>JABLTN010078183.1_pt1 | contig 11499 bp, 9 predicted proteins | sample 7160141 | NCBI WGS metagenome assembly JABLTN01 (sample SAMN14651226, study PRJNA627086) | human gut metagenome | isolation source: feces | host: Homo sapiens | reverse complement strand
CGGAGGCGTAGAGGGCCAGACCCTTCTCGTAGTCCTTGGTGTAGAAGTCGTAGGGGCGGTGGCTGGGCACGAAGAGCAGGGCGTTGTAATTGGCGGTGCCCTCGGTGCGGCTCACGATGACGCGGGCGGGGTCGGAGTAATCGTTGAACTTATCCTTATAGAAGTTTGCGTACTCTTCATCGGTCACTTCGCTCTTCTGCTTCTTCCAGATGGGCACCATGCTGTTCAGCGTTTCCAGCTCGGTGTAAGTTTCCCACTCGGGTTTGTAGTCGTCCGGCTTGGGATCGGGTTCAGGCTTCTGGCGGCTCTTCTCCCGCTCCATCTGGATGGGATAGCGGACGTAATCGCTGTACTTCTTCACGATGGCCACGATGCCGTACTCATCAAGGTAGTTCTCGTAGTTGTCGGTATCGGTGTTGTCCTTGATGTGCAGGATGATGTCGGTGCCCACAGTGTCTTTCTCGGTGGGCTCCAGCTCATAGCCGTCCGCGCCAGAGGAAGTCCACTGCCAGGCCTCATCGGAGCCGTAGGCCTTGGAGATGACCGTGACCTTATCGGCTACCATGAACGCGGAGTAGAAACCCACGCCGAACTGGCCAATGATATCGATGCTCTCGTCCTGATTGTCTTTCTTGAAATCAAGAGAACCGGAGTGGGCGATGGTGCCCAGGTTCTTTTCCAGCTCGTCTTTCGTCATGCCAATGCCGTTATCGGAGATGGTCAGCAGACGGTTCTCCTTATCACGGGTGATCAGAATGCGGAAATCGCCCTTGTTCATCCCGACAGAAGTGTCGGTCAGGCTCTTATAGTAAAGCTTGTCGATGGCGTCCGAAGCATTGGAGATGAGCTCACGCAGGAAGATCTCCTTGTTGGTGTAGATGGAGTTGATCATCATGTCCATCAGCTTTTTGCTTTCGGCCTGAAATTCTTTTTTCGCCATAATCCAAAACCTCTTTTATATCAGATTAAGCACTACGGGCAACAAATTGCTTTTGAAACCTTAGCACTCATAACTTTCGAGTGCTAATATACACCGCGGCGGCCCAAAAATCAAGGGGTTTCATAAAATGTTCAGAATTATTTGAGGCTGGCTTTACTTCTCTTTGTTAAAGCGCTATAATGAGCAGGTGCAAACCACACCCGCTCTGCAAGGAGCAGAGGAAAGACAAGGAGGAACCGCCATGCGTCTGGAACAATGCCCGCTCCCCGGCGGCGGGAGTCTGACCGTCTATCTGCGGGACGCTGCCCAGGCCATGCCCAATGCGCTGCGCCGCCCGGTGGTGGTCGTGGTGCCCGGCGGGGGCTATAACCATGTCAGCGCCCGGGAGGCGGACCCGGTAGCCCTGCAGTTCGCTGCGGCGGGATACCATACGGCCATCCTTACTTATGGTGTAGGGGAGGGCGCGCGGCATTACCAGCCCCTGCGCCAGCTCAATGCGGCCATCGGCCTGCTCCGCTCCCGTGCGGAAGCGTGGAACCTGCTGCCGGAGAAAATCGCGGTCTGCGGCTTTTCCGCGGGCGGACACCTGGCTCTTTCCGGCGCGGTGCTCGATTTGCCAGATGGTACCCCGATGCACCGCCCCAATGCGGTGCTGCTGGCCTACCCGGTCATCACGGCAGGGGAATATGCCCACCGGGGCAGTTTTGTCCAGCTGGCGGGCAGCGAAGATCCTGTCGCCCAACAGCCGTTCACGCTGGAGGACAAGATCACACCGGCCACACCGCCGGTCTTCGTCTGGCATACCATGGAGGACCAGACGGTGCCCGTGGAAAACACCCTCCTGCTGCTGACCGCTCTGCGCCGGGCAGGCGTGCCCTGTGAGGCCCATCTGTTTGAGAAAGGGCGGCACGGCACCAGCATCAGCACGGCTGAGGTGGATGCTGCCAGCGCGCACCGGCATCACTGGGTGGAGCTGGCGCTGGAATGGCTGGGAGAAACCTTTGATTTCGATTTGAAGGATAACCTCTCACCGTTCCATCCCGCGGATGCGGGCGTGTCGCGGAGCTTCCCTCAGCAGGGGGCTAAAGATTGGTTCTGATAAAAATTCACAAAGAAACCGTTGATTTGTCACGGCGGCTGCCGTATACTGGTCAGCGGAGACAAACAGGAATGAGGGAATGAATATGGAAACCAAGATCTCGGTCAAAGATTTGATGATGCAGGCGTTTCTCACCGGCTGGGAGCTCTCGGATAAGAGCATCTCCCAGGACGAGTATCTGCAGAGCTCCATTGATGTGATCGAAGTGCTGCAGGTGGAACCGGAAAATGTCTACGCCGAGGAGGGCCTTGGCCTGCCGGACGGCGAAGAAGTGGACCATCTGGACGACCTGCTCCGCGCTGACGGCCAGTGGCTGTACTACGGCGTGGAGGAAGAAAACTTCTTCCTCATCCAGTGGTACCCGGATATGGAGTCCGCCAACGCAAAGCTGGCAGAGCTGGAAGCCATGGGCGACGGCAGCAAGCAGTATCTGGTGGATTTCAGCCTCAAGCGGGAGAACCCCACGCGGGCCGAGAACTTTGGAAACTCAAACCCTGTGCAGCTCCGGTCCTGATTTGATTTTTCTGGCTTTACAGCGAAAGGGAATTTGCCACATGCAGCTTTCTGAATTGGAACGGGAACGGCTTGCCGCCATCCTGGAAAAATACGACCGGCACCCGGAAGTGCAGCGGATGCGGGAGTTTATCCAGCATGGCGATGTGACGACCTACCAGCACTGCAAAAACGTGGTGCTGGTCAGCTTCTGGCTCAACCGCCGCTTTCATCTGGGGGCCGATGAGACCTCTCTGGCGGTGGGAGCTTTCCTGCACGATTTTTATTTGTACGATTGGCACAAGCGCAAAAGTTTCCAGGGGCTGCGCCGTCTGTTTGAGATGCACGGCTTCTCCCACCCGGGGTCTGCCTGCGTGAATGCCCGTAATTATTTCCAGATCACCCAAAAGGAGCAGAACATCATCCAGAGCCACATGTGGCCGTTGACGTTCCGCCACATGCCAACCTGCCGCGAGGCGGTCATCGTCTGTCTGGCCGACAAATACTGTGCTGTGGTGGAGAGCATGTTCCAGCGCGCCCGGGTGGCCGACGCGGATGCTCTGGACAATGAGTGGTAAGAAAGGACGTAAAACCAATGTCTCAGGAAATTACAAAAGAACAGATCGCAGCCTTTGACGCCGATTTCAGCGCCCAGCGCGCCAACCGCGTGGCCATGAACGCCGTGACGAACAACGGCCTGCTGGCTTCCGCCATCCGCCGCGAGGCTGTGGAGCAGGATGTCCATGAATACTCCATCAGCCTGGAGCAGGGCGAGATCTGCAACCAGAAGCAGAGCGGCCGCTGCTGGATGTTTGCGGCCCTCAACACCCTGCGCTATCAGGTGATGAAGAAGTACGACCTCAAGACCTTTGAGCTCTCGCAGGCCTACCTCTTTTTCTGGGATAAGCTGGAAAAATCCAACTACTTCCTCGAGAGCATCCTCGACACGCTGGACGAACCCGCCAATGGCCGTCTGGTGTCCTATCTGCTGATGGCCCCGGTGAACGATGGTGGCCAGTGGGATATGCTCTGCAATCTGATCGAGAAGTACGGCGTGGTGCCCAAGACCGCTTACCCCGAGTCCAAGGCTTCTTCCGGCAGCCGCGAGATGGATATGACGCTGACCGAGAAGTTGCGGGAGGATGCCTGCATCCTGCGCAAGCTGCACAAGGAGGGCAAGGACCTGGACGAGCTGCGCGCCCGCAAGACCCGGATGCTGGGCGAGATTTACCGCCTGCTCTGCATTTGCCTGGGCGAGCCTCCCAAGACCTTTACCTTTGAGTACCGCGATAAGGACAACAACTTCCACCGTGAAGAGGGCCTGACCCCCAAGAGCTTCTTTGAAAAGTATGTGGGCGTTGACCTGAGCGACTATGTCAGCCTCATCAATGCTCCCACCGAGGATAAGCCCTACGGCCGCAGCTACACCGTGCAGTACCTGGGCAACGTGAAAGAGGGCAGCGCCGTGCGCTACCTCAACCTGCCCATCGAAGAGCTGAAGAAGGCTGCCATCGCCCAGATGAAAGACGGCCAGCCCGTCTGGTTCGGCTGCGACGTGGGCAAGCACTCCGAGCGGGATTCCGGCATCATGGACCTCGACATCCGTGGTCTGGAAGATCTGTTGGATACCCGGTTCACCATGACCAAAGCCGAGCGCCTGGACTATGGCCAGAGCCTGATGACCCATGCCATGGTCTTCCAGGGCGTCAATCTGGATGAGAACGGCAAGCCCAACCGCTGGCGTGTGGAGAACAGCTGGGGTAAGGAGCCGGGCAAGGACGGTTACTACCTGATGACCGACCGCTGGTTCGATGAGTACATGTATCAGGTCGTGGTCAACAAGAAGTACCTGACCGCCGAGCAGATCGCTGCCTACGAGGCAGAACCCATCGCTCTGGAGCCCTGGGACCCCATGGGCTCTCTGGCTGTGGTGCGATAAATGCGGGAAATGACCTGTAAAGTAAAAATACAGTACAGATAAAAAATACCACTGTGCGTCAAAACGTGCACAGTGGTATTTTTGCTTGTGTGGCTTATAATTTTTTGTATCCCGTCGGCTCGTCCTCTTTGCAGCGGTGCTCCATCAAAAATGTATCCAGCCAGCGGCCATGGCAGTCGCGGGCAATGCGTTCCCGCCGCCCCACCAGACGGAAGCCGCACTTGGCGTGCAGGCGGCGGCTGGCTTCGTTGTCCTGCAATACGGTGGATTGCAGGGTCCAGTAGCCAGACGCATCGGCAGCGTTGCACAGAGCCGTGAGCAGGTGGAAGCCGACGCCCCGGCCCCGGAACTGCTCGCCCACATAGATGCTCACTTCCACCACGCCCCGGTAGCACCAGCGGGGGTCTACCCGGTGCAGGGCGGCCCAACCGGCTACCACGCCGTCGTCCAGCACCACCAGACGGCAGTCCTTGGTGTGGGAGGCGTCCCATGCGGTATAAGGCGGGCAGGTGGTCTGGAACGTGGCGTGTTCCGTGGCGATCCCCTCTAAATAGATTTTGGATACATACGGCCAGTCTTCCGCAGTCATGGGCCGTGTCGTGATCTCACTCATACTTCTTTCCCTGATTTCTCACGCAATTCCAAAAGAGCTCTCCTGCCATGGAGAGATGCTTTTTCAATATGGCAAGTATAGCAAATTTCGCCTCAAAGCACAACACTCAGGCAAGGCCGGGGCGTGGGCATCGCAGCCCAGGATGCAGATTTGTTTTGACAATACAGGCGGTTGTGATACAATAGAAGAAATCAACCGCTGTCGGACAGGCTCTTATTATAGACCTCTTTGGCAAAAAACGCAATCACTGTGGGGCTTGTCGGCTCCGGTATCATACCGGAAAAGGAGAACACACGGGAATGAAACTGAAACGGGTCCTTGCGAGCGCACTGTTACTGGCCACCCTGCTCACCCTGCCGGCACGGGCAGCCCAGGCATCTGGAGCAAAAGGGGAGGCCAACATCACACCGGACACTCCCATGGCCAAGATCCGGTCGAACCCCAGCGTCATGGGGGCGGGGCTGTATACTTACAATCAGGAGCAGGACAACCCCCGGGATATCCGCAAGTGGAAAGATACCACCCTGCGGGAGTATGTCAACGATTGCACCGCTGAGGACTGCGCCAAGGGCCTGAACCGGATGATCGAAAACTACAACTCCGGCATCCAGATCACCTATAAGCTCTACACGGACGAGGAGATCGCCGCCGTGCCCACCCGCCAGAAAGCGGAGATCTATTATTTCCCGGGCAGTGATCCCGGCGGCAAGTTCGTGCTGGTCATCGGCGGCAACGCCATCCACACCAGCGCCGAAATGCGTGAGGGTGTTTCCACGGCGGAGTGGCTCAACGAGCTGGGCTATACCTGCTTTGTGCTGCGGTACCGTATTGGCGACCAGGCGACAGACAACGCCCCGCTGGAAGATGTGAGCCGGGCCGTGCGGTACATCACCGAGCACGCGGAACAGTTCCATGTTCAGCCCGAGGACTACGCGGTGCTGGCCTATTCCTCCGGCGGGCAGATCGCCGGCCTGTTTGCTTCCGATTCCGACACGCTGGGCTACAAGGCCTATGGCGTGAGCAAGCCGGGCGCTCTGCTGCTGGGCTACCCCGTCAACAACTTCTTTGAGCTGAAACCCGTCTGGGGCCTCCTCATTGACCCTTACGCCGACGGCCCCCGCTATTTCGACTACAATGTTTCCGATTACATCACACCGGATTACCCGCCCGTCTACCATTGGTATGGCAAAAACGATGTGACCCTGGCGAAGATGTACACCCCGGCGCAGGGCCGTGTCATTGAGAAAGCACTGGTAAAAAACGGCGTGCCCCACATCTTCCATCACTATAATAATGCACCTCACAAGATCGGCCCGGGCCGCGGCACCGACGCGGAGGGCTGGATCACCGAGGCGGTCGCGTTCTGGGAGAGCCAGACCGCTGCCAAAGCGGCGGACACAGCCGCGTAACTCCCGGCAAATTTTTGAAAAAGGGCGTGAACTCTGTGAAACCAAGCGCATGTCTTGCCAGCCTGGTGCTGGCCGCAATGCTGGCGCTCCCGGCTATGGCGCAGGAGCCCATCACCCCACAGACCACCATGCGGGAGATCCGCCAGAACCCCGCCGTTCAGGCGTCCGGCCTCTATACCGACATCCACACCTGGGAGCGGGACCTGGCCTGGTTCAAGAATACCCACAACAATGAGACGCTGGAAGAGGTGGTGGGCAGCGGCTCTGCCGCCAGCTGCGCGGCGGGGCTGAACCTGCTGATCCAGAACTACGAGTCTGGCACCCAGATCACCTATAAGCTCTACTCGCCGGAGGAGATCGCCGCCCAGCCCAGCCGGGACCACGCCGAGCTGTATTATTTCCCGGCGGATCCCCCCAACGCCCGGTATGCCGTGGTGCTCTCGGGCAACGCGCTCTACTACAGCGGCGAGCTTCGGGGCGGCGTGTCCACGGCCTGGGAGCTGCACGAGCAGGGTTATGCGGTGTTTGTTCTGCGGTATCGCATTGGCAGGGAGGCGGGCAACAACGCTCCCATGGACGACCTGGGTCGGGCCATCCAGTTCATCACGGCCAACGCCGAGACGTTTGGCGTCCAGCCGGAGAGCTACGCACTGCTGGGGTATTCCTCCGGCGGGCAGATCGCCGGGGTGTTTGGCGATGCGGAAAAGGGCTGGCAGAAGTACAACGTGCCCAAACCCGGGGCGCTGCTGCTGGCGTACCCCATCAACAACTTCTGGCTGGCAAAGCCCGCCTACACGGCCCTGCTGGACGTGGACGACTGGATGCAGAAACACTATTATGATTACACGCTCTCCAAGCTCATTGCACCGGATTACCCGCCGGTGTTCCTGTGGTACGGCAAGAGCGACCACCTTTTGAAGCTGTTCGGGTTCGATCAGCAGGGGCCTGCCCTCCAGAGTGCTCTGGAGATCGACGGTGTGCCCCACGAGGAAAAGGTATATGAAGACGCAGGCCATGGCATTGGCATTGGGCTTGGCACCGAGGCAGAGGGCTGGCTGAACGCTGCCGTGGCATTCTGGAAGAAAGTAACCTGAGATTTTTAGGAGAGGGGAAAGAAAATATGAACACAAGAGATTGGAACGAAACGCTCCGCAGCCTGAACGTGGGCCTGCCCGACGATGTGGAGCGGCTGAAAGCGGCTGGGTACTACGAGGAGGCCATTGCCCGCATCGACGCCTACCTTGCTGAGGACTGGACCAAGACCCAGAACAGCCCCTACAGCCAGGGCCTGTGCCCCCACATGGATGTCCAGCCCGAGAACCCCACCCCCCACGGGGTGGACGTTCTGCGGGACGCTATGATCGCCCAACGGGAGATCATGCGGCGGATCCCGGCGGAGTACACCTGGAGCAAGGCGGACGCCATTGCCGAGATGCAGCGCCGGGTAAAAGATTTTACGCCGGAAGAGTTTGAGATGCTGGACCGGGAAAACCGGATGGACTGGCGCTTTGTGGAGGGGGAGAGGCGGTATCAGAACCGTTTTGCTTCCACGCTGATCGCCACCCATGCGGACCTTGCCCGGCGGCAGATCGACCCGCCCGCCCAGCCGGACAGCGAGAAAGAGCGCTGCCGCCGTCTGCATGAGAAGATGGCGCAGCAGGGCAGCGCCAGCGCCCGCATCACCCTGAAAGCCAGTGTTGGCATGTCGGACGAGGCCTTTGCCGCAGCCCTTGCCAAGGCTAAGGCTGAGGGCCGGGACGCGGTGCATGTCCGCGCCTGGCTGCCGCTGCCCGCTGCCTGCCTCTCCCAGAGTGACATCGAGCTGGAGGAGTTCACCGAGGAACCGACGGTCATTGCCCCGGAAAACGCTCCTCAGCGCACCGTCTGCTGGGAGGCAGACCTCACCGAGAACCGCAGTTTCGGCGTCCAGTACAGCTACCGCAACACGGCAGTTTACACGGACCCCTCTGATACGCCCTCTGCCCCGGAGCAGCCGGATTTTGACACCGAGGAGCAGCCCTCCCACATCGTCTTCACGCCTTACATCAAGGCGCTGGCGGCCCAGCTCACGGCAGGCATCACCGACCCCATGGAAAAGGCAAAGCGCATTTACGATTACGTCACGCTGAATGTGCGCTACCACTACCAGCCGAGCTACTTTATCCACGAGTTCCTGCCGGAACACTGCGCCCGGGACCGCCGGGGCGACTGCGGCATCATGTCGGTCACGTTCATCACCCTCTGCCGCGCGGCAGGCATCCCGGCCCGCTGGCAGAGCGGCCTCTATGTCACCCCCGATGAAGTGGGCTGCCACGACTGGGCCATGTTCTATGTGGCCCCCAAGGGCTGGCTGTATGCGGATTGCTCTTTCGGTGCCTCCATGGCCCGCCGGGGCGACGAAACGCTCCGCCAGCACTATTTTGGCAATCTGGACCCCGACCGCATGGTGGCCAACAGCGTGTTTGCAGCGCCGTTCACGCCGCCCATGCTGGGCTTCCGGGCTGACCCCTGTGATAACCAGACCGGTGAGGTGGAAGCGGACGGCGTAGGCCTCTACGGCGACGAGACCGTCTCCTCCAAAGAGCTGGTCCAGTATATTGAAGAGTAAAAATAAGAGCAAAAAGCTCTCTTTCTGGGAGAGCGGACACGGCAGCGCCTGAGAGGGCGAGGCCGCTGAAATAAATCCCGAAACACAGCGATACGATGTCTTTGGCAAAACAGAGCGCTCGTATCGCTGTCTGTTTTGAGGGGATACTACAGGAGAATATCAATGGAATTTCTGGCAATGTTATATACCGTGCTTCTGGTGGCCATCTGCCTGATGCTGGCCCTGCTGCTCTACCGCGGCAACAAGCCCCGGCGGGGCGAGGGAGACACCGAGGAGCTCAAGCAGTGGCTTACCCAGCAGCTGGAAGCCCAGGCCAAATCCTTTGAGCAGAAGCAGGCTGCTATGGCGGAGCAGAACTATACCGCCATCCGCAGCGTGAGCGAAACGCTGCAGACCGCCGTGCAGAACATGAGCAGCACCCTGGCCCAGGGCCAGAGCGGCCAGCAGCAGATCTTGACCCAGCGGCTCCAAAGCCTGGAAGCGGCCAACACCCAGAAGCTGGAAGAGCTGCGCAAGACCCTGGCCGACAGCATGACCGCCCTGCAGGCGGAGAACACCCGCAAGCTGGATGAAATTCGCCACACGGTGGACGAGCAATTGCAGGACGCGCTGCAAAAGCGGGTGAGCGAGAGCTTCAAGGCGGTCAACGAGCAGCTGGAGCAGGTGTACAAGGGCCTGGGCGAAATGCAATCGCTGGCGGCGGACGTCGGCGGGCTGAAGCAGGTGCTCTCGGGCGTCAAGACCCGCGGTATCCTGGGCGAGATCCAGCTGGGGGCCATCCTGGAGGAGATTCTGGCCCCGGAGCAGTATGATACCAACGTGGCCACCATCCCGGGCAGCACCCAGCGGGTGGAGTACGCCATCAAGATGCCTGGTGTGGACGGCAGCACCGTCTGGCTCCCCATTGACTCCAAGTTCCCCGGGGATACTTACGCCCACTTACAGGACGCCCAGGCTTCCGGCGATGCTGCTGCCGTGGAGAACGCCCGCCACGCGCTGGAACTCGTTCTCCGCAGCGAGGCAAAAGACATCCGCGAGAAATACGTGGAGCCGCCCTACACCACGGCATTCGGCATTCTGTTCCTGCCCTTTGAGGGCCTGTATGCCGAGGTGGTCAATGCCGGGCTTTTGGAAGTGCTGCAGCGGGATTATCAGGTCAACGTGGCAGGCCCCAGCACCATGGCGGCGCTGCTCAACAGTCTGCAGATGGGCTTCAAGACCCTTGCCATCCAGAAGCGCTCCGGCGAGGTCTGGCAGCTGTTGGGTGCGGTGAAGACCGAGTTTGATAAGTTCGGGCAGGGGCTTTCCAAGATGCAGCAGCGCCTCCGCCAGACAGACGAAGAGCTGGACAATCTCATTGGCGTGCGCACCCGGGCCATCAGCCGGAAGCTGCGCGGCGTCCAAAGCCTGGATGAAGCCAGCGCGGCCACCCTGCTGGAACTGGATACCGAGCCGGGCCGCCCGGTGACGGCTCGTTTGCCGGGAGATCATGAGGAGGATGCACGTTGAGGAGAAGCTCCCCGTGAGCCGCCCGAAAAAGCTGCCTCTTGCGAAAATTTTAACGTTATGTTATACTGAGAACGGTTCCTAAAAGCAATGGCCAAACGGCCCCTGAATAAAACAAAATCAAAGGAGAAACTTGCCATGAGCGTGAAACATATCAGCAGTGCGATTCTCGGTGTGGGTGTGGATGATACCACCATTGATCTGTTCGAGAGCCAGTACCCGGTCCCCACCGGCGTCAGCTATAACTCTTATGTCATTCTGGATGAGAAGACCACGATCTTGGATACCGTGGATCACCGTGCTACCGACGAGTGGCTGGCGAACGTCACCGAGGCACTGGACGGCCGCAAGCCGGAGTATCTTATTGTCTCCCACATGGAGCCGGACCACGGTGCCAACATTGCAAAGCTGGCGGCCCTTTACCCGGAGATGAAAGTGGTGGGCAACGCCAAGACGTTCCTGTATATGGATCAGTTCTTCGGCCCGGAGGCGGTTGCCAAAGACCGCCGTGTGACCGTAAAGGACGGCGAAAGCCTGAATCTGGGCAGCCACACCCTGACTTTCGTGTTCGCACCCATGGTCCACTGGCCGGAGGTCATGGTCAGCTATGAGTCCAGTGAGAAAGTCCTCTTCTCCGCCGATGGCTTTGGCCGCTTCGGCGCTGTGGCGAAGTTCGACGAAAAGGCCGACTGGGCCAGCGAGGCCCGCCGCTACTACCTGAACATCGTGGGCAAGTACGGCCCGCAGGTGCAGGCTCTGCTGAAAAAGGCTGCCGCGCTGGACATCAAGACCATCTGCCCGCTCCACGGCCCCGTCCTCACCGGCGACCTTGGCAAGTACCTGAACTACTACGATCTGTGGTCCAGCTATAAGGCCGAAGAGCCGGAGAAGGT
>JABLTN010048391.1_pt1 | contig 11528 bp, 9 predicted proteins | sample 7160141 | NCBI WGS metagenome assembly JABLTN01 (sample SAMN14651226, study PRJNA627086) | human gut metagenome | isolation source: feces | host: Homo sapiens | reverse complement strand
CTGTTTAATCATATCATACGGCTACAATATATGCAAGAATAGTCCCGGCAGACATTACTGCCGGGACTGAAACTGTTTTACGGACACCCGGCTTTGTCGGGAGGTTTTTTGTGCGGCAAAACAGGCGGCAGAATAAATTGAACCGATGCCCGCAAAGAAGAGCTGCGCGTCCTGCGGATTTTGCGGTAGACAAGCGGAATTTAAAGTGGTAAAATAGACGTATGACTATGGACAGGTTAAATATACTCGAAGTACGGTGCTCATTTGCGCCAAACGGGCAGGAGTGAACGAATGTCAGGAAGCAGATCCAAATTACCGATTGCGGCACTTGCCGCACTTCTTCTCGCAACGGCGGGCTTTTTTACATACCTTTTGCGTGAAGCGGCGGCAAAGGACGACGCCGCGCCCGTTATCGTTTGCTCTTCCTCCGAAATTCACGTCAGCGTTGATGCTTCCGAAGAGGAGCTGCTTTTCGGCGTTACGGCAATGGACGCGGAGGACGGCGACATTACTTCATCGGTCGTTATCGAGAGCATTTCATCGTTTGTTGAGCCGGGCAAGAGCATCATAACATATGCCGCGTTTGATTCGCATAACCATGTTGCAACGGCCTCACGCACTCTTTATTACACCGATTATCATTCGCCGCGGTTTCGCATCACCGATTCGCTGCAATTTTTATCCGGAACGGTTATCAATCCTCTGCTGTATATCACGGCCGAGGACTGCATTGACGGCGATATTTCCAACAAAATTTCAATGACTCTGCTCGAATCCGGCGACTATATATCAGCAATCGGCGTTCATCCGGTTGAATTCCGCGTTACCAACAGCCTCGGCGACGTTTCGTCGCTGCAAACCGAAATCGTCGTTTATGAGCGTTCATCCTATAACGCACCCTCAATAGTTCTTTCCGACTACCTTGTTTACACCGAGCCCGGCGAAAGAATCAATCCCATCGACTATGTTCGTGAGATCGCATTTTTGCGTGAAAGCTACACGGTTGAGCAATACGGTGCGGAAAACCTTGTTATTGACGATTCGGAGCTTAACATTGCAAAGCCCGGAATATACAAGGTGACGATTTACTGTGAGCGCGGGGATGCGACCGGTTCGGCGACGCTGCTTGTTGCCGTGACCGATTCGGTTTCAGCCTCATAAAAAGGGAGAGCAACAAACTATGTCAATATTTTCAAAAAACGATCTTCCCGCGGCTGAGGAGCGGCAGATTCGCCCGGATGCAGGCATTGTTGCCGCCGAGCTTATCCGCTGCCGTTGGCTGCTGCTCATCGGGCTGCTCATATCCGCCATGCTGTCCTATGTTTTTGTTACGGAGACTTACAAAGAAGAGTATTCATCCACCGCAACCTTTTTCGTAACGAGCAAGGGGTCTGTGACTTCAACCGTTTTTACAAATATCGAAACCGCAAAAAGCCTTACCGAAGCATTCCAGTATCTGCTTGAAAGCGATGCAATGCGCCGAACGGTGCTTGATGCAATCGGCGAAACGGAGTTTTCCGGCACGATAACAACATCCCAGCTTCCGGAAACCAACATCATGTCGCTCACAGTGACATCGGACTCGCCCGGGCTGACATTCAAAATAATCCGCGCCGTTATAAACAACCATCATCTTATAACGGACAATGTCATGTCCAACGCCGCGATGGACGTGCTTATGCAGCCCACCGTTCCGAAAGCTCCGACTCACGCGCTCAACCGCCGCAGCGGCGTTATTAAGTACACCGCAATTTTGTTTGCCGTCATTGTTTCGGCAACCGTTGTTTATATCATCTTTTCCGACAAAGTCCGCAGTGAAAGAGATCTTTCCGCACTTTTGCCGGGTTATGAACTGCTTTCGACTTTCGGCTGCGAAAAACACAGGCGCACCCTTCGCAGCCGCCTCCGCCGCGGCCGCAGCGCAAAAAAAGCCGCTTCCGAAAGCCTGCTTGTCAGCAATCCCACAACGAGCTTCGGCTATGCGGAAACCTTCCGCCTGCTCCGCACGCGTGTTGAATACCTTTTGAACAAAAACGGGCAGAAAACCCTGCTTATTGCAAGTGTTGCCGAAGGCGAGGGCAAAACAATTACCGCAGCAAATCTTGCCGTCATGCTTTCATATGCGGGCAACAAAGTTTTGCTGATTGACGGAAATTGCGACACCAACGGCAACCCGGGGCTTTCAAAGCTTTTCGACATCACACCGAAAGATGAGGACTGCCTCTGCGCCCGCCTTGAAACGGGCAATGTTTCGGGTCTGCCTTCTCCGGAGGGCGCAAAGCACCTTCGGCTGCTTCCGAACAACGATTTTTCGGGCGATGCGGCCGATATTATCGTTTCCGAAAAAATGAACAAGCTCATTCGAGCCGCCCGCGAACAATATGATTTCATAATCATCGACACTCCCGCACTGTGCCGCTCCGGGCTTGCGGAATACTATGCGGAGCTTTCGGACTGCGCCGTCATGGTTGTTCGGCAGGGCGTCGCTTCCGGCAGAAGCATACGCGATGCGGTCGATACGCTTTCCGGCAGCACGCAGATACTCGGCTGCATTTTAAACGATGTCCGCAAGGTCGGATTCCTGAGCGGGCTTTTGTCCGGCGGCTACGGCAGGCAGTACGGTTACGGAAAATATTACGGCAAATATGGGTACGGCGACTACGGCAAATACGGCTACGGCGGCTACGGCAGCCGCGGTTCATCCGAAAATAACGGGGGAGGGAAACGTCAATGAGCGAATACGACGGCCGCGCAGGTTTCGGCACACATTCACACGGAAGAGAAAGCTCTGCCGATGCGGCGGATTCATCATTTGATCTTTCGATGTTTGCAAAGGATTCCCTGCGGATGCTTCTTCGGCTTTTCTGGCTTCCGCTTTTGCTTGCCGTTGTGTTCAGCGCACTCTTCTGTTACAACGCAAAACGTTCGTATCGGCCGATGTACAAAGCCTCCGCAACGTTTACTGTCAACGTTGTGGGCATGTCCGGTGCAAGTGCTTCTTATTATTCCAAATCAACCGCGGAGCAGTTTGCGCGAACCTTTCCGTACATACTCACAAGCGGCGTGCTTCGCAACCTTATATGCGAGGATCTGAAGCTTAAAACGCTTCCCGCCTCCATCAATGCCTATGTTGAAGGAACGACCACGCTCTTCACCCTTGAAACAACCGCTGCCGATCCCGAGCTTGCGTACAAAGTTCTTGTATCTGCAATCGACAAATATCCGCAGGTTGCAAACTATGTTGTCGGCAACACGGAGCTCACGCTCATCAGCCCTCCCGCAGTTCCCTCTGCACCCTATAACAGCCTCAGTTACGCAAGCTGTATCAAAAAGGGTGCCGCACTCGGGATTCTTCTCGGCATTGCAGTGGCCGTTATCGCTGCCGCAACGCGAAAAACCGTTCGCAGCACAGCCGAACTCAAATCGATTCTCAACCTTCGCTGCATCGGCACGCTGCCCTATGAGCGCGTGAATCGCCGCCTGCGCAACAAGGACTCCGTCTCGCTTCGCGATGACGATGTTACAAAAAACTTCGGCGATTCAATAAAGCTTATCCGCAGCAGGATTCAAAAATCCGCCGAGGAACACGGCGACAAAGTCATTTTGTTTGCGAGCTCCGTTCCCGGCGAGGGTAAAACCACCGTTGCGCTGAACACCGCCGTTGCACTTGCACAGGAAGGCAAATGCACCGTGCTTATCGATTGCGACGTGCGCAAGCCTGCAACTATCGGCGATTTCCGCGGACTTAAACCGGCCGGATTGGTTGAATACCTTAACGGCACGGCGGAGCTTGCGGACATTATCAGCCAGCCTGTGGATAATCTTTTTGTAATCAACGGTAATACCACTGCGGACAATGCCGCCGAGCTTTTCCGCACCGATAAAATGGCAGAGCTCATCAACGCTCTGCGCGAGGTTGCGGAGCTTATCATTTTGGATTCCCCGCCCTGCGCCATCCTTGCGGATGCACAGGTGCTTGCGGGATATTCCGATTGTGCGGTGTATGTTGTTTGCCGTGAATACACGCGCAAAAGCAGCCTTATTAACGGCATCGGCAACCTTTCGCACACGGGCATCAGGTTTATCGGCTATGTTCTGAACAATGCTCAAAGCTCCGCTTCCGGTTTGAATTACGGAAGATATTCCCGCTACGGAAGGTATTCCGACAGGTATGGAAGGTACGGAAGATACGGAAAATACGGAAAATACGGAAGGTACGGAAAAAGCAAATAAAGCGGAAAGACCGGCAGCTGAAAAAAGCCGCATGTTCCGTTGATTGCTCCGCACGTTTTTAACCCGCAAAATACAAAGGAGGATCGAAATGCAGGATTATAAAACAGAATATCAGCGTTGGCTTAACAGCAGCGCGATCGATGAAAAAACCCGCGCCGAGCTTCTTTCCGTTAAGGATAACGAAAAAGAGCAGGAAGACAGATTTTATACCGAGCTTGAATTCGGAACGGCCGGTCTGCGCGGCATTCTCGGTGCTGGCACAAACAGAATGAACGTATATGTCGTTCGCAGAGCGACTGCGGGGCTTGCCGCCGTCATTTCCAAAATATCCCCGGCACTGGCGGCGCGCGGAGTTGCCATTGCGTATGATTCGCGCCGCTGCTCAAAGGAATTTGCTTATGAAGCTGCGCGAACGCTTGCCGTCTGCGGCATTCGCAGTTTTGTTTTTTCTTCCATTCACAGCGTTCCCCAGCTTTCGTTTGCCGTGCGGGAATTATGGTGCGCAGCGGGCATCGTAATCACCGCAAGCCACAATCCGCCGCAGTACAACGGTTATAAAGTCTACTGGTCGCACGGCGGACAGGTCGGCCCTGAGCTTGCGGAAAAGATTTTTGAAAGCATCCGCCGCGCAGATTATTTCGACATCGACACGAGCTCACTCGCTTCGGTGAACGAAAGCCAGATGATCTGCACCGTCAGCGATCTTGTTGATGAAGCATACTATAAAAAAGCTCTTTCTCTCCGCCTCAATCCCGAATTGATGCAGGAGCGCGGCGCAAACTTTCGCGTGGTTTACACTCCGCTGCACGGCGCGGGGCTTGTTCCCGTGACGGAGATTTTAAAGCGGGCAGGGCTTAAAAAACTGCGCGTTGTTGAAGAACAGGCGCAGCCCGACGGCGATTTTCCGACCGTTGCGGCACCGAATCCCGAAGATCCGAACGCATTTACACTCGCCTTGCAGCTTGCGAAAAAAACCGATGCACAACTTCTTCTTGCAACGGACCCGGATTCCGACAGGCTTGGCGTCATTTGCCGCTCAAAGGGCGGAAAATATCGTCCCCTTACCGGGAACCAGATCGGCTGCCTTCTGATTTACTATATTTTGACCATGCGACGCGAACGCGGAGAGCTGCCCGATGATGCCTTCGTTGTTAAATCCCTCGTCAGCACCGGGCTTGCGGATGCGATATGCGCTTCTTTCGGGGTTGAAATGCGCACCGTTCCGACGGGATTCCGCTTTATTGCAGAGCAAATCGATCTTGCCGCAAAGCAGCACAAGGGCGCTTTCATGTTCGGTTTTGAGGAGAGTTACGGCTTCCTTGCCGGTGATTTCGTTCACGATAAGGATGCAATCTCAACCGCTCTTCTCGTTTGCGAAGCAGCAATTTACTGCGAGAGCAAAGGGTCAACTCTTTGGAACATGCTGCAGGAGATTTACCAAAAATTCGGCTGCTATGTTGAAAAAACAAAATCCTACACCCTTGCGGGCCGTGAGGGCATGGAACGCATTTGCCGCGCAATGAGCGACCTCCGCAGCAAAACGCCGCAGCAGTTCGGTGCGCACAAGGTTAAAGTTTTTGAGGATTATTCCAACGGAACAACAAAGGATTTCGAGTTTAATCTTTCTTTTGCTGCTCAGCTGCCGCAATGCAATGTTCTTCGTTTTACTTTCAGCGAAGGCGGAAACTCCTCCGTTATTGTCCGCCCGAGCGGAACAGAACCCAAGCTGAAGCTTTACATCAGTGCTTCCGCGAAAAAACCTGAGGAAGCCGAGCAGAAAGCCAATGAGCTGCTTTCGGCGGCGAATGCCTTTATTGAGGAAAGCATCAAAAGCTGACACTGACACTGCGCCGGCGCACCGTGCCTCGCCGCAGAAAGCTGCCGGACATAAAAGCATATAATTCAGCATACGAAAACCACCCGCCGTTCGGCAGGTGGTTTTCGTGCACTTTGTTTTTCCCGATCGTGCGGAGTGAGTTCCAAGCACTCCGCAAAAGAAAATTGCATTAAGAATGTGTGAGTTGCTCCGTTTCACCCGCTTTTGCGGAAAGGAGCCTGAACCGTGCCGCTTTATGCACCGATTCCGAGTGCAGCGCGAAGGATGAGCAGTGCATCCGCCTGATCAACGGTACCGCTGCCGTCGAAATCCGCCGCTGCAAGCTGTTCCTCCGTAAGAGTTTCCGCGCCGAGCATATAGCGGAGAACGAGGAGTGCATCCCCTGTTTCAATCACGCCGCTGCCGTTTACATCACCGGGAACCGGTTCGGGGGGTTCGCCGCCCGCACCGATGACCGTGACGGTGTCAAGCAGGAGGGACATAACATCCGTGCAATCGCAGTGATGCCATGCAAGGTAAATTGTCTGTCCTTTATATGCGGAGAGATCGATAACGCGTGCCTCATATGAAGTGTTGGAGAGTGTTTCGCTCAAAAGCACCTCGGTGAAACTCGCATTCAAATTATCGGTCGTGCTGAGTCTGAGTTCGTAATGTTCACCGGCAAATCCGTCGCAGGAGACGAAATATTGAAGAGTATAGACCGCACTGTCTCCGGAAAGCTCAATGGCGGGGGAGATGAGCCAGTTGTCGGGGCTTGCGGAATAGTCTTCATCAAAGGAGTCGGATGCCGCAAAACCGCCCGAACCGCCATGTGCCTTTGCACCGTTTGAGAAATACCAATAGGTATCGCTTGCAGCACCCGTTCGGCGAACCCATCTGTCGTTGGGGCTGTTGTCAAATGTTTCTTCGAACAGAACCGTGCGGTTCACAACGTTGACGGTAATCGTGTCGGTAAATCCGCCCTCTTCGGTGGTTACGGTGATAATTGCCGAACCGACTGCAATGCCGGATGCAATGCCGTTCTCGCTGACGGTCACAACGGACTCATCGGAGGAAGTGAACGTTACGTTTTGGTTTGTTGCATTTGCGGGAATAAGGCTGTAAACAAGCCGCTCCGTTCCGCCGATGGGGAGTTCCGTGCTGTCCGCCGCAAACTCAACGCCGGTCGGCACAATGTACGGATGTTCCGCAACGCGGAGACCGTATTCGCCGACACCGTAATAATGATAAGCGGAAACAAGCACGCGATATGTGCCGCTCATCGGTGCAGTAACATCAAGTTTCTGTCCGAATCCGAGCCCTGCGGATTCATCGTCGCAAACAAGATAGCTGCCGTCGGGTGCGATAACGTTGAGATATGTGTCGAAGCGCAGCCCGTTGGGCGAATAAGTCAGGAAATCGTATGTTTTGCCTTCAACAAGCTCAAATTCGTATCCGACAGCGTTGGTGGTTGACAGGAAGCTTGTTGTTGCCGTTGACCGTGGGAAGCGCAGGTGGGGGACAACGTTCCACGCAATGACGCCGGTGTAGTCGGTATCCGTTTCAGCGGGAGTGAACGAAAAATCGGCAAGCCCGGGCATATCATCGGGCGCGATAACGTTGACGGTGATTGAAGCCGAAAGGCCGTTCGCTGTCGTTGCAGTGACAACGACGGTGCCGCTTACATTGCTCATTGCGGAGATTTTGCCCGCGGAGGTAACGGTCACAAGACTTGTGTCGGAAGATTCCCAAGTTACCGTTTTATCGTATGCATTTTCCGGAAGTACTGTTGCAAAAACATTGGTAACGTAGCTGCCCGCCGCGAGATCGCCCTCGGTGAAATTCAGTTCAACGGATTCCGGCAATACGGGCGCAGGAACGGTTATATGAGTTGTTGCGGTGAATCCGCCGTCGGCAGTTGTTGCCGTGATATTGCATTCACCCTGCGCAACAGCGGTAACAACGCCTGCCGCGTTGACGGTTGCAACCTCTTCGTTGTCCGTTGCCCATGCAACAGTTTGAATCGTTGCGTTTTCGGGAGAGATAACGGGAACAAGCGTGAGCGGCGTGCCGATATAGACGGTTTCATTTGCGGGAAGTTCGATTCCCGTCACGGAAACAGGCTCTTCAAAGCGGATATTGTCCAACCAGACGGTATCCTCGTTCCTGTCAACGGAAGAATCCTTGGTATAGCCGAAAACGAAAGTGAAGTCGCCTGTCTCTGTCACGACATAGGACTTTTCCGTCCAATCGTTTATGCCGTGCATTGTGTGCGCTGCAATCACGGCACCGTTCACGGTGAGCGTGAATTTGTCGTAGGTCGGTTCCGTGCTGGTTTTAATGTCGTATTTCAAAACCGTGCCCGCCGCAACACTTGCAGTCAGCGTTACAGAGGAGGTTGCCCTGCCGACGGTTTGGTTTGTTGTCTTTGCGCAGACACGCTCATCAACTGTGACAGCCTGCATGGGATATTCTGTTCCGCCATCGGAAAAGCTGAGTGTTCCGCCCGGAACATTCAATGCGTCGTCAAGCTCGGTTCGAACGGGGCCGGCTTCTGCAAAGCCGCAAAAAGGAATGATTGCCATCAGCAAGGCCACAAGCAATGCGATGGGTTTGCGAAATGCTTTCATGTTGGACTCTCCTTCGGATGTAGATAATTAATGCACAAATATGTTGTACACATATATTGTAGCACCATTGTTTCCGAATTGCAACATTATTTTAAAGATTTGTCACAGTTTTTTCACATAAGTTTCTTATACGCCCCCGATTCCGGATTGTATATGATTATTCAGAAAACCGTGCAGTGAAACGGGCTTCGCGCAGAAAAATTCAGGTTTAATATCGGCAGCGGCGGCAGAGCGCAAAACAAAACGTGAGCCGAGAGGGTATTTCTTCCCACCGACTCACGTTGACTGCGCATTGCGCATTGAAAACTGTTTCGTACTAAGATTTGTTTTGAATCATGCGCCAAAATTTCCATCCTGAAGCACATCGGGGATCCCATCCCCGTTTGCATCACCCGCCGCGCCCATCATTTCATTATAGCGGACGCGATAGGCGATTTTCGCTTTTTCGACCTGTTGATGAAGCATTTCTTTAACTTCACGGGGACGCTTAATATCGCGCATAACAAGCACAGGCATTGTCTGATCGGAAGAGTTGACCGTTACCGTGCCGACGCCCGTAAGGCGCTGCCAAAACGAGATTTTTACACTTATATCCCGAACTCTGTACAGCAGGATATCGTCAACCGTAGTACTTAAAAAGCCCTTTTCATAAAACAGCCTGTCCTCGCCCAGACGGTAACGCTGAAAACTCAGGGGCATTCCGAGCCTGCGCCGCCGATCCTTCCAAAGGATATTGACCGTGTATTTATTTTTCTTTTTCTTTGCCATTGCAGCATCCTCCCTGTTAATAGTCAGCAAACGCTGCGGAACGAATGTTCCCCTGAAATAAGTATAGCAAACCGCTCGGAAAAATGCAACCTGTACATGTGTACAGTCTCAGCCTCATACGGCATTGAACCGAAAAAGCGGCACACCCCGCTTTTGGGGGTGCGCCGCCGTGATTTGGGTCATATCAAAGGTGAAATCAGAACTTCATGCCGTTGAACTTGACGCCGGGGCCCATGGTGGTGGAGAGTACGAGGCTCTTAATATAGGTACCCTTCGCCGCTGCGGGCTTTGCCTTAATGATAGCGTCCATCAAAGTGTTGAGGTTCTCGCCGATCTTTTCTTTGCCGAAGCTGACCTTACCGACGGGGCAGTGGCAGATGTTGGTCTTATCAACGCGGTATTCAACTTTACCTGCTTTGATATCGGTGATTGCCTTTGCAACATCCATGGTGACGGTGCCGCTCTTGGGGTTGGGCATCAAGCCCTTCGGACCGAGAACGCGGCCGATTCGACCGACAACGCCCATCATATCGGGAGTTGCAACGCAGACATCAAAACCGAACCAGTTTTCGGTCTGAATCTTTTTGACCATATCTTCATCGCCGACGAAATCCGCGCCCGCTTCCTGTGCTTCGCGAGCCTTGTCGCCCTTTGCGAAAACGAGAACGCGAACGACCTTACCGGTGCCGTGGGGCAGAACGACTGCGCCGCGAACCTGCTGGTCTGCGTGACGGGAGTCAACGCCCAGACGGATATGCGCTTCAATGGTTTCGTCGAACTTTGCCTTTGCGGTGGAAAGGACTACGGAAATACCCTCTTCGGGATCATAGAGCTTCTGATTGTCGAAAGACTTTGCGCTTTCGATATACTTTTTGCCATGCTTCATAGTTGTTTAATCCTCCTTGTGGTGATAACGGCTGATGCCTCCCACGCTGTTTCCTCAGTCAACAACGACAACGCCCATGCTGCGTGCGGTGCCGGCTACCATGCTCATTGCCGCTTCAAGGCTTGCTGCGTTGAGGTCGGGCATTTTGAGCTCAGCAATTTCTTTAACCTGTGCTTTGGTGATGTTCGCAACCTTGGTCTTGTTGGGCACACCGGAACCGCTCTCGATTCCGCAAGCCTTCTTGATGAGAACGGCTGCGGGAGGGGTCTTGGTGATGAAGGTGAACGAACGATCCTGGTAAACCGTGATGACAACGGGAATGATGAGACCCGCCTGCTTTGAGGTGCGCTCGTTGAACTCCTTGCAGAAGCCCATGATGTTAACGCCGTGCTGGCCGAGTGCGGGGCCTACGGGCGGTGCAGGGGTCGCTTTGCCTGCGGGGATTTGCAGCTTGACAAAGCCTGTAATCTTCTTTGCCATTTTGATATTCCTCCTAAAAATAATGTGGTGCGAGCGGAACGGCGGAGCGTTATCCGGCGCGCTGCTCCGTGCTGTTGAGCAAGCGGCGCAAGCTGTCCGCTTTTCCTCCCACTATGCAAATCCGTTTAATTTAAAACGGAAAAACATACGGGGTTACGGTGTTTGAAAAAAATCAGAGTTTTTGAACCTCGACAAAATCCAGCTCGATCGGCGTTTCCTTGCCGAAAAGGGAAATTATGAGGCGAATCCGCTGCGTTTCGGGGTCGATTGCCTGAACCGTACCGATGAAATTCGCAAACGGGTCGGAAACAACACGGACGTGTTCGCCGACTTTGATATCCAGCTCAAGCTGCATACGTTCAACGCCCATTGCCGTGACCTCCTCGTCGGTGAGGGGAATCGGCTTGCTTCCCGGGCCTACAAAGCCGGTAACGCCGCGGGTGTTGCGAACAATATACCATGTGTTGTCGTTCATGACCATTTTGACCATGACATAACCGGGGTACACCTTGCGAAGCACCGTCTTGGGCTTCTTTGAACCCTCCTTGAGCTCCGTGACCTGCTCTGTGGGATACTTAACCTCGAGAATCAAATCCTGAAGATTGCGGTTCTCAATTGTTTTTTCAAGGTCTTCCTTGACTTTGTTTTCGTATCCGGAGTAGGTATGGAAGACGTACCACCGGGCATCAAGCGTGGTGTCATCCCCGTAATGAGT
>JABLTN010070925.1_pt1 | contig 11534 bp, 10 predicted proteins | sample 7160141 | NCBI WGS metagenome assembly JABLTN01 (sample SAMN14651226, study PRJNA627086) | human gut metagenome | isolation source: feces | host: Homo sapiens | reverse complement strand
GTTGCCAGACAGCTTATATAAGAAATAATCCTGTGACATTTATATTTAATCACAGGATATTTTATGTTTGTAGGTACCTATTATGTATCGCTTACTTATTGATGGTGAAGTAAGGAATATTTTCCATAACTTTGATTCTGTAGCACCATAGCGAATAATATTTGTACTGACGCTTTTATTGACAATAATCACAACACACATAATATAGATGAATACTACAAGTAAAGTTGTCACTAATATTAATTCAGGTGGCATAATGTCAATTAACCATACAAATAGATGGATAAATATTGAAGATAATATTGTAATTCTTATAGAGTGATATTTTAAGGCAATTAATGATAGATACCAGCCAATAAAGAAAGCAGGTATTGCAGAAGGTAGATTACCTTGAATAAGAGCGAACAAGAATGCTGAAGCTAATACTCCAAAATATCTACCGAAGTGTCCAAGTTGTCTTTGAACAATTGCTCTAAATATAATTTCATCAGTAATTGGTTTTAAAATAACAAAGAAGAAAAAGTAAACGATGTTTTTTAATATGTTGTCAGCGGTTCTAAAACTCCCAACAAATGCATATTTTGCAATTTTAGCACTTGTAAAAAGTGAAAACATAGATGTTATGGCATTTGTTAATAACATTATACCTAAACCTAAAATGACATAAGAAAATATTCTAGATAACGGTAAATCTGATTTAAGCCAATAATCTTTAAGATTTAATTTTAATTTCTTCTTAGCAATAGCCATAAAGATTATTGTAAATAATACGGTAGATGATATTGAAATCGCTAAAGCAACTAATTCAATATTTTGTGGTCTATATTCACTAGGAATATAGGCAATACCAAATCGTAGAAAAGTAAACAAGAAAAAGAATATTGCTAAAGGATAACCAAAGCAATTGATTTGCTGTTTCGCTTCCTGAACGGTAATAACTTTTATTTCATTTTGTGACATACAAATACCTATTATACAAGAGTTATAGGGTTCTAGAAACCATATTTTTGAAATAATGTATCTGCTAAATGAATATATTCTTCTAAATTTATATTTATTTTAGAATGAGATTTCGAATAAATATCTGCAAGATTACCATGCATATAAACACCCATACAAAGAGAGGTAAATATATCTCTTTGTTTTAATAATGTGCCAGCTAATATACCAGTTAATAAATCACCACTGCCTGCTGTTGCTAGAGCAGGGTTACCAGACTCATTAATATATAAGTCTTTTTGTGGAGAAGTAATAATTGTATTTGCTCCTTTTAAAATAACAAAACATTGGTTTTCTTTAGCAAAATTTGTAACAGTTTCTATGCGATTATTTTTTATTTCTTCCATGCTTAAATGAGATACAGCACTAAATTCACCAATATGAGGAGTTAAAATAACTTCCTTTTTTGCATATTTAAGAATGAATAGATTTTCTTTTAATAATTGAATCGCTTCTGCATCTAATATGATAGGACAGTTGGCTTTTTCAATAATTAAATTAAGTATTGCCTGTTTATGAGGCATATTTGTTGCTCCACTACCAAAAGCGATAACTTTTGCATGCTCTATTGCTGAAGTTAATTTATCTAAATAATTGTAATCATTAAATGGTAAATATACGGGATATAAGAATTTACCAGCTAAAATAGGATATATTTCATCAGGTAATCCTACTTCTATATAATTAGCGCCTATACTTCTAGCACCAATAATATTAAAACCGACTGCACCAGCCATACCGTAACTGCCACCAATGAGTAATGCTTTACCATAAGTTCCTTTATAATCATTAGTTTCTTGTTTTGGATAGTTTTCAAAAAATAAAGCTTCATTCATTTCTTTATATGTATTTACGTTAGTGTGTATTGGCAAAGGCACAAGTTTAATTTTGGTGGATAGTTTTAATTCTTTGTTTAATGCATGAACAGGTTTATAAGCGCCTAGAGCATAAGTAATATTTGCATGAAGGGTACAGGAATCATATTTACCAGTATCGCTTTCTGCTCCACTATTGATATCAATACTGAAAACTTTTAGGTTTAACGTTTGAATCTTAGTAAATAATTTTTTTATTTCATCAGGTAATTCATCATGAAAACTAAAGCCGAATAAAGCATCAACTATAACAGTTGTATTTTTTAAAGCATCATCTAATTCTTCATTAGAAAGAACAGGATATTCAAATTCTGTATATATTTTTTTAGCTTGATCACTTTTTGGGGCTGAATAAGGAAAAGCGATATGTACATCATAATGATTTTTACAAAGATACTGACACAAAACCATTCCATCAGCACCATTATTACCGCAACCTGCTAAAATCAAGATTTTATCTGTTTCCTCAAGATCTTCAGTCATTGAATAAAATAAGTTTTTACCAGCTGTTTGAATTAACTCATATTCAGATAGATTTGAATTAGTTTCAGCTACTTTTATTTCTTTACTTGTTAGTATCATAATCATTGTCCTTCTTTTTTATTATTTGAATTAATTCTTTAACAAATTGTGAGTGAACATTATGTTGGAAAGCAAACAGGATTTCTGTTTCTAACGCTGTTTCATCAATATATGAAACATATTTGTCTTTGCATAAAGGAACCATAGACTCAGGTAATATTGCACAAGCTTTCGTTTGATTTAATAAAGCAACGCTTGTTCTACCATCATTACATACACTGAATACATCTGGTTCAATATTCAAGTTAGAAAAAGCTTTTAATATAAATGAATAATATCTTCGATATACAATAAGTGGATGGGTAGCTAACTCTTTTAAAGTTATTGTGTCTTTTAAAGAAACAGAACTTACCGCAATCATTTTTTCTTTTTTTAAAGAAATAGATTGCATATTACCTAATGTTACAGGGGTTCTTATACAAGCTGCTTCAATGGCTCCATTTTTTAATAAATCAACTAAAGTAAATGTATCGTCATCATATATTTCAAAATGAAGACTAGGGTATTTTTTTTGTAGTTCTTTTAGATAAGGTAAAAAGAAAGATACCGTAGTTGGAGTAATGCCAATATGGAAAGCTCTCTTTTTGTTAATATCGGATATTTCATCTGTAGTTGCTTTACATAATGCTAAAATACCTTGAGCTCTTTTATAAAATATTTTTCCTGATTCAGTTAACGTAATATGTCTGCTGTCCCTTAGAAATAGAGTTGTTCCTAGTTCTTCCTCAAGATTTTTAATTTGTATACTGAGAGGAGGTTGTGACATATGTAATAACTTTGCAGCAGAAGATATACTTCCTGCATCTGCTATCGTAATAAAATATTCCATTTGTTTTAAATCCATAGATTCACCTTTTATTTATATTCATTGCAATTGTTTCCTAGAACTGATATGATATTTACGCTGTCAATTTGCCCGCGTGATGGAATTGGTAGACGTAGGGGACTCAAAATCCCCCGGTAGCGATACCGTGTCGGTTCGAGTCCGACCGTGGGCACCATGTTATAGATAACCGCTAATTTTAGCGGTTTTTATTTTATATCATTAGTTTAGCATTGAATTTGATGGATAGTGTAATTTTAAAAATGAATGTTGTCTGATTTTTCATATATACTGTGATTTATCAAATTCATTGTCGTGATAGAATGAATAAAGAATAATGGAGGCTATATGAAAACAGCTAAGATTGATTTGCACTTGCATTTAGATGGATCATTATATTTACCATGGGCTTATGAAACAGCCATAAAAAGAGGTATAGTTCCAAGTGACTATACATTTGAAGAATATTATGAGAGATATTATCAAAAGAATTTTAAAGATAGAACAGAAAGTATAAAGAAATTTGATTTTCCAGTATCAATTTTACAAACAAAAGAAGATATCAGTGATGCAGTATATTATTTAGTTCGTACACTGCATGAGCAAGAAATGATATATGCAGAAATACGTTTTGCTACACAACAACATACACAATGTGGTTTAACGCAAAAAGAAGCGATGCTTGCGGCAATAGATGGAATGCATAGAGCAGAAAAAGATTTTCCTGATGTAATTATTCGCTTGATTAACTGTATGATGCATAAAGGTGAAGATGCTCATGCTAACTATGAAGCGAATTTAGAGACTATTGAAGTTGTAAGAGAATTAATGGGACAGGGTGTTGTTGGCTTAGATTTAGCAGGGTATGAGAATAATGGTGATTTCTTACTTTATGCACCATTATTTGAAAAAGCGAGAGAATACCATATTCCTTATACAATACATGCTGGTGAAATGGGAATAGGAAAGCATGTATTAGACGCATTAGAAATGAAAGCACATCGTATAGGTCATGGTGTAAATGCAGTGCAGGATGAAAGTTATTTAAAGGCAGTTGTTGATTCACAAATTCCTTTAGAAGTTTGTCCATCATCAAATACCAAATATGATTTTAACTATGTTCGTCATCCAGTAAAGGAATTGATTAGAAAAGGTGCAAAAGTAACAATCAATTCTGATAATATGGTTTATGCAAAGACATCTGTTCATCATGAACACGAAATGCTTAGACAACTTGGTATTACGGTAGATGAATTAAAACAATGTACATTAAATGCAGTAGATGCAGCTTTCTGTGATGAAGAAACTAAAAATATTATCCGTCAAAAATTACAGGAAGAATGGAAGTAAATGAATAATAGAAAAGGCAGGTTATTTTATGCAGGAAATAAAATGTCCAAATTGTGGTCAAGTATTTAAAATCGATGAGTCAAATTATGATTCAATTGTTCGTCAAATTCGAAATCATGAATTTGATAAAGAAGTTAAAGAAAAACTTGATGCGGCTATTTCTTTAGAAAAGAAAGATGCTGAATTACTGTTATCAGATAAGATGAATGAAAAAGATAAAATCATTGCTTCTTTAAGACAAGAAATTGAAGCATCAAAAAACAATGAAACACAAAAAATAGAAAATGCAATATCAAAACAAAAAGATATTATTGCACAAAAAGAAATAGAGATTACGAAATTAAAAGGCGATTTAAATCTCAAAGAAAATAGCTTGAATAAAGAAAAAGAACAGGCTCTTGCGGATAAAGATAAAGAAATTCTTCAATTGAATTCAAGGCTTGAAATGAAGAATCAGGAGTTTGAGATTAAAGAAAACGGTATACGCACAGAATATGAAACTCTATTAAAACGGAAGCAGGAAGAAGTCGATTTTTACAAAGATTTTAAAGCAAAACAATCTACTAAAGCTATTGGTGAATCACTTGAAGTATATTGTTCAAACGAATTCAATAAAATACGTAATTTAGCATTTCCTTTAGCATATTTTGAAAAAGATAATACTGTTTCTAAAGAATCAGGTTCAAAAGGAGATTTTATATTTAGGGATTATGATACTGAAGGAACAGAATATGTATCAATTATGTTTGAAATGAAAAATGAAGCTGATTTAACAAGTACAAAACATAAAAATGAAGATTTCTTAAAAGAACTGGATAAAGATCGTAATGAGAAAAAATGTGAATATGCAGTACTTGTTTCGATGCTTGAAGCTGATAACGAACTATATAACAGTGGAATAGTAAATGTGTCACATAAGTATCCAAAAATGTATATTGTTCGTCCACAGTTTTTCTTGCCGATAATATCACTGATTAGAGATGGGGCATATTCTTCATTAAACTATAAAAAAGAACTAGCTCTTGTAAAATCTCAAGATTTGGATTTGGAGCATTTTGAAGATAATCTGGAGACATTTAAATCAGGATTTAGTGCAAACTATGAGCGTGCTAAAGCGAAATTTACAACAGCGATTGATGAAATAGATAAATCTATTCAACATTTACAAAAGATTAAAGATGCATTGCAGTCTTCTGATAATCAACTACGATTGGCAAATAATAAAGTACAGGATTTAACGATAAAGAAGATTACTAAAAATGCACCAAGTATAAAAGAAAAATTAGAAGAAATAAGAGAAAGTAAGGAATAAGAAAATGGGATGTACAACTATATTAGTAGGAAAAAAAGCAAGCTATGATGGTTCAACCATGATTGCAAGAAACGATGATTCAAGTAATGGTAAATTTACAGCTAAAAAATTACAGGTAATTCATCCGAAAAATATGCCAAGAATTTATAAATCAGTTCTTTCAAAATTTGAAGTAGAATTGCCTGAAAATCCTCTTCAATATACAGCTATGCCTAATGCTGTAGAAGGAGATGGAATGTGGGCTGCAGCTGGCGTAAACAAAGAAAATATTGGTATGACAGCTACAGAAACAATTACTTCTAATGCTAGAGTCTTGGGTGCTGATCCTCTTGTTAAAGATGGTTTTGGTGAAGAAGATATTGTTGTGATTACATTACCTTATATTCATAGTGCAAAAGAAGGAGTAAAAAGATTAGGCTTATTACTTGAACAATTTGGAACTTATGAATCTAACGGAATTGCCTTTTCAGATGTAGATAGTATCTGGTATATGGAAACAATAGGTGGTCATCATTGGATTGCTAGAAAAGTACCAGATGACAGTTATGTAATGATGCCAAATCAATTTGGTATAGATGAATTTGATTTTGAAGATGCTTATTCTAATGAAAACGAATATATGTGTTCCAAAGATTTAAAGGAATTTATTGAAGAAAATCATTTGAATTTATCACAAGATGATCATTTTAATCCTCGTTATGCTTTTGGTTCTCATTCGGATTCAGATCATGTCTATAACTCGCCACGTGCATGGTATATGGGAAGATATTTTAATCCTGCTACTTATGATTGGGATAATCCTCATGGAAAATATTCACCTGAGAGTGATGAATTACCTTGGTGTTTAGTGCCTGAAAAGAAAATTACACCAAGTGATGTTAAATATATTTTGTCTTCACATTATCAAGGTACACCATATGATCCATATGGAAAAAGCACAGAAAGTAGTTTGAAAGGAAAATATAGAACAATTGGTATTAACCGTACTGACTTTGTGGCTTTAATTCAATTGAATGGTCATAAGATTAAAGAATGTCAGGCTATTGAGTGGATAGCTGAAGGATCAAATGTGTTCAATACAATGGTTCCATTATTTGCACATATGAATACAGCTCCAGAATATTTAGCCAATACAACAAAAGATGTATCTACGGATAATTTCTATTGGGCAAGTCGTTTGATTGGAGCTTTGGCAGATGCTTCATATGGTAATTCAATCACCGAGATTGATCGTTATCAGCTTGCGGTTGAAGCAAAGGGAAATGCAATAGTAAAAAAATATGAAAAATTAATTGAAGATTCACAAGATAAAGCTATAGCAATTCAATCAGCAAATGAAGAAATAGTAGAAATGCTAAAACAAGAAACAAATAAAGTATTAAATAAGGTACTTTATATAAGAAGTTTAGGAATGAAAAATGCCTTCAACAGAAGCGATAATTGAGGTAGAGTATGAAATCACAGATTTATTCAATGCAGAGTATTGAGGACGCAAAGATTTGCTTAGAAGCAGGGGCTGATAGAATTGGTGTCCTTGCGTCAGAAAGATGTGGAGAATTTCCATGCGAAGTTAAAGAAAAAGATGCTTATGAAATCTTTAGATTACTTGATGGTAAATGTACAAGTATTTTAATCAGTGTTGGTCGTAATGAAGAAGAAATATTTCATCAATTAGAATATTTAAGACCTAATGTATTACATCTTTGTGCAAACTATACTGGTAGTCCAAGTTTTAGAGAACACATGAGAAAGAAATTTCCAGATATTGAATTAATGGAAGCAGTAGGTATTACAACAAGAGAAGAATCAATTAAAGAAGCTTTAAGAGTCGCTGAATATGCAGATTATCTTCTTTTAGACAGCGTTAGTGCTACCGTTAAAGGAATTGGAGCTGCTGGCGTTACACATGATTGGTCTATTGATAAAGAAATCATCGATTTAGTATCTATTCCTGTTATCGTTGCTGGAGGACTGGGACCAGAAAACGTCAAAGAAGCGATGGATGAATTACATCCTTGGGGCGTAGATTCTCTAACAAAAACAAGTATTTTAAAGGATGGAAAAATTGTTGCTAAAGACAAAGAAAAAGTAAATGAATTCTGTCGTATTGTGAGAGAAGAATCATGATGAAAATTTTGTGTATCGGAGATTTAAATGCTGATTTATTACTTCCTTATGGAGAAGCAAAAAGAAAAGTACAAAATAAAAATATTGATCAATCTAAACCGAGTGAAGTAACTTTTCAAGGTGGAGGTTCTGTGGCCAATACGGCGAGAATATTAGGAAAACTTGATCAAAATCCATATTTTGTGACGGATTTATGCGATGATAGTATTGGTTCTTTTTTGAAAGAAGAAATGGAACAAATGGGCGTAGACATGTCTTTATCTGTCTTAGGAAACAATAGTGCAATAGTATGTATTGCGGTTGTTGAAGAAGATGGCGATAGAATTATTTTTCCTTGGTCGCCACCACAAGCAACATTACCTAGATTTTCTAAACATAGTTTTGAAAAAATACCTATGGATGACTATCTTATTTTTACTGGTGGAATGGTATTGAATAATGATACTGAAACAATGCAGGAAATATATAATTTTATTAAAAATTTGAAAGATAATACTAATTCAAAGTTTATGTTTGACTTGAATATGCGTAAAGAAACGTATGGTTTGAGTGATGAAAGAAAATATTATTATCATCTTTATACAAGTCTTGCAGATATTATTGTTGGTTCCGGAGAAGAGGAATTTTTACCTTTAACAGAAAAAAATACAATGTCTGAAGCTTTACATTACTTTGATAAAGACAAAGTAATTATCGCTAGAAATGGTTCTAAACCAGTTAGTGTATTAACTTCTGGAAAAGAATTTACAATAGAATGTGAAAAAGTTAAGCCAATTCATACCATTGGAGCTGGTGATACATTTAATGGTGTATTTATTTATGCTTATTTAAATGGATGTTCTATTGAAGAATGTGTTCGTAAAGCAAATTATGGTGCTGGATACATGATATCGCATAGAGGATATTTACCTTTACCGGATGATATAAAATAATGGAGATAATTTATGAGTATTCTGGATAATTTTGATATTCCTTTTTCAACATATGGCTCTTATCTTTCTTTTCACTATTATGATGAAACATATATGAATGCACCAGATATTGGTAACTTTCCAGTACCAAAACCATATCAAAAAGGATTTACCTAAAAAAGTGAACGGTGGAAAGGCTAATATAAAAATGTAATAAAACCTACAAAATTATATTGGCTTTTTTGTTCCATTAATAAGTATCATTTTTACCTAGGACCTATTCAAATTTTAAGTCTTATTGTAAGAAACGAATTACACTTACAAATAGAAATGGTGAAGTATTTACAATTAACATCTTTCATATCATCTTAAAATTTTCTAGATATTCATATATTGAACTATTCATGACGATGGAACAGAAAGATTTATTTAGGTGTTTGATTAATTTCTTTAAATTCTTTGGTGGTATTCCATCCAGAATACTATGTGACAATATGTCTACAGCTGCTGATACAGTTTACCCGCTAAAGAGAAAAGTCGCTGTCAGTAGACGACAGCTTTTCCTTTTTAGATAGTATTCAAGAAGTCATAAAGTTCCGTGAGTAATGGAAAAAGGCAACGTTTGCAGAAATGTCACAATTTACGCAGGCAAAGCTTCAAATACCACTTGCACTTTTGCATTTGTAATGACATTATTAGTATGCGTACTAAAACCTGTCTTTAGAACTTTTGCTTAAAATATGGTGAGAAAATGATGGATTATATTTCGTAGTCCATTATTTTTTTGTACTGATTCTTAGATAAAATCGCATTAGTTAACGGCAGCTTTGTCTGTTCTTTGAGCTTAACAATAAATTCTTTTTTGGTAGCCATATTGATATATTTGTTTCCTACTTCAACCAGTTTGAATTCTCTAAAAAAATTAAATATCTCCTGCATGGAATCTTCATCTCTTAATTCATATATCTGTAATATTCTCGCAAGTACTGTGGATAAATAACAGATTAAAAAATGACCGTGTATTGTTTCTTTTGTTTTTACAAATGCAGGACGTGCATCAAGCTCTGATTTCATTATTCTGAATGATTCTTCTATTCTCCACAAATTGTGATATGTCTTGTAAATTTCTTCTTTCTTCATGCTTAATTCTGAAGTGACAAGTAAATTAAAACCACATAATTTCTTATCTTCATCTATCTTTTTCTGATTGATTTCTGTTTTTGCCTTTGATCCATCTTTTCCTTTGAAGTCTACATATTTTGAACATTCACCATATTCTTCTTTCTTTGCTTTTGACAGACACAGTTCATGTGCTTTGTTTTCAAGTTTTTGAATTTCAAACAACTGCTTTTTTGCCAGAACTGGATTATACGTAACTACTCTTTTTTCCTTTACTTTATATGTTACTTTTTTACCGTTGTCATCTTCAAAAGAATAAGGAAATTCATCGATACATTCTTTTACTCGATACAGTAATGTCCCATTTGAATCTTTTACATCAACATAGTCATTATTTAAGAAAATCCATTTCTTCTCCACTTCAGGAAGTGTTTTGCATGATTTGGAAAATAAATATCCATCTCCATTCAATCTGGCTTCATATATGTTTCTTGCACAGTTTAAACCTTTATCTGCTACTTGTATTATTTTACCTTTGACATCATTTTGGATTTTTAATTCATTGATGATTTCACGTATTTTAGGTTTTTCTGATTCGTTTCCAGGAAAGAGTTTTAATCCGACGGGAATCTGATTTGCATCAAGCAGTAATCCCATTGCCAGTAAAGGTTCTTTTCTGTTTTCTTTGCTTGGGCCTTTTCTTCTGACATCATCTTCTCTGTCAATTTCAAAATAAAAATTAGTACAGTCAAAATAAGCGGTATTCATATCAACACCGTACATTTCTTTAATCTGCTTTGTAAAGATTTCAACAATTCTTTCGTAATTCTCTCCAAAATAGGACAGACCTTCAAGAAGCTGATCATAGGAAAAAGAATATTTCTTTTCAAGATAGGGAATAACCTCAAAATAAGTTTTATATTTACTGCATGGTTTCAGACACCTTGAATAGATAAGAGAAGTCAACGCATCATAAAGATCAAAATGATAATTTGTAGTCATTTTATAAACATCAATAATTGGTTTGATTTCCAGTTTGTCTAAAACAGCTTTAATCAGAAAATGACCTGCATATTTAAAAGGAGCAGTATCGGAAATTTCAGCAGCTTTTGACTGATTCTTTTCAAAATTGAGCTGAGCAACCTTGTCTTCAAGATATTTGACAGGATCAGAGATACCTTCAGCTAATAAAGAGCTTCCAGTACCATAAGAGGCATAAGTTTCATGAACAGTATGACCACGTTCACCATCATAAAAGCTGTTAACAATAGATAAATAGCATTTACCGTTTTTAGAACATTTCTTCAAAAAATAAGCCATAAAAGAATACCTCCAAAACACTCACCATACTCACCATATAAATTATAACATAAAAAATAATTGTCAAGCCAGCAAAAAATAAAAAAAGTATAGAATTCATCTACACTTTTGACATG
>JABLTN010112161.1_pt1 | contig 11541 bp, 10 predicted proteins | sample 7160141 | NCBI WGS metagenome assembly JABLTN01 (sample SAMN14651226, study PRJNA627086) | human gut metagenome | isolation source: feces | host: Homo sapiens | reverse complement strand
TTTGCCGGTTCCCGTCTCCCCTGTAATCAACACGGGAAAATCCTTTCTTGCCACCCTCATGGCCTTCTCTTTCAGCTTCTGCATAGCCTCTGAATTGCCGAGGATCTTACTGAAGCCACTGTCCTCTTCGCTGCTTTCCTCATAAGCACGTTTGTAATAATTCAGTTCTTCTGTAGCAATGCTGTAGGCCATGGCCGCCGCCCTCTCCTTGAAGGACATCTGGGCCGCCGCACCAAGAAGCTCTCCCTGCTCATTAAAAAAACAAAAACGATTGGCCACCGCATGGGTTTCTACATTGCTGGCATTATCATTTTCACCATAGGGCTGCAAATAAACATTATCATCCCCATCACGGGCTGATGACAGAACATCGTACATACTGGTGGTCGAAATCACTTCGCCGATTGGCTTTCCCAAAACCTGTTCACGGGTTTTCCCCAGAAACTCACAATACGTCTCGTTGATATCCACAATCACACCATTGGGGTCCACAATGATAAAGCCGTCATTGGTAACTTTCCAGAACTCTTTTAAAAAGCAATAGTACTCATGTTCATTCATCATCCTATGCCTCCACTAAAATATCTGTTAAATGTTTTGTCGAAAAATAAACCATAAAAAATTATATATGCTATACTCACCCTGTTGTCTTCTCCTTTCTGACACAGAAAGGATGTGAAACTTATGGATTATTTTATTTCATTTATAATTTCCGTTATGGCAGGTATTGTCTCATACTTTATCTGCAAATGGTTGGACGGAAATAAATAAGACAACCAACCTACATATTGCATCATCATGATGCAGGAACCCCCAGAGGCTGCCACCTCTGGGGGTTCCTTTTCCATTTGGATTATTTTATTTCTGTGTGATTCGATTATATCATATGTATCTTCAAACTACAATAGATATTCTACACGTTGTATACAGTTTGAAGATTTCTTTTTTCCCACAAATAATGCTACTTTTGTGGATGTAGACCCCGACTTAACAACAAATACTTTATAATCTTCTGCCACTCACCTTTTCCTGCCTATGCTTCGCCCTTTTCCTGTCTGTGTTTTTCTCTCATCAGCGCCATTCTCTCTTTGGCCGACAGTTTCTTGAAAGCAGCCTTTCTTGCCTCTTCTTCCGCAAATGCCGCATCATCAATAACACGCTGCTCAAAGGCTTTTTCTTCAATAGCCACAGATTTCACGATGGCATCTGACAGAGCATCCAGTTCTGAGGCATTGGAGCGGTTCGCTGATGAGTTGATGGTCATTCTGGCATTCAGAATCTTACAGTCCTTCAGATTCTCATCTATATACTGCTCCATTAATGAGCCGGATTTAATGGCCCATGAACCATTTTCAATGATGCCGAAGACACGTTTCGACAGATTCAGCACCTTCAGATGGTGCAGAAAATCTTCCATCACAGGATAAATATTCAAATTGTATGTCACAGATGCCAGCACGATGTGGCTGTATTTGAAGGCTTCTGCCACCAGATAGGATACATGGGTCTTTGACACATCGTATACTCTCACATTGGTAACGCCTTTTTCACACAGCTGCGCTGCCAGTGCCTGGGCAGCAGATTCTGTATTGCCGTACATGGATGCATAGACGATCATCACGCCGTTTTCTTCCGGAATATAGCGGCTCCATTTATCATGCTTGTCCAGATAATAACCCAGATTGGTACGCCATACCGGTCCATGCAGCGGACAGAACATCTTGATCGGCGCTGTTTTAGCTTTTGCTAACAGCTGCTGTACAAATGGGCCATATTTTCCCACAATATTGGTGAAATATCTTCTGGCATTGTCAATCCAATCTCTGTCGAAGTTCACTTCATCGTCAAACAGACGGCCATCCAGTGAACCAAAGGAACCGAATGCATCTGCTGAAAACAGCACGCCGTTGGTTGTATCAAATGTCACCATGGCTTCCGGCCAATGCACCATCTGCGCCATCAGGAATGTCACTGTATGCTTGCCGAAGCATCTTGTATCGCCCTCTTTGACGGTATCTTCCCGGCCGTCCACATCAAAACCAAACTGACGCATAAACATAAATGCTTTTTCGTTACTGATAACTTTACATTCCGGATAACGAATCAGGACTTCCTCAAGAGAAGCTGCATGATCCGGTTCCATATGATTGACAACAAGATAATCCAGTTTTCTGCCATCCAGAACAGCAGCAATGTTCTCAAGGAATACACGGCAGCCTGACCAGTCCACAGTATCAAAAAGAACCGTTTTTTCATCTAACAACAGATACGCATTGTAGGAAACGCCCTCCGGAATTGGATGAATATTTTCAAATAATTCGATTCGCTTATCATTCACGCCAACCCAATATAAATCTTCCGTTACTTTTCTTACACCGTTCATACTTCACCCTCCTATCTATCCTCTTGTTACTGCTGAAATCATTTCACTTTTTGATACACCGCATTCCGGACAAATCCAGTCTTCCGGCAGCGCCTCAAAAGAAGTACCCGGTTCAATACCTGCCTCCGGATCGCCTTTTTCAGGGTCATACTCATAACCGCATCCCATGCAGACATAGCGACCGTCCGCTGTTGCTGTTGTCTTTGAGTATAACGGCATCTCCCGTTTCGCCGGTTTAGCATTTGGGTCCGGTTTTGGCAGATCACTGTTTAATTTCTCTGTTAAAAGCGGCAGAATGGTTCGAATATCGCCGACAATACCATAATCCGCATGTCTGAAAATCGGTGCTTTTTCGTTTCTGTTGATAGCGACAACGGTATGTGCTTTCTCAATACCTTTCAAATGCTGTTGTGCACCTGAAATGGCGCAGGCAATATAAAGTGTTCCAGTAAATTTCTCACCGCTCATGCCCACAAAGCGCTCTCTAGGGAGTACTTTCAGTCTTTCGTAAGCGGGTCTTGAACATCCCATAGCTGCACCTGCTGCCTGGGCCAGATTCTCGATCAGATACATTTCACTCTTCACCGCAATACCCATACCTACGGAAACAACACGCTCAGCCTCATCGATCGGTGTCATTGCATCCGCAGTCAGTGAAAAATCAAATCCATCCATGATCAGCAGTTCCACCAGCTTATCCACATTCGCTGCATCACTTCCCTCATTAATCATTTCCCGAAGTCTGTTTTTAGGATTCCATGCTCTTGTTGGTTCGTTCACAAAATTCATACTCATGTAATGACACCTCCGTTTTATTTGTTGTCAGCGTATCTCAGATCATTCCTATCTACTGACTAAAATCCCCCGTTACTGTAGCTTTTCTAAATTTTCTAAAACTAGTAATTATTATTGATTTAATACTATTATATCTACATTCTCAAAAGAAGTCTGTAACAGCTGTTACAAACTTCTTTTTTTTTACAAAATTTTTTCCAATTTTTCTCTATCCAGAATCCGAATCTGCTTCCGGTCAGCTTCTATCAGCCCTGCTTTCTGCATCTGCATCAATGTTCTTGATAGTGACGGTCTGGCTACGCACAGATAATCCGCCTGTTCCTCACGATTTGTCTTTAGTACCACCGTGTCACTTGCATCTGTCTCCTGCAGAAGCCAGGCTGCTGCTCTCTCCTGCACACTGGCAAACCCTAACACATTCAGCTTCCGCACTGCCATCCATTCCTTTGTGGACATGCTCTCATACAGATTCTGGATCAGCTGCTTATGATGCTCACAGGCTTTGTCGCAAAATCCGTACAGATACTGCCATGGCACTGCCAACACTTCCACCGGCTCACAGGCCACCGCTTCGTACCAGTAAACACGCCCATTTGTATCCAGATTGCTGCTGTAATGCTCTCCAATCAACGCTCCTGATGCAACATGATATAAGGCATTCACTTTTCCAGAAGGCATATAGCTGATAATCGACACATTTCCCTTTAATAAAGCATAGAAATAATCCGCCTGCTCCCCTTGTCGAAATATCGTCTCATCCTTCTTATAAGTACGGAACTTTGCTCCGGAACAGACCAAAATCCGTGCAATACTTTCTTCTGAAACATTTCTGAACAGACTGTTGGCAGACAGACGCGCATCTGGCCTTTTATTAACTTCTTTTTGAAAATTATTTTGTTTTAAAGAGCACTTTATTCCAGTAGCTGTTGCCACAAAACCACTTCCCTTTCTCTAAAACCGTATCTGTCTTATTGTTTTCCCGTAATCCGATCCAATTATAATTTTAACTCCACACACCAGTAACCAAAAGCCCCGCTGCCCTGATTTTCCCGGCTTACCGGCTTGAATTTGCGAAAACCAAACATGGCAGCCATATATTGCTCCCGATGCTGCCAAATACCGGGAACACCCATCAGATAAACACCTTCATCCTCTGACGCCCCATCATTTTCGCCGCGCCCACCGACATCTTCTTTATCCTTTTTCTGCTCCACCTTTGCCAGTATCAAATGCCGGTAACAATAATATCCATGCAGCAGAAAACTATTGCTGCCATAGATCCAACACGGCATCGGCATGCGCCCGATATCCTGAAGTTCCATCCGCACACAGGCTTCCACACTGTCATCATCAAAAGGATACATCTGCGGAAGCTGTGACATCAGCAGGTCATAGACATTGCTCCTAGAGTACAGCTCTTGCTCTGCCTGTTCTTCTGCTTGTTCTTTCGACATCTCTGGCTCTTTCGATACAGCTAAAATCTCGTTATTCTCCGAATTCTCATTTTTCTCAAACGCTTCCATCCTTGCGTCATCTACAAATGCCGCCACTTCCTCTTCAGGGATCAACGGATTCTCATCCGCATGCGGACTCACCAGATTCTCTGACTCAGGCTCTGTCCCTTGCGTTATGACACTTTCCGGCTCCGCATCCGCAAAGGTTCTCTCCGTATCAGTTTCATCGGCTACTGCATCACTGTTTTTCTCTCCAAATCTCACTAAAATCTCTGAAAGCGACTCTCTATTGACAAATTTCTCTGTTTCCAGCGGTTCATCATCCCATCTGGTACCGTAAACGCCGCCATCTTCTCCCAGCAAAACCATACCAGCGACACGGTCCAGATCATACGTTGTTCCCATCAGATGATCACTGTCCATCGTCAGTTCCATATCCCCCGTCTGTTTCTGAACCAATAGGTCTCCGATTGCAATCCCTATGTAATCACCGGACACTCTGATCAGCATATAAATCTGATACTTTTTCGCTTCACTATGATAAATTCCCGACATATGAATAGAAAGCCGACATTGTCCATTCCGGCTTTCTACTCTCACAAACCCACTGTTGATTGTCTTTCTCCCGTTTTCATATAAATACATATAAGAAATAAAACGCCGATATTCTGCCACAGAAACACCCTCCCAGGACGTCCATTGATTTTTGCGATATCGCTGCCACAGCAGCATTTACTCTTATATATATGACTGAAAATGGAAAATATGCACCATCTGCATATTTTAATTCGGCAATTCCTCAGCCAGATATGGAAACATACTGACAGACCTTTTCAAGATGCCCTGCATATAGGCAATGGCGATGCCGTAGTTAGTGATCGGCACATCCTGATCAACAGCACATTTCATCCGATAGCGGACCTCGCGCTCATTCAGCATACAGCCTCCGCAATGAATAATCAGTGCATATTTCGACAGATCTTCCGGAAATTCTCTGCCGGAACACAGCTCAATATTCAGCTTTTTGCCTGTGTAATTCTTCAGCCATCTCGGTATCTTAACACTGCCAATGTCATCACACTGGCGATGATGGGTGCAGCCCTCTGCGATCAGCACTGTATCTCCGTCTTTCAGATCTTCCACTGCGGCAATCCCACGAACAGCCGTATCCAGAAGTCCCTTATGTCTGGCCATCAGAATAGAAAAAGATGTCAACGGAATACTTTCCGGTACATCCGCAGATACCTTTGCAAAAACCTGGCTATCCGTGATAACAATGGCCGGCGGTTCTTTGAATTTCTCTAAAGTCTCCCTCAATTCATATTCCTTGACACAGACAGCTGCGCCTTCCGCCTCCAGAATATCCCTGATAACCTGCTGCTGAGGCAGAATCAGACGACCCTTCGGTGCCGCCTTGTCGATTGGAATAACAAGAACAGCCATATCTCCCGAATGCATCAGATCACCCACCAGCATCAGTTTGTTTTCTTCTGTCTTGCCGATGGCTGCAATCTTCTCTTTTAATGCTTCAATCTCTATCTTCTCTGTGGCACTGACATAAATCTCATTTTCTTTGGCTTCCGGGTGTTCCGGCTTCAGATCACATTTATTCCAAACAAGCAGCCATGGAATCTCCTTCTGTCGAAAAATCTCGATCAATTCTCTGTCGCAGTCTTTCAGCCCCTCTGTACAATCCGCCACCAGCACAGCCACATCGGATTTATTCAAAATCTGCCTGGTCTTTCGGATCCTCAATTCACCAAGTGCGCCTTCATCATCAAAACCCGGAGTATCTATGATGACAACCGGCCCGATCGGAAGCAGTTCCATTGCCTTGCTGACAGGGTCTGTTGTGGTTCCCCTTGTATCGGATACAACAGCCAGTTCCTGTCCTGTCACAGCATTGACCAAGCTGGATTTACCCGCATTTCTCTGGCCAAAAAAACCTATATGTACACGCTCACCTGACGGTGTTTCATTCAATCCCATCTCTTGTCCTCCTTAAATTTAGATAAGGTCGGCAAATCCCGGCATCTGTTTTATTTTCTTCAAATAAATTCTTCCCGAAAAAGCAATATGCGGCAATTCAAAGAACTGAGCATCCTTTGGACAGATTGGCCTGTACAATGGATCTGCCGCAATGATTCCTGCATCCTTCAGCTTTTCTTCCATCATCTCTTCACCGCAAACAGCCTCATCCCCCGGTGTCAGCAACCCTTCTGTTTCTTCCAGCGGGCACAATACACGAACGGATCTGCCATACTGAAGTTCAATGGCTGCTGCCAGAGAGCCCATTGTCACCGGTTCACCAATCAACGTAATCTCCGCCCGGTGTCTCGGACTCTCCTTCGTATCATTAGCATCTTGAAGATTCTTTGCCGACATTCTGCAGGCTGCATAAACAACATTGTCTTCCTTTTCACCACTGACAGCTGCTTCCATTGCCTCTGACAACTTCTCCGTGAAACGGCCAACCGGTGCTCCAACCACATAAGGTGTACCGAATTTTCTCTGCAATACTTTGGCTGCCCGAAGCCCCACAGATGAAACAACCACATTCACTGCTGCATCTGCAGATTTCGACAGCTGATCCAAAGAATCTCCCATGGCCCACATGCTGTTGATCTGCCAGCCGTATTGCTCCAGACTGCGCTTCATCGTTTCCGCATGATCAAGAGGCCCGAAATCCAGCGGTGTAACTCCCAGCAAGTTCACCAGACGGTTTCTGCCTTTTTCCTCCGTGTTTTTATTTGAAACATCCTCTGCATGGCTTTTCGGCAAAACAAAATGTTCTGCAATGGCTTCCAAAGCCATACCTGCCCCGCGCACATAATCATGCATGCCGTTTGTAGGTACTGCAAAGGTCGGAATACCCGTATCCTGCTCTGTTACCTCTGCAATGGCCGGAAAATCCGTGCCATTCATATAGGGGATTGGTGAACTGGCCAGGGCAATAAAACGCGGCTTCAGATCACGAGCTGCCTCCTCAATATCATGGATAAACTTCTCATCATTTCCCATGATCGCATCGATTTCTGTCAGTCCTGAGATAAAGATCAGACTGTCCTCCTCATACCATCTGATCTCATCATGGGTATTATACGTCGAATTGCATCCCGAAGGATCGTGCATCACTGTCATACCGCCCAATTCATAGAGGGCTGAACAGACGCCGGATACATCGGCTGTATAAATCGGTATTATTCGATATGCCTGTCTCATATGCAGCTTTCGCACCCCCATCCTTTGCGGATCACAAGATCCGGTGTCTCTTTTTCTTCACGGGCTGCCTCAACCATCAGATGTGCCAGACGCCGGATTCCGTCAAAGCCATACAGGCCCGCACCCTGTACCATGTTGACAAAATGTCTGCTGCCTGTAAACCAGGCCGCTTTCTGCCCCAATGCCAGCATCTCCCGCTCCGTTTTTCTCGGAAGGACACGCATTTTCACCTGCACAGTTGCAAGCAGCATCAACTCAGGCGCATGCTGCTGAAGCCATTTGAAATCATTTTCCTCTTCAGGGCTGATGGCATCCAGATAAATCCGTTCTACATAAAAGCCATGGGAGATCAAAAGTCTTGCCAATCCCATAGGTCTCGGATGAAACGTCCCGTCTATGGCGATCGGCCAGTCTCCAACTTCCAGAAGTGCCTCATGAAGTGCTGCTTCACAGCTCTCTTTTTCACCTTCATAATCCAGAACACCCAGAAGCTCCATTGACTCTGATAATGCTTCCAGCTGCCCGATGATCTCATCATAATCAAAACAGGAAGGCAGATACATAAATGGCCGCCCCAGTCTCTCTGCCGCCCATTCCGTACCGGCTTTTCCTGACGGATAACAGTTCAGCATCATCCGGCAGTCTGACAGAGAAAGATAATCTTCCCAGGACTCACAAACCGGGGACTCTTTAATCTGATAATCATTGCATCTGAGCAATCTCTTGAGATCTGATGTCTCGTCCAGTGCAAAATCGCTGCCCAGGATAGATATTCTTCGCTGCCCTTCTTCTGTTACTGTTCCTTTCTTCAAAGGATCATACATGGACAAACGCAACTTTTGATCCGGTGTCAGACCACTCTTTCGCATGATCGGATCCATAAAACATCTGACAAAACAGATTTCAGGAAATCGTTTTCCCAGTTCATCGTAGATTCTCTCAAGATCGCTGCCCAGGAAATGATGCAGACAAACTGTAAACAGAAAAACCGCTTTCGGCTTTTGTTCCAATCTCTCGATCACATCCGCCACACCTTCGATGGTAATATCTTCCAGATTGCCGTTCAGCAAATGCTCTTCCTTGAGGATAACAAAGGAAAAACGTTCCGCCTCGTTCATCTCTGCCGCTGTTAAAACAACACCACGCATGCAGTTATCGGCACAGACATAAATCTGATGAGCATCCGGCACCTGCATGCCGGTGTGAACGATATTCCATGTTCCATGTACCGGCGAATTAAATTCCAGTTCCGATGCAAATGGCACCGGAAATTCCGCATCTTTGATGGCCGTCGCCGCTCCTTTTGGATCGACTGTTCCACCCAGTCTTTTCAACATAAAACGGCCTCCTTCTATCCTCTCGCTTCACACACAGCCAGTATCTGCTCCGCCAGTTTCCTGTACTCATCTGCCATTTCACTGTCAGGAAAAGCCTCCAGAAGGATCTGCTGCTTCTCCTCCGCCAGAAGTACCTGTTCACTGCGGGATAAGGTTCCTACTACAGATGTCTTAAAATCATCTGCCAGTTCCGCCACTTTTTCGTCTTCACGTTTAACATTTCTGCGATTCAGGATCAAACCCCCCAGAGATGCATAGCCTCTGTTTTTGAAGTTGTCGATGGCCATGGCAATATTCGCCGCAGCATGGATAGACATATTTTCCCCTGAAGTAACGATAAATACTTTGTCCGCATAGCCTTTTCGCATCGGCATGGTAAATCCGCCGCAGACAACATCTCCAAGAACATCATAAAGCACAACATCCGGCTGATAAACCTCATAGGCTCCTTTTTCCTTCAGCTTCTCCAGTGCCGTAATAATACCGCGTCCGGCACAGCCCATCCCCGGTGTCGGGCCACCTGCTTCCACACAGACGACGCCGCCGAATCCGATGCGAACCATATCTTCTAATTCAAAATCATTTTTGCGCTGATTCACCAGCTCCAGTACAGTCGGTACGGCTTCACCATGTCTCAGCTGCATGGTTGAATCCGCCTTCGGGTCACAGCCGATCTGCATAACTTTCAGCCCTTTTTCCGCTAATGCGGCAGCCACATTCGAAACAGTGGTTGATTTGCCGATACCGCCTTTTCCATATACAGCAATCTTAATCATTCTATCTTCTCCGCTTTCATTTGCTGTTTAAAACTTTTGTATAAACTGCGGTTCTAATTCTCTTTTGAAACAACATTGGAATACGCCGTTTTGACGGATACACCTTTCAGCCGGCCGATTTTGCCGGACAACGTACTGATGATATCCTGCGGCGCATCGATTGCAATGCTGATAATACTGATCCCTTTGTCACGATAAGGGATTCCCATGCGTCCGATAATATATTGAGCTGCACCGTGTAAAAGTTCATTCACTTCCTGTGCTGAACTGCCATCTTCTATAATAATCGCAATGACTGCCACTCTCGTTTCCATTTTTTTCTCCATATTAACTCCATTTTGTCGGCTATGACCAGATCAAAAATCTGACCCTCCGTCCGAATTTTCAATCACTCGCCGATCAGTGACTGTTAGCAGATTCTCGGAAGCAGCTCGCCGCCCGGCTGAGGAAGCAAAGCCTGTGTACCGATTTCTGTTGTCATCACAACGTGTCCCGGCTGTTCCTCCGTAACTTCACCAATAATGGCCGCATCCTTTGAATATGGACACTGTCTCAGTACTTCGACAATCTTTTCTGCTTCTGACTTAGGCGCCATGATCACCAGACGGCCTTCACATGCCAGATAAAGCGGTTCAAGACCAAGCATGCCGCAGACACCCTTGACTTCCGGTGCCACAGGCACATCTGCTGCATTCAGGCGAATACCGACCTTGCTCTGTCCTGCGATTTCATAAAGAACTGTACCAACGCCGCCTCTTGTGGCATCACGGATCACATGGACATCTTTTGTGGCATTTAATACAGATTCGACTGTAGGCCACAATGGTGCACAGTCACTGGTTACATCCGCATCAATACCGAAATCTTCTCTTTCCAGCAGTATCGTACATCCATGTCGGCCGATATCACCTGTTACAATAATAGCATCTCCCGGTTTGGCATAATCGCCGGATGTGCTGACACCATCAAGAATTTCTCCAACACCTGTTGTCGTAATAAAGACACCGTCCACCTGACCCTTTCCGGCAACCTTCGTATCACCGGATACAATGCGGACACCGGCCTCTTTGGCTGTTTTCTCCATCGCACCTGCGATCTCTTCCAGTTTCTCCATCGGAAAACCTTCTTCAATAACAAAGGCACAGGAAAGATATAACGGTTTTGCACCCATGCAAGCCAGGTCATTCACCGTACCGCAGATGGATAATTTGCCGATATTGCCGCCAGGGAAAAAGGCCGGCGATACAATAAAACCATCTGTTGACATGGCAATCTTTCCTTTTGGAGCCGGAAGAACAGCAGCGTCATCCGCTGTCAGATCCGGATTTGAAAAATGTGCTTTAAATACTTCATCAATCAGTTCAGATGTCTGCTTGCCGCCGGCACCGTGAGCCATTGTAACTGTTTTATTATTCATCAGAAACGTCTCCTTTTGCATGATTCTCATATGTATGTCATAGAATTTTGTAACTGTTCAGCGCCAAGCAAAATTTCAAAAAACAGGTATAAAATGCTTGCATTTTTAAGACTGTTTTTGAAATTTTATTTGGCGGATACGCCACACCGACGAAATG
>JABLTN010111608.1_pt1 | contig 11570 bp, 7 predicted proteins | sample 7160141 | NCBI WGS metagenome assembly JABLTN01 (sample SAMN14651226, study PRJNA627086) | human gut metagenome | isolation source: feces | host: Homo sapiens | reverse complement strand
CTGGTTAACAGAGAATCCTGTAGAGAAACACAAAGTTTCATCCTTGCCCATAAACTCAGCAAGCTCCTTTTCGAGCTGCACGTGCAAATCGAGCGTACCATTGAGGAAACGGCTTCCTGCACAACCAGAACCATACTTGTCGAGCGCTGCCTTTGCTGCATCAATAACACGCTGGTCATTAGTCAAACCCTGATAAGCATTAGAACCGAACATCAGAATCTTATGACCATCAATGTCGGTTACCTCTGTCATCTGCTTACTTGTGATCTCGCGGAAATATGGATACACACCGGCAGCCATATACTTCTGAGGTTCACGATAATTCTTGTATCTTTCTTGTAATTGTCCCATTATTAATAGGTGTACTTTATTTTCTTTTTTTATACTTTTCTAACTTTCAGGGTGCAAAGATACAAAAAAGAACTCAATAAACGGCTTTTTTTATAAGAAAGTTTACTTTTATAGTTTTTTTAATCGATATTTCTTGTTATTTTGGGTATTTTTATTACTTTTGCAGCCTAAATTTTACAAACTCTTGACTATATAATGAAGAAAAAGATACTTTTCATCATGAATCCGATTTCAGGAACAGCCAGCAAGGCGGCAGTTCCAAGTCTGATAGATTCTGGTTTGGACAAAGAGCTTTTTGAGTACGAGATAAGAATGACTGAAAGAGCTGGGCACGCTTCGGAAATTGCTACCGAAGCGAAGAACAACCATGTAGATGTGGTTGTGGCGGTTGGTGGTGACGGAACCGTCAACGAGGTGGCCCGCTCACTGGTTCACTCCGATACTGCCCTCGGCATTCTGCCTTGCGGCTCGGGCAACGGATTGGCAAGACATCTGCTGCTCCCGATGAACCTGAAGAAATGCATAGAGGTCATCAACCAATGCCAGATTAGAGATTTGGATTATGGTGTCATCAATGACCACCCGTTCTTCTGCACCTGCGGCATGGGCTTTGACGCTTTCGTCAGCATGAAGTTTGCCGAGAGCGGCAAGCGTGGTCCTATCACTTATGCTGAAAATATCCTGCGCGAGGGATTGAAGTATAAGCCTGAGACTTACACGCTGGAGGACGAGACGGGCACCAAGCAGTATAAGGCGTTCCTCATTTCCTGTGCCAACGCATCTCAGTATGGCAACAATGCCTATATTGCCCCTCAAGCATCCATGAGCGACGGTTTGATGGATGTCGTCATCATGGAACCATTCGATGTTATCGAGGCGCCTCAGGTGAGTTTCGACATGTTCAACAAGACGTTGGACAAGAACTCGAAGATCAAGTCATTCCGCTGCAAGAAGCTCCATATCACCCGCAGTCAGCCAGGCGTAATCCATTATGATGGCGACCCTGTGATGACGGGTGCAGAGATTGATGTTCACCTGGAAGAAAAGGGAATCAAGATGCTGGTGAACCCATTTGCCAACAAGAACGACCGCAAGCCGAACATGATTCAGTCTGCCTTTGCCGATTTCTTCAACGACATCAATGCCGTGCGCGATGATATTCATAAAGACATCCAGCGCCAGAGCAAAAGAGTAGAAGCTATCAGCAAACTGGTACAGAAGAAGCTGAACCTTTGATACAATGTTGAGTGTTGAATGTTGAGTGTTGAATTTAGAGGGAGTGTTCATTCAACATTCAACACTCAACATTCAACATTCCTCAAAGGTAGAATTCTTCCGTTATTTTCCTATACCATTCCGAGCGGTTTCCCTGCGAATCCATCATTGTTTCAACGCGCTCTTCATAAGGCGAAATGCGATGCTTGGCGAAACTCAGCATAAAGCGCTTAGGCTGCTTGCGCTCTACCGTCTTTACACCACACTTCCGTATAAGATAAAATCCTAATATACAAGACTCTGCAACAAACTGCTCCACTACTTCTACGGGAACAATTGCAGAGAAGATACCCTCATCAGAAAGCAGCCGTTTTACACCCGCAAACAAATCGCGAAACGGAAGACTGTCCGTATGTCTCGCCATTGTCCTCTTACTGTCCGGATTTTTCAAGCTATCTACAAAGAACGGAGGATTGCTCACTATCGCATCAAAAACACCGGCAGCCTTCAAACCTTCAGCAGTTCCAGAAGCCTCAGCAGCTTCCGAAGCTCCCCCGAAATCCTGCAGTCTGCAGCATACGATTTCCACCCTGTCGCGAAACGGACTTGCCATCACATTCTCCCTCGCCTGTCCGCAGGCATCAGCATCCATATCAATCCCCACGACCTCAGCTTCAGGAAAACGCTGCGCCATCATGAGCGAAATCAGTCCCGTTCCGGAACCAATGTCCAGAATCCGCCTGCCACCTTGCGCCCATGCACCCAGCAAAACGCCGTCAGTTCCCACTTTCATGGCACAACGGTCTTGCTCTATCTCAAACTGTTTAAATCGAAAATTACCCATAAATTCTTCTGTCTCTTTACAGAAGAAAACGAAGCCGCCGCCGATTTATTTTATCGCAAGCAGCAGAAATTGCCACTTCCACCTGCAAAAGCAGCCACTTACATCTATAAAAACGGGTACTAATATATAGAAAAAGCAATTTTATTATTAAATAATCTATCTTTATTATTAAATAATCTATCATCTTCCACGATATTTCACAAAAAATGAGTACCTTTGCACGGAAAATAGAAATCATAACAAAATGGATAATAGAAGAACAAGTACCCGAATACAAATGATTGCAGATTACGAGGGCGACCCGAAAACCCTGATCGAAGACCAGGAAGAAGGCTTGTACCCTACCCTCTGCATGCGAGATATTGTAGTTTTCCCTACCAATATGACCCCGATCGTTGTGGGCAGAAAGGAAAGTCTGAATCTCGTCCGGATGCTGGAAAAGAAACCAGACACCATATTCTGCGTATTCTGCCAGAAGAACAAAGATACAGAATCGCCCTACGAAGAAGACCTCTACCCTGTAGGTGTCTTCGCCAAACTCATCAAGGTGATCAAGATGCCTGGCACAGAGCAGATGAGCATCATCATCCAGGGTCTGGGCAGATGTCAGATGAAACATCTCGTTCAAAAAGAGCCTTACACAGTAATTGACGTAAAAAGTCTTCCGGAGAAATGGCCTGACGAGAACAACGATGAACTCTTCAGAATGCTCTACGAGAACTTCCATTACGAAGCGACAGACTATATCAAATCAAACGCCAACTATACTGATGAGGCCATCCAGGCCATCAACGAACTCTCGAGCATTCACATGCAGTGCAACTTCATGTGCTCCCTCCTCCCTTTCTCCATCGAGGATAAAATCAAGATGCTGAAAGAAGAAAACCTCAGCGAGCGCATCATGATTGCCATCAGATCCCTGAACAAGGTGCGCCATCTGCTACGCATCCAGACTGAGATTGAGAACAAAACCCACTACGACCTCGATGAACAGCAGAAGGAATACTTCCTCAAGCAGCAAATCAAGAACATTAGGGAAGAACTGGGAGAAGGAAACGCCAGTCCGGAGAAGAAGGAGATTCTGGAGAAGGCGAAACTGAAGAACTGGAGCGAAGAGACAGCCAAGATTTTCAAGAAAGAAATTGCCAAGCTCGACACCCTGAACCCGCAGAGTCCTGACTATTCGATACAGATAGGATTCCTGCAGACCATGGTAGATTTGCCTTGGAACTCCTACACCCAGGACGACCTCAGTCTGACCCGTGCCAAGCGCATTCTGAACCACGACCACTACGGCATGGAGAATGTGAAGGAGCGCATCCTGGAATTCCTCGCCGTAAGAGCACTGAACGGCGGCGGCAAGAGTCCTATCCTCTGCCTCTATGGTCCTCCGGGCGTAGGAAAGACCAGTCTGGGCAAGAGCATCGCAGCAGCCATGAAGCGCAAGTATGTACGCATGTCGCTGGGCGGTCTGCACGATGAAGCCGAAATCCGCGGTCACCGCCGCACCTATGTGGGAGCCATGCCGGGCCGCATCATCAAGAACATGCTGAAGGCAGGCAGCAGCAATCCGGTCTTCATCCTCGACGAGATTGACAAGGTGGCGCAGAGCAATTTCAACGGCGACCCAGCATCAGCCCTGCTCGAAGTGCTGGACCCGGAACAGAACAATGCCTTCCACGACAACTATCTCGATATGGATTACGACCTCTCCAAGGTGCTCTTCATCGCTACAGCCAATGACCTGAGCGTCATTCCGCGTCCGCTCCTCGACCGTATGGAGCTGATAGAAGTAGGCGGTTACATCACCGAAGAGAAGACAGAGATTGCCAAGCGCCATCTCGTACCGGAAGAGCTGGAAAGTACCGGACTCGACAAGGTTTCGCCGAAGGTAAGTTTCAACAAGAATGCCCTCGAATTCATCATCGAGCACTACACCCGGGAGAGCGGCGTAAGACAGCTGAAGAAGCAGATTGACAAGAGTCTGCGCAAGATGGCTTACAAACTGGCCTGCAACCAGGAGCTGAAGAACTACACCATCACCCCTGCCGAAGTAAAAGACCTGCTGGGCAATCCGCCGTTCAACCGCGACATCTACCAGGGCAACGACTATGCAGGAGTGGTAACCGGACTTGCCTGGACCTCAGTGGGCGGCGAAATCCTCTACATCGAAACCTCGCTCAGCAAGGGCAAGGCAGGCAAGCTCACCCTGACCGGAAATCTGGGCGACGTGATGAAGGAATCAGCCATTATCGCACTGGAATACGTCAAGTCGCACATCGACCTGCTGCAGGTAGACTACCGCATCTTCGAGCAGTGGAACATCCACATCCACGTGCCTGAGGGAGCCACCCCGAAAGACGGTCCTTCTGCCGGAATCACCATCGCCACCAGCATCGCCTCAGCCATCACCCAGCGCAAGGTGCGTGCCAACACAGCCATGACCGGCGAGATAACCCTCCGCGGCAAAGTGCTCCCGGTAGGCGGAATCAAGGAGAAGATTCTGGCAGCCAAGCGGGCAGGAATCAAGCACATCGTGATGTGCAGGGAGAACCAGAAGAACGTAGAGGAAATACCGGAGAAATATCTCAAGGGCGTAGACTTCCACTATGTAGAGAATGTGGCTGACGTCTGGCAGTTCGCGCTGACCGACGAGAAGGTGAAAAACCCTACAGACTTCAGCATTGAGGAAAATGATAAAAAAGAATAGAAATGAAATTTGAATTACAAGTAACAGATAAAGCAAGCGATGCGCGTACAGGCATCATCACCACCGACCACGGACAGATCAAGACCCCAATCTTCATGCCCGTAGGAACCGTAGGAAGCGTGAAGGGCGTCCACTTCGAGGAGCTCAAGAAGCAGGTCATGGCACAGATTATCCTCGGAAACACCTATCACCTCTACCTGCGCCCAGGTCTTGACGTCATCAGGGCAGCAGGCGGCTTGCACAAGTTCAACGGCTGGGACCGTCCTATCCTCACCGACAGCGGCGGCTTCCAGGTCTTCTCGCTCACCGGCATCCGCAAGCTCAAGGAAGAAGGCTGCGAGTTCCGCTCCCACATCGACGGCAGCAAGCACTTCTTCACACCGGAAAATGTGATGGACACCGAGCGCATCATCGGAGCCGACATCATGATGGCCTTCGATGAATGTCCGCCGGGAAAGAGCGATTACCAGTACGCCAAGAACAGCCTCATGCTCACCCAGCGCTGGCTAGACCGCTGCATCAAGCGGTTCAACGAAACCGAGCCCCTCTACGGCTATCAGCAGAGTCTCTTCCCTATCGTTCAGGGCTGCACCTTCCCGGACCTGCGCCGCGAAGCAGCCAAATACATTGCCGACAAGGGAGCCGACGGAAATGCCATCGGCGGACTTGCCGTAGGAGAGCCTACCGAGGTGATGTATGAGATGATAGAAGTAGTGAACGAAATCCTGCCGAAAGACAAGCCGAGATATCTGATGGGCGTAGGAACCCCGCAGAACATCCTCGAAGCCATCGAGCGCGGCGTAGACATGTTCGACTGCGTAATGCCGACCCGCAACGGCCGCAACGCCATGCTCTTCACCTATCAGGGCACGATGAACATGCGCAACAAGAAGTGGGAGAAAGACTTCAGTCCGGTAGATCCAGACGGCTGCGACATCGACCTCGTAACCACGAAGGCCTACCTCCACCACCTCTTCAAGGCCCAGGAGCTGCTGGCGATGCAGATAGCCAGCATCCACAACCTCTCTTTCTATCTGCGCCTCGTGACCGATGCCCGCCATCATATCGAACAGGGCGATTTCGTGGCATGGAAGAATTCCATCATCGACCAGCTTGGCCGAAGAATTTAAGTAAGCAAGCATCATGAAAGATTTTAAGAAAATAAGAAAACACCGCCGGCTCTACCGCACCGGCCGATGGGCTTCCCGCAAGTTCGGGTGGCTCATCAGGGCTGTGCGCTGGCTGGCTCACAAGCTCCGGTTCCTGCGCATCTTCAGGTTTCTCAACCCGTTCAGGTACATCAAGAAGCTCGACTGGTACATTATCAAGAAGTTTCTGGGCTACTATTTCTTCTCCATCGCCCTGATCATCTCCATCGCCATCGTCTTCGACTTCAACGAGAACCTGTCAAAATTCACAGAGCACCATGCACCGGCGCGCGCAATCATCTTCGATTACTACGCCAACTTCGTGCCCTATTTTGCCAACCTCTTCAGTGCGCTGTTCGTGTTCGTGGCGGTCATTCTCTTCACCACCAAGCTGGCAAGCAATTCCGAAATCATCGCCATCCTGGCGTCGGGAGTATCCTTCAAGCGTCTCCTTCGCCCATACATGATTACCTGCGTGCTGCTCTCAGCCCTCTCCTTCGGGCTCTCAGCCTACGTCATTCCCCACGGAACCGTCATCAGGCAGAACTTCGAGACGATGTACAAGAACAAGAAGAAGAATACCAGTGCCGAGAATGTACAGCTGCAGGTAGACAAGGGAGTGATTGCCTATATGCAGCATTACGACAACAGCATGAAACGCGGCTACGGATTCTGTCTCGACAAGTTCCAGGACAAGAAACTCGTAAGCCACCTTACAGCGATGGACATCCAGTACGACACCATTTCCGACAGCAAGTATCATTGGAAACTGAGCAACTGGAAAATCCGCAAGCTCCAGGGCATGAAGGAGCATATTACGAGCGGAGCGCAGAAGGACACCATCATCATGATGGAACCTACCGACCTGGTCTATTCCAAGGGTCAGCAGGAAACCTTCACCAGTCCTGAGCTCCGCGATTACATCTCCAAGCAGATCAACCGCGGTTCGGGCAACGTAGTGCAGTACGAGGTAGAATACCACAAGCGCATCGCCTCTTCCTTCGCCTCGTTCATCCTCACCATCATCGGCGTCTCCCTCTCAGCCCGCAAGCGCAAGGGCGGCATGGGAGCAGCATTGGGCGTTGGACTTGCGCTGAGTTTCGGCTACATCATGCTGCAGACGGTTTCTGCCACCTTCGCCATCCAGGCCAACTTCCCGCCTGTCCTGGCAGCGTGGCTTCCAAACTTCCTCTTCGCCATCGTAGCCTACTTCTGCTACCGCAAGGCACCGAGGTAAAAAGTCAACATTCAACATTCAACATTCAACATTAAAAAAAATGTATTTCGACGAATTAGATTTAAACGACAACGTGCTCGACGCATTATACGACATGCGCTTCGACACATGCACTCCTGTACAGGAAAAGTGCATTCCAGAGATATTAGAAGGTCACGATGTATTGGGCGTAGCCCAGACCGGAACCGGCAAAACCGCAGCCTATCTGCTGCCAGTATTGAGCAAGCTCGATGACGGCGGTTATCCGAAAGACGCCATCAACTGCGTCATCATGTCACCAACCCGCGAGCTCGCCCAGCAGATAGACCAGGCGATGCAAGGCTTCGGCTATTACCTGCAGGGTGTGAGCAGCGTAGCCGTATACGGCGGCAACGACGGCAACCGTTACGATCAGGAGTTGCGCAGCCTCCGCATGGGCGCCGATGTAGTCATCGCCACCCCGGGCCGCCTCATCTCCCATATCTCTCTGGGCAATGTAGACCTCAGCAAGGTAAGCTTCTTCATTCTCGACGAGGCCGACCGCATGCTCGACATGGGTTTCTCTGACGACATCAAGACCATCGCGGCAAAACTGCCAAAGACCTGCCAGACCATCATGTTCTCGGCAACCATGCCTGAGAAGATAGAAGAACTGGCTAAGACCCTGCTCAAGAATCCGGTAGAAATCAAACTTGCCGTCAGCAAGCCAGCCGAGAAAATCAAGCAGGAAGCATACGTATGCTACGAAACCCAGAAGATGACCATCATCAAGGACATCTTCAAGGCAGGCGACCTGAAGCGCGTCATCGTCTTCAGCGGCAGCAAATTCAAGGTGAAGCAACTCGCAGCTTCCCTCCAGCAGATTGGAGTAAACTGCGGAGCCATGCACAGCGACCTGGAACAGGCTGAGCGCGACGATGTGATGTTCAAGTTCAAGAGCGGACAGTATGATGTTCTCGTAGCTACCGACATTGTGGCGCGCGGAATCGACATCGATGATATTGAGATGGTCATCAATTACGATGTTCCTCACGATACAGAAGATTACGTTCACCGCATCGGCCGTACAGCCCGTGCCAACCGCGATGGTAGAGCCATCACCTTCGTGAGCGAAGAAGACCAGTACTGGTTCCAGCAGATAGAGAAGTTCCTGGAGAAGGTGGTAGACAAGATGCCTCTCCCTGAGGGATGCGGCGAAGGTCCAGAATACATCAAGCTTAACAAGCCGAAGAAGAAAGGCGCAAACGGAAGAAACAACAGACGCGGTAACGGCGGAAACGGCGAGGCCGGAAAGAACAGCGCCAAGAACCGCCGACAGAAAGACCGCGACCAGACTTCTCACAAGCGCAAGCCGAACAAGCCAAACGAGCGTCAGGAAAAAGCGCCACGCAACAACGAGCAGCAGCCTCAGCAGGGCAACAAGCAGCAGAACGCAAAGCAGCAGCCTCAGCAGGGCAACAGGCAACAGAACGCAAAGCAGCAGCCACAGCAGGGCAACAGGCAGCAGAACGCAAAGCAGCAGAACAGAAAGCCAGCCCAGCCAGGCGAGCAGCCAAAGAACAGCAACAGCCAGAAGCGCCGCAATAACAGCAATAACAGCAACCAGCAGCGCCCAGGCACCGAGAACAATGTTCGCCCGGGCAGCAACGGCCGTAGCAGAGGCGTAGCCCAGAAAAAGGGCGACAAGCCGGCTGCACGCAAGCACACCCCTATCGTAAATCCACAGAAGCAAGAAAACGCTGTGAAGAAATTCATCAAGCGCATCTTCGGATTCAAGAAATAGGTAAATAATCATCTTTTTAAAAAGGAAAGAGGAATGATGAAAGAGCTACCCCTCACCCCGCTCATGACCATCAGCCTCACACTGACGATCGGAATCATCATAGCCAAATGGGGCTATGATGATTTCAATATGCCCTTCTGGCTCATCATCTCCATCATTTCATGCGCCCTTGGCAGCATCATCTTTTTCCTTACTGAGTTCTTAAGCCCAAAAGCTTACTTCAGCAGGAGTCACCAGTTTCTCATCTTCTCCCAATGCGTGATGATTCATTTATGCATCCTGAGCCTTGGGGCTTTTCTTACCTGTAAGCAAATAGCTGATTCCCAAACCTCTACACAACTGAAAAACTGGCAGGAACTGTCTTACCTCACACGGGCAAAAATCAATACCGAACGCTATAAAAGCAATATTGAAAGCAAACTGGTTTCCCTTCACGTAAAACAGCAAGACTATGCAGTCATCGCAGCCATGGCGCTGGGCGACAAGAGCGCACTCGACTCGAACACCCGAAACAGCTACTCCATTTCCGGAGCCAGTCACATCCTGGCAGTAAGCGGACTTCATATAGGCATTATCTTCCAGCTTTTTATCTTTCTGCTAGGCGGCAGAAAGTACTCAGTTTACACCATCATCCTGTCCCTCATCTCCATCTGGACCTACGTTTTCCTCATAGGATTGCCGGCAAGTGCAGTCCGTGCAGCCATCATGCTTTCAGCCTACAGTTTAAGTTTAGCCTTCCATCGTACCGGTCTGCCGCTCAATACCTTAGCCTCAGCTTATATATTTATGCTCTTCATCAGTCCGCTCTATCTTTTCGAGTTGAGTTTCCAGCTTTCGTTCCTGGCCGTAGCCTCCATTCTGCTGTTCTTCTCACCCCTATACTCCCTCCTCCCCATCCGCAGCCGTTTCATCCGTTGGGCATGGGGACTCCTTTGCGTTTCACTGGCAGCCCAGATAGGAACCCTTCCGGTCATCGTCTACACCTTCGGCAGAATATCGTGCTATTCACTTCTCACCAATTACATCGCCATTCCCGCAGCAACCCTCATCCTATATCTTGGAGCAGCATTAATCCTCTTCTCCCCACTCACGTTATGGGCGCCCATAGCACCGGTTGTCGCCCCACTCATCAGCCTTACATCAGGCGCCCTGACCAGCATCACCCAGTTTTTGAATACAGCCATAAAACTGATCAGCATGCTGCCTGGAGCAAGCATCGAAAACGTAAGAATCAGTCTGCCTCAGGTAATCGGTCTCTACGCTATCATCCTGCTCATCTATGCCCTATGGCGCAGGATAGATAAACAGAAGTCGTCAGAATGCAAGATTCCTTAAAACAGAGATAAAGGCTTAAACCCCGAAAAACGTCTCTTATATAATAAGGTGTGCGTACACAAAAGCGCTACAAATCGTGATTAAGAATGTTAAAAAATATCTTTTTTATACTTTTTCTGCATTTTTTCTTTCTTTTTGTTGGTGTTTTCAAGAAAAACATGTATCTTTGCAATCAGAAATAAAAAATAAGAATTTAAACACAATAAAAGATTAAAGATTATGAAAGCATCTGAAGTAATCGCGAATCTCCAAAGAAGATTCCCAAATGAGCCTGAGTACATTCAGGCAGTTAGTCAGGTTCTCGGTACTATCGAGGAAGAGTACAACAAGCACCCAGAGTTTGAGAAGGCAAACCTCATCGAGCGTCTCTGCATTCCAGACCGCATCATCCAGTTCCGCGTATCTTGGGTAGATGATAAGGTCAACGTACAGACTAACATGGGTTACCGCGTACAGCACAACAACGCGATTGGCCCTTACAAGGGAGGTCTTCGCTACCACAAGTCAGTAAACTTGGGTATTTTGAAGTTCTTGGCTTTCGAGCAGACATTCAAGAACTCTCTTACTACTCTCCCAATGGGTGGTGCTAAGGGTGGTTCCGACTTCTCTCCACGTGGCAAGAGCAACAACGAGGTAATGCGTTTCTGCCAGGCTTTCATGACAGAGCTTTATCGTCACATGGGTCCAGACGAGGATGTTCCAGCTGGTGACATCGGTGTAGGTGGCCGTGAGGGAGGTTACCTCTTCGGAAAGTACAAGAAGTTGTCACACCAGTTCCAGGGCGTCTTGACCGGTAAGGGTCAGGAGTTCGGTGGTTCATTGATCCGTCCTGAGGCTACAGGTTACGGTAACGTATACTTCCTCTGCAACATGCTCGCTACCAAGGGTATTGACATCAAGGGCAAGACCGTTTTAGTTTCAGGTTCAGGTAATGTAGCGCAGTACACTATGGAGAAGTTGCTCCAGTT
>JABLTN010012537.1_pt1 | contig 11572 bp, 8 predicted proteins | sample 7160141 | NCBI WGS metagenome assembly JABLTN01 (sample SAMN14651226, study PRJNA627086) | human gut metagenome | isolation source: feces | host: Homo sapiens | reverse complement strand
GACGGCGCGGAGCTCGTGTTCGATCACGACGCGCTCGAGGAGATCGCCGACAAGGCCATCGAGCGCAAGATCGGCGCGCGCGGCCTGCGCGCGGTGATGGAGGGCCTGCTCACCAAGGTGATGTATGACATTCCGTCTGACCGCACGATCGACCGCGTGACCATCACCCGTGACTGCGTGGACGGCAAGGAGCCGCCGCAGCTCGGACACAGAAAAGAAGCATTGCAGGAGGGAAAGCCCGCGGCGGAGCTGCCGCCGGTCGAGCCGGCCTCCTGACGTAAGGAGACCCTATGGAAACCATCACCAAAAACATCCCGGCCCTTGCGCTGCGCGGACTCACGGTCTTCCCCCGCATGACCGCGAGCTTTGATGTGGAGCGCGAGATCTCCATGCGCGCGCTGGAGCGCGCGATGGAGACGGGGCAGGAGATCTTCCTTGTCACGCAGCGCGAGCTGGGCGTTGAGCTGCCGGAGGAAAAGGACCTCTACGAGGTCGGCACCGTCGCGCGCGTCATTCAGATCCTGCGCGCGGCGAACTCCATGATGCGCGTCGTCATGGAGGGCGGCAGCCGTGCGCGGCTGCGCCGCCTGTGGCAGCGCGAGCCGTTTCTGCAGGCGCAGGTCGAGCTGATCGGCGAGGAAAAGTCGCCGCGGCACGGCACGCGCACCGAGGCGATGCTGCGCCAGACCTACGCGCTCTTCGGCGAGTACAGCGAGCTGTTGCCCAAGCAGCCCGAGAGCATCTTCACCACGGTCATGGACGCGACCGACCCGGGCTTCCTCGCTGATTTCATCGCGCAGAACAGCAATCTGCGCTATCAGGATAAGCAGTCCGTGCTTGAGGAGCTGCGCCCGCTGATGCGTCTGCGCCGTGTGAACGAGATTCTCAAGCGCGAGATCAGCGTCATTGCGATGGAGCAGGACATTGAAAGCAAGGTGCGCGAGCGCGTCGGCCAGATCCAAAAGGACATGATCCTGCGCGAGCAGGTCAAGGTGCTGCAGAATGAGCTGGGCGAGGGAGACAGCGACGCGGAGTTCGACGAATACCGCACAAGGATCTGTGCCTGCCGCCTGCCGGAGGAAACGGAGAAAAAGCTCCTCAAGGACGTGGATCGCCTGTCGCGTCAGCCGTTCGGCAGCGCGGAGGCCAGCGTGCTGCGCAACTATCTCGACACCGTGCTCGATATGCCATGGGGCGTGGAGACAAAGGAGCGCGTGAGCGTGGAAACAGCGCGCCGCCGTCTTGACCGCGACCACTACGGTCTGGAGAAGGTCAAGGAGCGTATTCTGGAGTTCATTGCCGTGCGCAGGCTCAATCCCGACGCCAGAGGGCAGATCATCTGCCTTGTCGGCCCGCCGGGCGTGGGCAAGACGTCCATCGCGCTGAGCATCGCCAAGGCGATGAACCGCAAGGTCGCGCGGCTGTCGCTCGGCGGCGTGCGGGACGAGGCGGACATCCGCGGTCACCGCAAGACCTACATCGGCGCGATGCCCGGCCGCATCATCGAGGCTATCTCCCGCAGCGGTTCGATGAATCCGCTGCTCGTGCTCGACGAGGTCGACAAGATGGGAAGCGACGGGCGCGGCGACCCCGCGAGCGCACTTCTCGAAGTGCTCGACAGCGAGCAGAACTACGCCTTCCGCGACCACTATCTTGAAATTCCCGTCGATCTGAGCCGCGTGATGTTCATCATGACGGCCAACACGCTCGACACCATTCCGCGCCCGCTGCTCGACCGCATGGAGATCATTGAAATCCCCAGCTACACGGACGAGGAGAAGGTGCAGATTGCGCAGCGGCACCTGCTGCCCAAGGAGCGTCAGGCCCACGGGCTGACGGCCTCGAGCCTGCGCGTGGACGAGAGCGCCATCCGCGCGGCCATCGCGCTCTACACGCGCGAGAGCGGCGTGCGCTCGCTTGAGCGTCAGCTCGGCAAGATCTGCCGCAAGGCGGCAATGCAGCTTGCCACAAGCGATGTAAAGCGAGTCACCGTGACAGAGAAGAACATCAAGGACTTCCTCGGTGCGCCGCGTGCTGCACAGGAGAAGATTCCCGAAAAGGACCTTGTCGGCGTGGTGAACGGCCTTGCGTGGACCGAGGTGGGCGGCGAAATTCTGCCCGTCGAGGTCGGCGTGATGGATGGTAGCGGCAAGGTCGAGCTCACGGGCAACCTGGGCGACGTGATGCAGGAGAGCTGCCGCGCGGCACTCTCGTGCCTGCGCCAGCGGGCGCAGGAGCTCGGCATCGCGCCGGACTTCTACAAGACGAAGGACATCCATATCCACTTCCCTGAGGGGGCCATCCCCAAGGACGGACCAAGCGCCGGTATCGCCATCGCGACAGCGGTGCTCTCCGCATTGACGGGGCAGGCGGTACACCGCGATGTCGCCATGACGGGCGAGATCACGCTGCGCGGCCGTGTGCTCGCCATCGGGGGCTTGCGCGAAAAGACAATGGGCGCGCTGCGCGCGGGCGTACATACGGTCATTCTCCCGAAGGAGAATGAAAAGGACCTCGACGAGATCGACCCGCTGGTGCGCGAAAAGCTGCGCTTTGTACCGGTCGAGACGGTGGATGCCGTCTTTGCCGAAGCGCTGGTGCTGCCCGAAAAATGCACCGCTGCCGCGCACGAGAGCTATCTTCCTCCCGTGCAGGAGAGCGCGCACAGCACGCTGCGTGCGGGCGAAATGAGCTGAAAGGAAACGAAAACCATGGCGATCAACTTCAACAAGGTCGAATTCATCCTCTCGGCGGCGTCGGAAAAGCAGTTCGTGCGCGACGGGATGCCGCAGCTTGCGTTTGCGGGGCGGTCGAACGTCGGCAAATCGTCCGTCATCAACCGGCTCGTCAACCGCAAGAACTTTGCCCGCGTGGGCGCGTCCCCGGGCAAGACCTCGCAGATCAACTACTTTAAGATCGACGGCAAGCTCTACCTCGTCGACCTGCCGGGCTACGGCTACGCCAAGGTCTCCAAGACCGAGCGCGACCGCTGGGGCAAGCTGATGGAAAACTATTTCCAGTCTGCGGGGCTCATTCACCTCGGTGTGCAGATCGTCGACGCGCGGCACAAGCCGACGGCGGACGACGTGACGATGCACGACTACTTCGTGCAGACGGGCTGTCCCGTCGTGATCGTGGCGAACAAGCTCGACAAGCTCAAAGCGCGCGAGATCGAGCCGAATCTTGCCCAAATTCGCGAGACGCTGAGTTTGCGCGACGATGAGCTCGTTATTCCGTTCTCTGCCGAAAAGGGCACGGGCAAGGAGCAGCTGATTGCGGCGATCCTCGACCATTTGAACGACTGAAAAGGAATAATGCTTCACAGAAAAGCCTCTGTATGGGTTGACCATACAGAGGCTTTTTATCATATTTCCAGGGAAATTATTTTCGCAGCGTCAGGAGTGCGGTGCAGTGGGAGAAGGATTCAAACGTCAGCGTGGGGAAGTGGGGACGGAGTTCGCCGTAGACGAAGTAAATTTCATCTGAGTCCCAATCCTCGCCCGCCGCAGTTCGACACGCTTCGAGCTCGTCGCGCGTGCGGAAGGCGACGTCGCCGATGAAAAGACAGCCGTCCTGCTTCAAAAGCGGCAGGAGTGTGCGCAGAAAGCCGATTTTCTGCGTGTCCGTCAGGTGGTGGAGCGAGTAGGTCGCGACGATGGCGTCGTACTGCTGTGCGCAAAGCTCGGGCACAAGGCCTTTGGAAAAATCGCCCTGATAGAGCCGCGCGTCCGGCATTTTTGCCTGCGCCAACTCGATCATGCGCGCGGAAAAGTCCTGTCCATAGATTTGGCAGCCCTGCTCGTAGAGCCGCGAGGTCAGTATGCCCGTGCCGAAGCCGATATCCAGCACATCACGCCCGCTCTGCGCGAGCACGCGCTGATAGAGCGCGTTCATCATGGCACGGTAACCCGCAAAGGGGTAGCGGTCGTTCTCATCGGAGAGGCCGACGCTCTTGTCATAGCCGTCGGCCCAGAGGTCGAAGCCGGTATTGTTCAGCATGTCAGTCCTCCTTTTCGTTCAGCGGGGGAAGTCCCAGCTCATAGAACGCCACGGCGCTCGCTGCGGCGACATTGAGCGAGTCGACGCCGTGGTACATCGGGATCCTGACCGTGTAGTCGCAGCTCGCGATGGTCGAGGACGCGAGCCCGTCACCCTCCGTGCCCATGACGATGGCAAGCTTTTCTTCGGCGGCAAGGCGCGGATCGTCGAGCCGTACGGAGTCGTTGCGCAGTGCCATCGCGACGGTGCGGAAGCCGAGATCGCGCAGCAGCTGCGTCCAGTCGCCGCTTTCGGGCAGGTAGGTCCACGGGATGAGGAACACATTTCCCATGCTGACGCGCGAGGCGCGGCGATAGAGCGGATCGCTGCCCGCAGTCGTGAGCAGCACCGCGTCCATGCCGAGCGCGGCGGCGGAGCGGAAGATCGCGCCGATGTTCGTCGGATTCATCACGTTTTCGAGCACGACGAGGCGCCGCGCATCGCGGCAGACGTCCTCGACGCTTTGGAGCTTCGGCCGCCGCATGGCGCAGAGCATGCCGCGCGTCAGGTGAAAGCCGGTGAGCTGTGTCAGCACGGATTCATCAGCGGTGTAAACCGGAATATCTTGACAGCAGCGGGCGAGAATTTCGCGCCCCTTGCCCTGCGTATGCTGCCGCTCCATCAGAAACGACACCGGCTCACAGCCCGCATCAAGCGCACGGCCGATGACGAGCGGACTTTCCGCGACGAAGAGCGCGTTGTCGGAGTCCGCGCGATTGAGCAGTTGGTTTTCAGTCAGGCGCGCGTAGACGTCGAGCGCGGGATCGGAAAAATCGTGGATTTCGATGATGTTTGCCATAGGTCTTCCTTTTTAAGATTCTAAGATGCTCAGCAGTGCGGCGACGTCCGGCAGAACAAACGTCGGCTGCAGGTCAGCGGTGGGGAGGTCTTCTTCCTTCGTCTCGCCAGAGAGGACGAGCAGCGTGTCGATGCCCGCGTTCGCGCCGCTGGCGATATCCGTGTAGATGCGGTCGCCCACGAGCAGTGTTTCCTGCGCGGAAACGCTCGCCTCAAGCATTGCGAGCTGCGGCATCAGCGGTTCGGGCTTGCCGATGACGATGGGGCGGCGGGAAGTCGCGCGCCAGAGCATTTCGCACACGCTCCCGCAGTCGGGCACGAAGCCGTAGGCCGTGGGGCAGACCCAGTCGGGATTTGTCGCAAGGTAGGGGATGCCTTGTCCGAGCAGGATGCAGGCGTCCTCCAGCTTTTGAAATGTCAGCTCGGTGTCGAAGCCCATCAGGAGCGCGTTCGCGTCCTCACGCCGTTCTGCGACGGTAAAGCCCGCCGCGCGGAGCTGTGATTTCATCGACTCCGTACCGCAGACGTAATAGCGTCGGTCTTCTCCGCCGTGCTCGCGGAGATAGTGAATCAGCGCGTCGACCGAGGTGAGAAAATCGGCCGCCTCCGTCGCGACGCCGAGGCGCGTGAGCTTTTTGACGTAGGCCGCTACGCTGCGCGAGGAGTTGTTTGTCAGAAAGCGGTACTGCCCGCCGCGTGCGCGGATGGCAGAGAGCAGCTCGCGGACGCCTTCAAAGAGCCGGTCGCCCAAGTACAGCGTGCCGTCGAGGTCGAAGAGAAAGAGCTTTTTGCACTGAAAAAGATTATGGTCAACCATCAGTCACGCCTTCTTTTTGCTGTCGATTGCAATGAAGAAGAATGAGCTCACCGCCAGAAGATAGGGGTAGAAGAGGTTTGGGATGATGTCGAACGCCGAGATGGCGTAGCCCAGCTCGTGCGCCGCGGAGATCGCGACGAGCATCTGTGCGCCGTAGGGGATGATGCCCTGAAAGATGCAGGAGAACGTGTCAAGGAGCGATGCGGCCTTGCGCGGGGTGATGCCGTACTCCTCGCTCATCTCCTTGGCGATGGGGTTCGCCATAACGATGGCGACGGTGTTGTTCGCGGTGGCAATGTCCATCGCGCCGACGAGAAGGCCCATGTCGATCTGGCCGCCGCGCTTGCCGCGAAACGCCTTTTTGATCCAGCCGAGCAGCGCTTCAAAGCCGCCGTACTCACGGATCAGCGCACAGATGGCGGAAACTAAGATCGCGACCATCGAGGTTTCAAACATCCCGGCCGCGCCGCTGCCCATGTTTTCGAGCAGGGCCTTGACTGCGAGGATGCCGGTCTGCCCCGTCGCGCCGGTCGCGAGCGCGATGACCGCGCCGGATACGATACCGATGAGCAGCACGACAAAGACGTTGATACCGATGATGCCGCCGATGAGCACGAGCACATAGGGGATGATCTGAATGAGATTGTAGGCAGGGATGGGCGCGGGGTGCACGTCCGCGTTCAGCGTCAGCACGAGAATGAGTGCGAGCGACGCGAGCGCGGCGGGGAAGGCGATGTGGAAATTTTCGCGGAATTTGTCCTTCATCGCGCAGCCCTGCCCGTTGCAGGCGGCGATGGTTGTGTCGGAAATGAAGCTCAGATTGTCACCGAACATTGCCCCGCCCATGACGGACGCGACACACAGCGGCAGGGAATAGCCGCTCGCCGCGGCGATGGGGATGGCGATGGGGACGATGAGCGTGATGGTGCCGACGCTCGTGCCCATCGCGGTGGAGACAAAGCAGCTTACGACGAACAGCACCGCCACGGCGAATTTCGACGGGATGATCGAGAGCATGAAGTACGCAACGCTTTCCGCACTCGAGCGGCCCACGACGCCGACGAACATACCCGCGGCTAAGAAGATGAGCAGCATCGTGATGATGTTCTTATCGCCCACACCATAGCCCATCAGCGTGAGCTTTTCGTCGAACGACAGCGCGCGGTTCTGGCAGCAGGCTACGAGCAGCGCGATGAGAAAGATGACGACGATGGGGATGGAATAAAATCCCATCGGGATTTTGAGCACATACTCAAAGACAAGGCCGAGGCCCAGATACAGGACAAGGAACACTAAGATCGGCAGCAGCGCCGCGGGATTGGCTTTTTTTGACATGGGATGACACTCTCTTTCTCCAAACATAAAAAAAGCTCCTGCGCGGAGCTTTTTGTGCGATATGAATTATTATAAGGAGCGTGGAGGACCTTGTCAAGTGAGATTTGCCCAAAATTGAGCGCAAAAGGGCTTGACAGAAGGTCTCTAATCTGTTAGTGTACAAATATACTCTAACAGATTAGAGAGGGAACAAGATGGAAACGCCGAAAATTTTTGAGAGCGAATACCGCTTTTGCCAAATTCTGTGGGCACACGAGCCGGTCAAGAGCCGTGAATTGGTCGCGCTCTGCGCCGAGCACCTGGGCTGGAAACCGACGACGACCTACACGGTCATCAAACGGCTCTCTGAGCGCGGGGTGCTGAAAAACGAGAATACCGTCGTTACATCGCTCATCTCACAGGACGAGGCGCAGACCGCCGAGATCGACGAGCTGCTCGACAAGCGCTTCGACGGCTCGCTGCCCGCGTTCGTCGCCGCGTTTACAAAGTCGAGCCACGTGAGCGACAAAGAGCTTGACGAGGTGCAGAAAATGATCGACCTTTACCGAAAGGAGAATCATCATGGATGACGTCTTTTTGAAGCTCGTGAACCTCAGCATCAGCGCAAGCTGGCTCATTCTGGCGGTGCTCGTGCTGCGGGTTGTCCTCAAAAAAGCGCCGAAGTGGGTCATGCCGCTTCTCTGGGGTGTGGTCGCACTGCGGCTTGTCTGCCTGTTTTCGATTGAAAGCGCGCTCTCGCTCATCCCGAGCGCCGAGACCATTCCGAGCGAGATCGTGACCGAAACGCGCGAGCCGGTGCTCTACGAGCAGGCGACGCTCGATATCGTCACGAATCCGACGCTGCCTTCGGCGGCGGAGGTCCCCGTCGGCGTGAGCCGCCAGCAGGCGCAGGTGGACTTCAACATCTATAGCGTCCTCTGGCTCGCCGGCATGGCGGCGCTGCTCGTCCACGCGCTCGTGAGCGCGGGAAAGCTGAAAAGAAAGCTCGCAACGGCCATTTTACTGCGCGACAACATCTACGAGAGCGAATTTGTCGATTCGCCGTTCGTCTTCGGCGTGGTGAAGCCGAACATTTATCTTCCCATGCACATGGACGAGGGGACGGCGGCGTATGTCATCGCGCACGAGCACGCGCACCTCGCCCGCCGCGACCACTGGTGGAAGGTGCTCGGCTACCTCGTGCTTGCGCTGCACTGGTTCAACCCGCTGGTGTGGGTCGCCTACATCCTCTTCTGCCGCGACATCGAGCTCGCGTGCGATGAAAAAGTCGTCAAGGGGCTGGACGGCGCGGCACGCGCAGACTATTCACAGGCGCTGTTGTCCTGCGCCGCGCCGAAAAGAGCCGTCGCGGCCTGCCCGCTGGCGTTCGGCGAGGGGAACATCAAAATGCGCGTGAAAAGCGCACTGCACTACAAAAAGCCCGCGTTCTGGGTCGCCGCCGCGGCGGTGCTCGCGGTCGTGATCGTGGCCGTGTGCTTTTTGACGAATCCGAGGTCGGAGCGCGGCAGCCTTGTCTGGGCGCAGAAGCTGAATGCGGCGGACGTTGCGTCAATCGAGCTCTACGTTCCGGCGGAAGGGGAGGCGCGGCAGTATAAAAAACTCGATACGGAAGAAATGGCACAGGCAGTCGAACTGATCAACAGCAGCCGCGGCACATATATCGAAAAACCGGAGACGGTTTACGCCGGCTTGCCGGTGTGGTTCCTTCTCACGATGGACGACGGCACGGTGCATGCTGTCGGCAGCGTAGTGGGCCATTATCTGATCATCGACGGCGATACTTTTGATGCGGACGTCGAGAATCAGGCGGAATGGGAAAACTATGTGCTAAAGGGCGATTCGGCAAGTCCGATCGACATGGCAGACCGGCTGTCGTATGCACTCTATGGGATGACAACGGGGGTGTATACGCTCGGCGAGGCCGTTTTCGAGGATTCCGCCTGGGAAACCAGCTATGAGGAGACCTTTGCCAATACGAAGTCCACGCCCGAGCTGTGGCTTTCCTCCGCACTTGGCACGGACATGACCGGTATTCTGTACGGTACAGTGACGGCGGCGAGAGGATACAGCTACCGCTTTTCGGAGTGGGAGGAGATCGACCTGACCGTGAGCAACTTCGACTGGCTGTTCCGCAGCGCGAGCGGCGAAGACTGGAATGGCACGAGCGCTGCGAAGCTGCGCCGCGAAAATGCTCACGCTTGGCGCGGTACGAAAACGGCCGATGACGACAATGCAACAGCCACGATACCGGAGATCGCGCGTCAGGATGAGCTTGCAGCGATGGACCAGTGGCTGCTATTACAGCAGAAGGACGGCAGCCTTTACTTCGTGATGGGCTATCGCAGCGGGGGACTTCCCTACAGCGGGGCGCATCCCTACCGCTGGATCGTCCGCCTGAACGGCGGCGCGACCGAGCTGACCCGCGCTGACCTGAATGGCGACGGGATCGAGGAAGTGATCTCCTATACCGGCACTTCCACGCAGGAGCCGTACCGGCTGCGGGTGAGCAATCAGAGCGGCGAAGAGCTCTGGAGCGCGGAGCTGGGGCTGGCGCACGCGGGCTGGAGCAGCTATTTCCTCTATCGCGACAGCGTCAAGACGGCGCTGCTGTGCTACGAGCCGACGATCTATCAGGGCGAGGCATCGTATTCCTACGAGCTCTTTATGCTCAGTGAAAACGGGACGACCACGCTGGCGGAGAATTCGGTGAGCTTCAGCGTAAATTCCGATTCCGCCGATTCATGGCCCGCCGAGGCGCGGAAATTCGCGGACGAGGTCAACAGGCTTTTAGACAAGAGCGAGCTGCTGTTCTCCACGCTGAACGCCGAGCTGCATTCCTACGGCGACGGCACGGTCATCCGCTGCACAGAGCCGTCGGAGAGCGACGGAAGCAGGGCGCTGGCGTCCGCCGACCTCGACAACGACGGCAGGGCAGAGCAGATCATCTGCGAGAAAGCGTTCGGCGGCTATGAGCTGTGCGTCGTCGACGACAACGGCGAGGAGCTGATGCGCGACCGCATGTGGGAGGGCGACGTCTACTTCCTCTGCCGCGAAAACGGACGCGACATGCTGCTGCAATACAGCTTGTTCGAGGGCAAAAATCAAGACGCGATCAGCTATTGTGACTACTACTACGGCCTTCACACCTTTGACGGCGGCAAACTGAACATCGTGGAAAACAACAACACGAGCATTTATCTGAACTGGGACGGAACGCAGAACGGCGATTGGGGCGAATCGCAGCAGGCATTCGCAGCGCGCGTCAATGAGCTGATCGACCAGAGCGAATTTCTCATTGCCCAACAGGACGGCGAGCTCATTTTGACGAGCGAGGTGCAGCGCTGGTACTGCGTATCGCCGAAAACGATCAGAGTGGCAATGGATGACACAACGATCTATATCGACAGAAAAAGCTGGGACTTTGCCGAACAGTACCCGTCGCTCAAAGGGTTTGAGGACATTGGGACCGCAGGCAACTACTTTGTGGCGTTCGGTAGCCTGGGGGAGAAAAACGACCTCTACGTGGTGTTCAATTTCGTGGCTGGCACGCTGCTCAAGACCTTCCCCGGCAACAACCTTATCTGGCAAGGAGATGACCTTTCCACCGCGGTCTACTCCTACCGGTCGGACATCTACGCGCTCAACGGGACGAAGCTCGCCGCGCTCGAACTCGCGAGCGGCGAGGAGATCAGCGGCCTCGCCTTTGCGCCCGACGGCGTGTCGATCATTGCGACGGTCTCCGGTAAGAGCGGCGAGCGTAAGGTGACGGTCACGCGCGAGGGCAGCGCGTAGCAGACCTCGCTCACCGACTGGACGGAGGGTGACGGCGCGGAGCACACGTACTTCGCCCCTGTCGGGATCGAAGGGAACGAGACATTTCTGGCGACGGTCGGCGTGAGCTACCGGCTGGAACAGCAGTCGGACGGCACATCCCGCATCGCGGAGATCACAGGCGCGGAGGGACTCACGCTGCCGCGCTATCGCCGCGGCTGGGTCAGCGTGGACGAAAAGGCAGACGTCCTGGACGCCGTGATCGCGGACGACGGCAAGAGCGCCGACGTGACGGTGCAGTATTACGCGAGCCTTGGGTCGGGGTATCAGACGTACACGGCGATGGTTCATATTGTCGCACCGTAGGGTGCGAGGGGATTCCCTGCGGCCGCGCAGGGAGTGCGAATAAAGGGGGCCATTCTCTCACGTGAGAGAATGGCCCCCTTTAAATCCCCCAAGAGAACGCGAGGGGAGAGCCCCTCGACCCCCAACATTGGCAGTTTTTATCTTGAATGACTGCACGCGCTGCGCAGTGTGGGTGCGGTGTACATGGCTTCGCCATGAATCTCTGCGATTCGTGACAGGTCGCAACCGCGCCTTACTATCGTGAGGCGCGAGTGACGTTACCTCGGCGGCAGACTGCTTGCGAAATAGCGGCATTGCTGCGCTCGCCGCATTGATGAGTGCTCCGTTAGACGGTGATTAGGCTGCACTTCTACAAGATGGGCAGAGCAACAGCGGATAGTAGAAGCAGAGGCAAGTCGTGTAGCAACTCTAAACGCGGCAACGCTGCGCGCAAGCATTTCCATTCCG
>JABLTN010035834.1_pt1 | contig 11578 bp, 10 predicted proteins | sample 7160141 | NCBI WGS metagenome assembly JABLTN01 (sample SAMN14651226, study PRJNA627086) | human gut metagenome | isolation source: feces | host: Homo sapiens | reverse complement strand
TTTAAAATTTACAGATAAATCAATCAGTGAAATAAGTAATTATCTTTGCTTTTCCAGTCAAAGTTATTTTCAAAATGTATTTAAAAAGAATTATAATTTAACACCTAATGAATATAGAAAAAAGTATGCAAAATAAGCAGCTAAAAATAGCTGCTTATCTTATCAAAACCAATTTATCTTTTATAATTCTTCACCATTGCTGCCAATTACTTTTTTGTACCAATAGAAACTCTTCTTTCTTGATCTATCTAAAGTTCCAGTACCATCATTATTCTTATCAACATAGATAAATCCATATCTCTTTTTCATTTCTCCAGTTCCTGCACTTACTAAATCAATGCATCCCCATGGAGTGTATCCCCATAATTCAACCCCATCTCCAATTGCTTCCTTCATTTGTTCAATATGAGCTTTTAAGTAATTAATTCTATAATCATCATTAATAGAACCATCAGCTTCTACTGTATCTACTGCACCTAATCCATTTTCAACAACCATCATTGGAATTTGATATCTGTTATAAATTTCATTTAAAGTAGTTCTTAATCCTACTGGGTCAATTTGCCATCCCCAATCACTAGCTTCTAAGTATGGATTCTTTAATCCCATTGATAAATTTCCACCTGTAGTTTCAACATCTGGATTGTTACTTACACAGTTTGTCATATAGTAACTAAATGTATAGAAGTCTACTGTTCCATTTTTAAGAGTTTCTAAATCGCCTTCTTCCATTTTAATTTCTACATTATTTTCTCTAAAGAAACGTTTAGCAAATCCTGAATATGCACCTCTAACTTGTACATCTCCACATAAGTAATTTGAAAACTCTTCTTGTTGTTGTGCTAATAAAACATCTTCAGGACTACAAGTATATGGATATAATTTTCCAAATGCAATCATACATCCTATTTTAAAATCTGGATTTATTGAATGTCCTAATTGAACAGCTTTAGCACTTGCAACAAATTGATGATGTAAAGCTTGGAAACATTCTTGATAGTGATTATTTTCAGATGCGCCAAATTTTAATTCTCTTATATCATCAAACATTACTCCAGCACCCATAAATGCTGCTGCAGGTCCATGAGTTAAAATATTTATTTCATTAAATGTTAACCAATACTTAACTACATCCTTATATCTATTAAATATAGTTTCACAATATCTTAAATAGCAATCTATACTTTCTCTTCCTAACCATCCATTCCATTTTTTTGTTAATCCAAATGGTGTTTCATAATGTGATATTGTTACTAATGGTTCTATATTATATTTCTTTAATTCAGCAAAAACATCATCATAGAATTTTAAGCCTTCTTCATTTGGTTCTAATTCATCTCCATTAGGGAATATTCTTGTCCAATTTATAGATAATCTAAAAGTCTTGAATCCCATTTCTGCAAATAGTGCTATATCTTCTTTATATCTATGATAAAAATCAATTGCCTCATGGCTTGGATAATATGTTCATTCTTCAAGTTCAGGAGTTATTCTTCTTGCTGTAGTATGTGTTCCTCCTGTCATAACGTCAGATGTACTTAAACCTTTTCCACCTTCTCTATATCCACCTTCAAATTGGTTTGCAGCAGTAGCTCCTCCCCATAAAAAGTTTTCTGGAAATTTAATATTACTCATAAATAATTCCTCCCTTTATTCCACTCATTAATTAATTTATTTATTCTCTACGATCTTATTTTATTCATATATTGAACTTTTGTCAATACAATAATTCACATTCAGTTCATAATAAGAATCATTTCCACACTTAGAATTCAAATGGTTCATTCTGAATTCTGAATTTATCTATACCTTATTCCCGCTAAAAAACTTATATTTCTCATATTTTTTGCACAAAAAAAAGCTGATAAATCAGCTTTTCATATTTATCTAATATATTATTTTTGCTTTTCCTTCTTCAAACTTAATTTCTGAATTTGTTATAATTGTAGCTTCTGTAAAATCACCATAGGTGTAGAATTTTCTTACATTGAACTTTGATTTATCAGCTAATATATAGCACTTATCTGATGATTTTATAACTGCCTTTTTAACTTCTCCGTCTTCTAACATCATTGTAGTAAATCCACTTCTTGCATCTATTCCCATAGTCCCTAAAAAGGCTTTATCAAAGTTCATAACACTTATCTTATTTACCATATCTTCGCCCATAATTAAGTTCTTTTCTGGCTTTGCATAACCACCTAAAATATAAGTATTTATCCCTTTTGCCATAAGCTTTTGAATATGCATTATTCCATTTGTAACAACTGTTATCTCTTTAGCTTTTATATAATCAATCATATAAAAACATGTTGATCCTGAATCTATAAATATTACATCATTATCTTGTATTAAACTTGCTGCTTTTTTAGCAATTATTATTTTATCTTCCTTATTTGCATTAAATACTTCTTGAAAATCCATTGGAAGTATTGCATCTACTTCTTCTATTGCCTCAGCTCCACCACGAACTCTCTTTAATAGCTTTTTTTCTTCCATAGCTATTAAAGTACGTCTTACTGTAGATCTTGATAATTGAAATTTTTCCATTATTTCATCTATTGAAGCATATTTTTTTTCTTTTACAAACTCTGAAATTTCTATCCATCTATCTATAAGTACCATTTTATTCACCTTACTTATTTTTTATTCAAACTGTTCACTATATGAACAAAATGGTAACATTCTTTCATTTAGATGTCAATACACTTATTGTCTATGATTTTTTAACTACTTAATAAGTACATTATACCATAGCCTTATCTTTTCAAACTTCATACTTTTGTCCTTTTAAATTAATTATTTAAATATTATTCTCTATCATATCTTAAAGATAATATAAAAATACTGCCCACATTTTATAACCGTGAACAGTATTTTATAGCTATTTACTACTTAAATCCTCATGCATCTCTATAATCTCAATAGCTAAATCCTTTATAGTTTCAGCACTAATTAATTGATCCTCAGCATGCATAATTATTAAAGAAAATTCTAATTTTTCTCCAGCTGCTTCTTTTTGTATTAAGCTTGTATGACTATGATGTCCTTGTAATAAAAACTCTTTTGCTTCTTCAATTTTTTTATTAGCCTCTTCATAATTACCTTTTCTAGCTTCTCTAATAGCTTCAATGGCCAATGATTTTCCCATTCCTACGTTACTTATTATTTCAAATGCTACTAATTCTAAACTTTCCATTTAAACTCCACTCCATTACTATAATTATTTAATTAATTCTAAAGCACTTTCAAGAACTCCTTTTCCATTCATAGTTCCATAAAATCTCATATCAATAACCTCTACTGGAATTCTTCCATTAGCCATTGCTTCTATTTGTGGCTTTTGGAATCTAACTTGTGGCCCAAGTAAAACTATATCCACTGTATCTATTACATTTTTACATTCTGCAACTGGTAAAGCTTTAATATTAACTTCCACTCCCATTCCCTTTGCTGCCTCATTCATTTTATTAACTAAAAAACTTGTTGACATTCCTGCATTACATACTAATAATATATTTTTCATTTTCAATTCCTCCATTTATCTATCAATTTAATTTAAAACCTTTTCAGCTTCAAAAGCTGCTTCTTCTTTACATAATCCTCTATCAGCCATCTTAACAAATGGTATCCATATTAAAGTTACTGTAACCAATAAAACTAATTGTAATAATGCCCCTCTAATGCTACCTGTAACTAAATACCCACTTATTATAGGTGGAGTTGTCCAAGGTAATTGTGCTAAACCTGTTGGCAGTGGTACAAGGTTTGTTACAAATGCAAAGTATGCAATAATAGTTGATATAGCTGGCGTTATTACTAATGGTATAAAATATATTGGATTTAACATAAGTGGAATACCAAATAATGTTGGCTCTCCTATATTAAACGCATATGGTACTGCTGCTATTTTACCAACTTCTCTATACTGCTTACTTTTTGCTACTATTACCAATGCTATTATTGCTCCAATAACACCAATAGATGCAAATGAATTTCTAAAACTTAAACTTATTATATTTGGAGGAACTTCTCCTGCTATTGATGCTACTCTATTTGCATCTTCTAAAACTGTCCAAATTGGATTCATAGCTCCTTGTGATACAATCGCTCCCCCATGAATTCCAAAGAACCATAAAAGTTGTTCAAATAATAATGCTATTACCATTCCTGGTAAAGTTCCACCTAATAGTAATAGTGGTTTACCTACAATTGTATTTATTACTGTAAACAAATCTGAACTCATTGTAATTTCAAGTATTAATCTAACTATATAAAATAACGTTATAGATATAAATGCTGGAATAATTGATGCAAATGGCTTTGCCACTGCTGGTGGAACTGCTGCTGGCATCTTTATAACTATTCCTTTTTGTTCTATTTTTCTATATACCTCTACTGAAACTATAGAAACAATAATTGCTAAAAACATTGCTTGTGCTCCAACTTTAGTCATTGGAATATTTCCACCATTATCCCCGAATACATATGGTGTTACTACTAAAAATGCTGCAAGCGATGTAAGTGTAGCTTGTAATTTATCAGTATTATAATATTTAGCTAAACTATACGTTGCTGCAATTAAAACATATAATGCTCCAACATCCATTGTTGCATTAGAAACATAAATAAGCTTACCTTGCCATACTCCTGCATTTTCAACATTTAATATACTAGTTATAAAATTTTCATATGCTGGAATTGGTATATATGCAATAATTAAAAATACAGATGCTATTATAGTAAATGGAACATATGCTAACATTCCGTCTTTCACTGCAGCTAAATGTCTCTGCTTACCTATTTTATCAGCTACAGGCATTAATTTACTTTCAAGAACTTCTGAAAACTTTCTAAAAAACTCTTTCATTTTATTTCCCCGCTTTCCTTTTTTTGTTTAATTTATTTATTTTTTAAAATCATATAAAAGTCTCCATTGTTTCCTTCTATATAATTCGTTTGTAAAGTAATATACTTATCTGAAACTATTACTTGGCAGTTATCTACCCCTTTTGGTATACTAAAACACCATCTTATTTCATCTTTTTCTCTACTCCAACTACTTTTTATTTCTCCACTATATGATTTAAAACTGCATTCATATCTATCTATTAATTCTGAAAAATAAGGATTTAGAATTATTTTATTTGACTTTTTTGCTTCATCAAGAACCCTAATACCACCTAACCCTTCATAATACCAAGATGTATAACTAGATAGCATCGCATGATTATATGAACAGTTTTTCATATTAAATTGTTCTGAAAGTGCTGTTTTGCCACATTTAATCATATATCCTATACTCGGAAAATCATCTTTAAACAACCATTTTTCTATAACTTCGTTATATCCATATTTATTTAATACATCATAAGTCATCATTAATCCAAAAATCCCTGATGTTAAGTGATAATCATTTTTCTTTATGTTTTCTACAAACAGCCTACTTAACTTTTCTGGATTTTCGCAAATTCCCGAAAAAATAGCAAATGCATATCCACTTTGTGTTTTATCTCCATAAGTTCCATCTTGATTCCTGAACTTATCATCAATAATTTTTTTTAATTTAATTAATTCTTCTTCATATTTTTCATAAATCAAATCATCCATTAATTTTGCAAAATATATATTGTATTTTAAGAATAAAACATAAGTACAATGTGCAATTAATTTTTTATCTGGTGTTCCTACCTTAAAATTTTCATAAGTTTCAGGACTACCATGATCCCCTAAACATTTATCTTCTAAACCATCTATCCCAATATTAATTAAATAGTTCATTTGCTTTTTTAAATATTCATATTCATTAACTAATAATTCTTTATCTCCATAATATTGATAACATTTATATACTATATAAGGATAAACAAACTGCCATAATATTGGACCTTCCCCTTGTCCTGTTCCATTAGACTGAATTCCCATATAAGGTGCAGTTTCAGGTATTCCACCATTTTCAGTTTGATCCTGCCTAAAATCTAACATTATCTTTTTATAAAGATCTCTTAAGTCAAACATATATAAATTAGATGGTGCCAATGCAACTATATCACCACCATAACCTAATCTTTCCCTTGCACAATCTTCAAATATTGAATGAATATTATTTAACTTAGTTTTTTGCGCAATATCATATAAGGTATTTAGCCATTCACTTGATGTATTTATATCACCTATAATCTCTACATCTGAATAAACATAAGTTGCTTCAATATCTATTAAATCTTCTTTTGATAATCCACTTATTTCAACATATCTAAATGAATGATAAGTAAATTTATTAGTATATTGATTTAGTCCAGATATAGCTATTATTTCGTCTTGTTGAGCTGCCATTTTAGGTGCTCCAGCTCCACCAGTAAATGTTATATCTGCTTCTTTTAAATACATACCAACATGTCCAACTAATGTAGAAGTACAATCAACCTCATTGCTATCGTTTACATCTTCAGCATAAATAAGTTTAATATGTTTTCCTTCTATGCCTTTAAATGCTATATTAATGACTCCTGATAAAGTTTCTGTAAAATCAACTAGTAAATTTCCTCTACAATTTTCTATAATGCTTGTGGGTTTTAACGTTCTTTTTCTTTTTATTTTAGGAATATGACTTAAAACTAATTCACCCTTTTTGCTATTATCTATAATTGCTTGAGTCCAATCATCATCATCGAAATCAACTAAATTCCAATTTTCTTTGTATAGTCTATTATCTATTCTTTCTCCTAAATATAAGTTATTAAATATTAATGGACCATCTCCAACCTTCCAACTTTCATCAGTTGATACTATAATTTCATCTTCATTATTTTGTATGTTGGCTATTATTTTGGGTTCACCAATTCCTCTTAGTTTATCTCTCAAATTATATTTTCCAAATAACTTTAATGGTGATGGATTATACATTCCATTCCCTAACTCAATTGCTATTATATTATCTCCATTAGTTAATAAATCTGTAACGTCATACTTATCGTAATATATTGTTTTATCATATTGTGTCCAGTCTGAATTCAATTCATAATCACCAACACGCTTTCCATTAATGTATGATATATAATAACCAAGACATCCAATATTTAAATAATATCTTTTATTTTCTTTATTAAGTTTAAAAACTTTTCTTATTAATGTATTGGGATTATCTTCATAATAATCTGACGTATCTTCTTTGTATTTTCTAGGTACCTTTGAAATCCAGTCTCCTTGAAAATAAGTCTTCTCCTGCCTCATTAAATTCCTCCCATTATATACTTATTTAAAATTAAATTTCTAAATAATTTATATTTTATTTCTCTGTTCATTTATATAATATTACATATTTTACTAGTTAACTATGCTTATAAACGTCACACTAAAGGAACTATTTCTGACATATGTTATACGTTTACTATAATTCTATTTATTTTATAAAAAATAAAAGAGCATGATAAACTCTTGCTCTTTTACTCATATACCTATTATTTAAATATAAGCTCTCCATTCTCAATATTTCTTTCGTAATTTTTAAAGAAATTCCAAATATATTCTGCTTCGGGCTTGTAATTCCAATGTGCTAAATCCTTAACTGCTGCTAATTCCATTACTACTCCATTTTCATTTGATAATGTACCTGTATACATATCCTTATCCCCTAATTTGGTCCATTGCTGATTATCCAGTCCAATTCCATAATATTCATTTTTACTCATATCCATTTCAGTTACTTCTAAACCATTTATCTTTTGGTATGCTTGTAATGAACTAAAAATATGAGTATTTTCATCCTCATCCCAAACTTGATCTCCATATAAATATTGAGTTCCATATTGGCTACTTCCATCTACAGGTATCATTTGGAAGAAATCATGATCTCCACATATATATAATAGAGGTACTTCCCCACCAGTATAATTTTCTGAGATTTCTGCTACTTCCTCTGCAAATACATTAACACCTGATACAATTCCTACAGCTGCAAAAACATCACTATATTTTGCACCTAATAAAAATGATTCTGCTCCACCAATTGAAAGTCCTGTTAAATATATTCTTGAAGGATCTATTTGAGGGTATTTAACCTTTAAATCCTTAATCAAATTCATAACACCTTCCTCACCTAATCCATCACATCCAAAAAAGTTCACTTCTTTGTCTTGCCATTCAGGAGCTACCATAATAAAGTTTTCTTTAGCAGCTAATTCTGGCCAACCTGTTGAATCACCTTGTAATCTTGGGTCATTTTGATTACCATGTAAATTTACTATTAGGGGGACTGATTCATTTTCACTTTCATTTATAGAATTAGGAACATACTCAAACCATGTATATTTGCCACTCATTCCAGTAACACTTTCATCAATCATTTGATTATAAGATATATCTAAATCCTCAAATATAGGAATTTCTATTAAATCATAGCTATCAGTTACATCTCTTGCACTAAGATTATAAAATTCAGATATATCATTATGTTGACGATAATTTTGTGAAAAAATACTTTCCCATGCATTATTAAAGGCTTCAGATAAATCCTCCTCTTTACTTGATACTGCTACAGCTTGAAGTGAATTATCTTTATTTCTATAAATAGTATATTTATCACTATTTTCTTCTTCTGTCGCCTCATTTATATGCTTATAAAATGCTTGAACATTCTCATTTGAATTACTTAAATATGCTGGAACTACATCATTTTTTTCTAAATTTTCATTTATCTCTCCACCATAAAGCATCATTCCAGCTACAAAATAACATGATTGTGATATATAATTATTCACAAAAGTACTACCTTCATCTATACCAATTACTTTTACATTTTTAACTCCTATACCTACTAAATCAATAAATGCTTCCTTGTCATCATTTCCATATCCTTCTTCATTTAATGGATTTACTACATAAACTTGTGCACCCCATTGTTCTAAATTATTTATCATATTTAGTTCTTCCACAATTTTATTTGCTTCCTCTTGAGTTTTACTTCCTGCAAAAATATAATAAGTAGGTATAACTACATCTGCCCTTGTAGGTGTAAATCCATCTTCATATGCATTGTAATAATAATAGTTAGTATCTGTTCCATCCTCATTCTTTGCTAACTTTAATTTACTTCCATCATTTAATACCTGAGCCTGCTCACTACTCTCAATATTGTTTCCACTAGTATTAGTAACACTATTCCCACAACTGATTAACCCCATAGTTGTACTTGTTATAGTTGCCAATAGAATTGAAATTTTAATCCACTTTTTTATCATTTTCCTCAAACTCCCTTTATTCTAAAATTGAATTACTTAGTTTATACCCACAAAACGTTTTCACTTTTTTATATAATTAAGCATTCATTAAATTTATAATATTACATAAGAAGATAACACTCTATATTTATAACCGTCATAAAGCACAAACCTTTTCTGACATATTTTTGTAAACATTTTAATGACAAGCCTGTAAAATATATGTATTATATTTATATAATCTTAAATTTTATAAAAGGGTGATTTGGTATGAATTTAAAAGATATAAATTATTATTTACCATTAAATAATATTGAGCTTACATATAAAGATATTTTTTTTAATAATCCTAATTTTGAATTTGATAAACCTAAAATTCCCCAAACCATTGATTCATTTTTAGAAAAACTAAATTTAGATGTAAGTAAATTGAAAGATCCAATTAAAATCTCCTCTAAAAAAGAATCTATGACTGAAACTTTATTTCCTAAAGAAAATGATGTTATTATTAGTAAGCACCTTAGATACAGTCCTTGCTTCATTCATTCACATAGTTTCTTTGAAATTATATTCGTGTTAAACGGTTTCTGCAGTAATGATATAGGAAATTATAATCTAAAGCTAAAAAAGGGTGATGTATGTATAATAGCCCCTAATACTACTCATGCTCTTAGTATTTTTACTGATGATTGTATAGTTTTAAATTTACTAGTTAGGTCAAGCACTTTTGAAAAGTCATTTTTTGAACTAATTAAATCTAATGATATATTATCAGCATTTTTTTCTCACTGCTTATATTCTAGCAAATCAGAATCTTATTTATTATTTACTAATCAAGATGACATACATAGTATTAATTATGCTTTAGAAATGTATGAAGAGTTTACTAATGATTTGAGATATTCTGATAGAATGTTAACATCTATGATGTCTTCATTTTTTATAAGACTTCTTAGAACTGATCCTAAAAATATAATAGTTCCAAATCCTGTTGGAACCCATACTGATAGAAATGTAATGTATATTTTAAATTATATATTAAGTAATTATAAAGAAATATCTTTAAAGCAACTTTCAATTAAGTTTAATTATAGTGAGAGACAAATGGCACGTATATTAAAAGAGTACACTGGTAAAACATTTATAAATATAATTCAAGATATTAAGCTTCAAAATGCATGTGCTCTTTTGAAAAATCCTGATATTTCAATTAATAAAATTATTGATTCCGTAGGTTATTCTAATAGTACTCACTTCTATAAAATTTTTAAGAAGTCTTATGGAGTTACTCCTATTGATTACAGAAATAATAATATTAATTTCAATTAAAAATAAATGGATATACATCTATTATTGTATATCCATTTATAATTACACAAATTTCACAAACTTTTAATAACATTTTTTTATATTCCATTGTCATATGTTTTTATACTTTTTTTCAAATGATTTAAGCCCTCTATAGTGTTTATCTATAGTTTTAATTAACTTTGCTGGAACTCCACCAACAACAGTATTAGAATCAACATCCTTAGTAACTACCGATCCTGCTGCGATAATCGCATTCTCCCCAATAGTTACCCCTGGAACAACTGTCACACTAGCACCAATCCACACATTTTTCCCAATAATAACTGGTGCCGGTTTCATACCACTACGTAGTTCTGGTTCAAAATTATGATTAAGAGTTGTAATTACAACATTATGCCCTATTAATGTACCATCTCCAATACGAATTCCCCCCTGATCTTGGAATCTACATCCTGAGTTAATAAATACATTTTTACCAACATTAATATTCTTTCCACAATCAGTATAGAAAGGTGGAAACATAGCAAAACTATGATCCACCTGTTTACCTATTAATTTAGAAAACAATCTACGGATTTCTTGTGGTTCATGATAAGAATTGTTTAATTCACATGTAACCTTCATAGCTTCTTGACTAAGCTCTATCATATATTTATGAACTTCCGATCCACCCTCTATATTTAATCCACCATTCATATAATTTAAAAATTCATTAAGTTTCATATTTTAACTTGTAAAAATTCTATTTTTAACAATAAAATTTCTACAATGCCTCCTTATTCATTCTACTTCATCTATACACATATATTATATGACTCAACACTTATATATAACTAATACTTATATCAAATACCTATATATACTTTAATGATTATAAAATAGGTAGTAACTTTTGAACCTATTTCTATAACCGCTTTTAATATATTATTTAATTATTGTTACTATTTTAATGCATTTTTAATATCTTCAACAATTAACTCTTCTGTTAAATGATATCTTTCATATAATTCTTCCATTGATACTCTATCTGTAAATTCTTTTGTAGCACC
>JABLTN010031751.1_pt1 | contig 11579 bp, 11 predicted proteins | sample 7160141 | NCBI WGS metagenome assembly JABLTN01 (sample SAMN14651226, study PRJNA627086) | human gut metagenome | isolation source: feces | host: Homo sapiens | reverse complement strand
TTCTACGTCAAAGTTTAGCATTTATAAACCTCCTTATTTTACGATTCAAAGTAAATCTATGTAATAATTATATCATTTAATCTACAAAATTTGTTAACATTTAACTAACTTATTCCATAAAAATACTTAATTTCCTCTTTTTTTATTACTTAACCTTAAAATAATATGTCTTCTTATCATTGATAAATTGTCGAATAATCTAGATCCAAATACTAAAATTGCTACATAATAAATTGGTATCCCTAGCTTATCACCTATATAAGTTAAGAATATAGCTAATAATGAATTTCCAATAAATCCAGTAACAAATATTATATTGTCATATTTACCTTCAAAAGTTGATTTTACTGCACCAAAGATAGAATCTAAGGTTGCAAGTATTGCAACAGACATATAAAGGGAGTAATCCATAGGATAAGTAAATGGAATATAATAACCAATAACTACTCCTAGTGCTAGTCCTCCTAGTATCCATAACATAAATACTCACCTTCTTTATTTTACTTTGAAATAGTTCTATTTTTCAAGCTTTTTATACTTTTATTTATTATTTTCATAAAATTTTAATGTTATTTCTTCATTTTCTTCTATATTTATATAAATTCCATATACACTCCTTAGTAAACTGGCATATGATTGTGGAGCATTTATACTTGCCATTAATGATTCAGTATCCCCTATTGCTTCTATTATAAAAGGTTGTCCATAAGTTGTTTTATTAACTGTAATTGTAGCTCCAGAGCATTTTATTTCACTCGTAGGTAAAACTCGTTCACCATTTATTGCTATTCCCTTTGATCCTGCTTTTTTTAAATCATTTAATATTCTCAATATAACTATATCATGGACTAGTAAGTCATTTGGGGTTTCTCCACTTGAAAGTTCTCTTTCACTGTCTTTTATAGTTATAACTACCCCACTTCCTACAATACTCGAATACCCACTTATTACTTTTAAATAATCTAGTTCTTCATTCATCAGTTCTTCTATAGATTTATTTTCATTTTTAATAACCTCTTTATAGGCCTTTAAACTCTTTTCGTATTCTTCTTTTCTCTTTTTTAAATTAGATATTTCTACTTTTTTATTATTAATCTCACTTTCAAGTAGTCTTTTTTCTTCTAAAGAAATATATACATTATTAGAATCCATTGACTTTAAATATATAGCTATAAATATACCTAACACGAATGCTATTAATAAAATTAAGGTTTGCTTTGTTTTTATCTTACTTTTATTAATCTTCATTTATTTCTACATCCTCTAAGTATTTTTTTTCACTAGAAGCCCCTATGGTTATATTATCGCTCTTTTCAACTGTAACTTTAGCATCATAGTACTTCTCTATTTCCCATATGATTCCATATTTGATTTGAAGTGCAGATGCTAAAGTATCCGAATCGCCTATAGCTTTTATAATAAATGGCTCATTTATAGCTATATCATTTAAATATAGTTTATCGTCCTTTAAGTGTAGGTATGAATCATATACTATTCGCTGATTATTTATAGAAATTGCATTTGCTTGAGCAGAATTTAATTTGTTAATAAGTGATAGTAATAAATCATAATTATAAACTATGCTGTTATTTGAATCATCACTTAGATTATTATTTGTAGATTTTATACTTACCTTAATTCCTTCGCCCTCTACATCTGTATAACCTGCTAATGCTTCATATTTTTTAATTTCTGTTTTTATACTTTCTTCTGTAGTTCCGTCTTCCATATTTTTATAACTGTCTATATCATTTTGAATATTTTTAATTTCTTCTCGTAATTCTTCTTCTTCTTTTTTTAATGACTTTAATTCTTGTTTTAGCTGTTCTCCCTTTTTGAGGGTTGTCATTCCATTATTCTCTATATTTATACTTTTCAACTGTAAACTTATAAAAACTCCTAATATAGTGGTCACTATAACTAAGCTTTTATAAGGTATTTTCTTGTGCAAATATATCACTCCTCATTTGCTGATTATCAACTTGGTTTATATACAGCATAGTTGCTATAAGTTAAGTCCACAACACCATCTTTAATATTTTTATTTTTTAGATCTAAAAGTATTTTGCTTGTTCTTGCTATATTATAATTTAGATTATCATCGTTAATAAGTAAAAACTTAGCTCCTATCTTTGATTCTAAATTTAATTTAGAGTCATTAGTATATTCTACTTTTACAATTTCTTTTTCTAAATGTTCTCCTTTTAGAGCACTTATTAAATTTAATATGCTTTTCTTATTTTCTTCACTTTTAAAATTTATTACTTGTCCATTTTCTATAGAATATTCTGTACTAAATACTATTTTATCACTATTTTCTTCTATATTATCAATTTTTTTAATTAAATTTCCCTTATCATCTATGTAACAATAATCTTTTCCATTAGATAATAAGGCTACAACTTCTACTTCGTCTACAGTTATTATTATTTTATTAGGAAGTTTTATTTTTACTTGAGCATCTTCTACATAAGGATTTTCTAATATCTCATTCTTGATACCTTTTAAGTTATAGGTAAATATATTTTTATTAGTCATTAAACTTTCTAAATCAACAACCTCATTTTCTTTTAAATTTTTATTGCCTATAATTTCTATCTTGCCTAGATTAAAAATACTACTTTTTAAAAAGGCTATTGATCCTAATGATATCATCAAAACAAAAACTAAAACTATAATTACCCTATCTGTCTTTTTCTTCTTTTTTCTTCTTTTCAAGCATTCACCCCCCATTATAAATATAATTATAAAATACAACTTTATTATTATATTTCCCTACATAATAAACTATACTTTTGAAAGCAATTTTAATACTATTTTTACAATAAGTATAATTTTACGCCGTAAATATACTTTATGTTTTAATATATATTAAAAGGCTCTATTTTGAGCCTTTATATTTTCCTAATATCTGCACCTAAATTCCTAAGTACATTTTCTATATTCTCATATCCTCTTTCAATATGATAAACATCTGAGATTTCACTTTCACCCTTAGCTGCTAATGCCGCTAATACAAGACTAGCTCCTCCTCTTAAGTCTGTAGACTTAACCTTAGCTCCATAAATAGCATCCACACCTCTTACCTCACAAATTTTATCTGTAATAAGTCGTATATCAGCCCCCATATTCATAAGCTCTTTACAATGCATAAATCTATTTTCAAATATAGTTTCAAAAAATACGCTAAGACCATCAGATAATGTCATTAAAGCCATCATTTGGGACTGCATATCTGTTGGAAATCCTGGATGTGGTAAAGTTTTAATTAAATCAACAGCTTTAATTATTTTTGGAGATAATAGATTTAATCCAGTTGTTGTGTACTCTATCTCGCATCCAGCCATTCTTAAAATATTACTTATAGGTTCCATATGAGGTCTTATTGCTTTTTCAACTTCTAGTCTACCACCAGTTATAGCGCTAGCTACCATATAAGTTCCTATGGCTATTCTATCGGGTATCACGCTATATTCTACTTCACCTAACTTTTCTACACCTTCTATTTCTATATAGCTTGTTCCGGCACCTTTTACCTTTGCACCCATGGCATTCAAAAAATTCTGTAAATCTTCTATCTCCGGTTCTTTAGCTGCATTATATATTCTTGTTACGCCCTTAGATTTTACTGCAGCAAGCATAGCATTCTCAGTTGCTCCCACACTTGTTTTTTCAAATCTTATATCATTTCCTTTTAGACATTCTCTGTAACAATTAATAACACCATCTTCCTCTTCAATTATAACACCTAGAGATTCTAAAGCTTTTAAATGCAAGTCTATCGGTCTAGCACCAATAGCGCATCCTCCAGGATGACTGATTTCTATATGCTCAAGTCTGCCTATCATTGCTCCCATAATAATTATTGATGATCTCATCTTCCTTACATACTCTTCATCTATTTTATGAAAATTTATACCAGAACTTTCTATTATCAGGGTATCTTCACTATATTCAATTTTGCAGCCTATACTTTCTAGTATCTTTATCATAATAAATACATCAGCTATACTAGGTACATTATGAATTATGCTCTTATCCTCATTAAGTATTGTTGCTGCCATTATAGGTAATATAGCATTTTTTGCTCCCCTAATATTCAAAATTCCCTCTATTTTATTACCTCCGTGTATTATATACTTAGACAAAATTAACCCCCCTAGTAGTAGATTTAAATCCAAATGCCTATAATTTAAATCTATGTACTAAGGGGGTTATATGTTACTTTTTCTTAATTCCTATTACCTTTGGTTGTTCTTTAGAATCATTATTATTGTCTAAAGATGATTCTTTTTCATCTTTTTCTTTTATATCTGTATTTTTGTCTTCTATATTAGATTTTTTTACTTTATTTTTTTCTTCATATATCTTGATAATTTCATCGCAAATTAAATCTATTGCCTCGGGTTTTCCAATTTTCTTACTTGCATTTTCCATATCTATTAAAAGTTCTCTATCCCCTAATAGTCTAAATACAGTTTCATTTAAAGTTTTAGGTGTTAAGTCTTTTTCTAATATTGCAATTCCAGCACCTTTTGACTCTATACTTTTAGCGTTATATTCTTGATGATTTTCTGCAGTATAAGCCTTAGGTATTATTATTGATGGTTTCCCTAATGCTGTTATCTCAGCTAAAGATATCGCACCTGCACTTCCTATAACTAAATCACTTGCAGCTAGTGCATTTGCCATATCCTCTAAATATGGAACTACTTGTTGATATGGTTTTAAATTTAGATATTCTATACTCTTTGTAAATTCTTCATAGTAATACTTACCTGTAGCAAATATAAATGCTATATCTTCCTTAACCATATTTTCTATTACAACTTTCATTGCATCGTTTATTTCTTCAGATCCTCCACTACCTCCATAGCAATGTACCATTTTCTTATCTTCACTTATTCCTAGATTTTTTCTAGCGATATTTTTCCTAGCTACTAATATTTCTTTTCTTACTGGATTTCCTGTTAAAACTAATTTATCACGGCTTCCTTCTGGGAATCTTTCATGTGAATCTTCAAAGCTAGTTAAAACTCTTGTAACAACCTTTGAAAGTATTTTATTTGTAACTCCCGGGAAAGAATTTTGTTCATGAATTACTGTTGGAACTTTGCTCATAGCAGCATTAAATAATACTGGTCCACTTACATATCCTCCAGTTCCGATTACAACATCCGGTTTAAACTTTTTAACAACTTTTCTTGATTGTTCTAATCCTTTGAATAATTTAAATACTCTTTTTACGTTATCGAAGTCTATCTTTCTTTTAAAACCTTGAACTGTAACAGTTTTTAATTCATATCCATATTTCGGAACTATTTCAGATTCTATTCCTTTTTCTGTTCCAACAAATATTATCTCAGCATCTGGATATTGTTCTTTTATTCTATTTGCAATGGCGATAGCTGGATAAACATGACCTCCAGTTCCTCCACCTGATAATAAAACTCTCATTGAATCCTCTCCTGTTAATTAATTTTGACATGTTTTGAGATGTTTAGCACTATACCTACTGCTCCCATAAGTATGGTTAGCGAGGTTCCTCCCATACTTATAAATGGTAAAGCTACTCCCGTAGCTGGCATAGATGAAGTTGCAACAGCTATATTTAAAGCTGCTTGAATTCCTATCTGTGCACCTATACCTATAACCACCATACAAGAAAATATATCTGAACATTTTAATGCTATTCTTATGCATCTATATACTAATATTAAGAATAACATCATAACTACTATACATCCTATAAGCCCTAGTTCCTCACCTATTATAGCAAATATAAAGTCATTCTGTGGTTCTGGTATGTAAAAATATTTTTGCTTACTTTTACCAAGTCCTAATCCAAATAATCCTCCTGAACCAATGGCATATAAACTTTGAATTACTTGATACCCTGATCCTAACGGGTCTTTGAATGGATCTAAGAAAGAGGTTACACGATCTAATCTATACGGTGCTGAAAGTACTAATCCTGCAAATGCTGCTATCCCTAACGCTACCATAGTATATACAAATTTCATATTCATTCCTGCTACAAATAACATTACAAACACAACTAATATTATAGTACCTGCTGTTGACATATTTGGTTGACCCATTATAAGTATAAAGAAAGTACCGGGAACTATAAGAAGTGGTAAAACACCTTTTGTCAAAGATTTTATATTGTCATATCTTTTTTCAATTAATTTAGCAGTTATTAGTATACATGCAAATTTAGCAATTTCAGCTGGCTGTATAGTTGCTCCACCTACACCTAACCATCTTTTTGCTCCATTCGCTTCTATTCCTAGAGGTGTTAACACCAATACTAATAAAACTACTGCTATTATACCTATCTTTGTGGCATTTTTCTTCCAAAATGTGTACTCTATCCTAGACATTATCATCATCCCAACAAAGCCTAAAACAGCGTAAATCACATTTCTTTTTAAAAAATAAAAGGCATCATGGTGCTTAAATGCTGCTTGTATATAGCTTGCACTAAACACCATTATTATGCCTATAAATACTAATGTCATCGTAGTATAAAAAACTACTGAATCAAATTCAGTCTTCATTCCTCTTTTGATTTGTTTTTTCAAACCTTCCTTAGGCATGTTAGACTTACCTCCCTTTGCATTTGTGGTAGCGGTAAAGAGGTTATTTTAAATTGTTTACATTATCCTTGAAGTCTTTTCCTCTTACTTCAAAATTCTTATACATATCCCAACTTGCACAAGCAGGAGAAAGTAAAACTACATCCTTACTTTGTGCAATTTCATAAGAAGTTTTTACAGCTTCTTTCATATTATTTACTATATAGATTTTGTCAAATCCTTTTTTTCTAGCAGTTTCTTCTATCTTAGATGCTGTTTCTCCTAATAATACTAAAGCAACTACATTTTCTTTTGCAATCTCAAGAAGTTCATCAAAGCTACTTCCTTTATCCTTACCACCAGCAATTAATATTATATTTCTATTATATGATTTAATTGCTTTTATAGTAGAATCTGGATTAGTTCCTTTTGAGTCGTTAACAAACATTATGTCATTTATTTCTCTTACAAACTCTTGTCTATGCTCAACTGCCTTAAAAGTTTTTAATACATCTTTTATTACTTCTAAATCAATATTACTTACATAAGTTATTCCTATAGCCGCCATGCAATTTTCTAAGTTGTGTTCTCCTGGTAAACTTAATTCATTTGCATTTAAAAGTACTATTTTCCCATCTATATCTATAATTATATTATTGTCTTCATCTAAATATATTCCATTATTTAATTTTTCTTTTCTTGAAAAGAATATAACTTTAGATTTACATTTTTCTGCTAAGTTTCTTACTTGAGTATCATCATAATTTAGGATTGTAAAATCTTCTTCTTTTTGATTTTCAAATACTCTAGATTTTGCATTTATATAGTTTTCCATTGTATGATGTCTATTCATATGATCTTCAGTAACATTTAAAAATGCACTTACTTTTGGTCTAAACTCATCAATGCTCTCTAACTGGAAACTACTTAATTCAGTTACTAGTACTGAATCTTTACTAGTAAAGTCTACTGTATCAATAACAGGATTTCCAATATTTCCGACTATATAAGTATCCTTATTAGCTTTTTTGAAGATTTCTCCTACTATGCTAGTAGTAGTAGTCTTTCCATTAGTTCCTGTTATACCTATAAATACAGGATTATTTTTAGACAATCTATATGCTAATTCTACTTCTCCAATTATTTTAATATTATTTTCTCTTAATTTACATATGAAAGGTAAATCTAGAGGAACTCCTGGAGATACAATAGCAAGATCTATATCATCAACATTTTCTGGATGATATCCTAATATATATTCAACATTTTTTATATCTTTTAACTCACTTAGTATGTCTTCTAATTGTGATTTTTCTTTTATATCATTTACAATAGTTTTTGCCCCTAGCTTATCTAAATGCTTTATTGTAGATACACCAGTTTTTGCAAGACCTACTAGTAAAACTTTTTTGCTTTTAAGTTCCACTTTTCTTACCTCCAAAATTAGAATACGGCAATTATTCCTATCCAAGCTAAAACTACAGTAACTATCCAGAATGTAAATACTACTTTAGTTTCTGGCCATCCACATTGTTCAAAATGATGATGTATAGGAGCCATTTTAAATATTCTTTTCTTAGTTAGTTTATAGTAAGTTACTTGAAGCATTACTGATATAGCTTCAGCGAAGTATATCCCTCCTACTAAAACAAATAAAAGCATAGAGTTTGTTAATATTGCAAATGCTGTAACTGCTCCTCCTAATGCCATAGAACCAGTGTCTCCCATAAATATTTTAGCTGGGTATGCATTGAATCCTAAAAATCCTATACACGCTCCTACTGTTGCTGCTGCAAGAACTGCTACATCTGTATTTGATATAGAAGTTGCAAATATCATAAAGAACGTTGCTACTATCAGAGTTACTCCTGACGCCAATCCATCTAGTCCATCAGTTAAATTAACTGCATTTACTATACCTACTATCATAAATGTCATTATTGGTACATATAACGGTCCTAAATTTATTACTGCATCAGTAAATGGTATTATAAGCTGTGTTGCACTTGGAGATGAACTATATTGATAATAAGATACATATAAGGCTAAAGCTACTTGCATAACTATTTTTTGCCAAGGTTTTAATCCTAGCGATCTTTTCATTTTTATTATTATAAAGTCATCTACAAACCCTACAAAACCAAAACCTACCACGCAGATAAGTCCTATTACCATATCTGAACTTATATTACTTCTAGTAAGTCCTGTAATAAGTATAGCTATAATTATAAGTACTCCTCCCATTGTTGGAGTTCCATTTTTCTGTAAATGTGTTTTTGGTCCATCATCTCTAACTGTTTGACCGAATTTAAATTTAGTTAACATCGGTATAAATATTGGTCCTAATATAATTACTATTAGAAACGAAATCATTGCTGTATACGTAAGTTCTGTTATTCCTAACATAATACATACTCCTCTCCCTGTTGGCTATCTCTTTCGTTATTTACTTACTTAGATATTCTACTATTTTTTCTAATTTCATACCTCTAGATGCTTTAACTAATACTACATCATTCTTTTGTATTAGGTTATCTAAACTATTTATAGCATCTTCTTTTGTGGCAAAGTGATATATACTATTAGGACATAACCCTAATTTTTTAGCTTCGTCACTAATAAATTTAGAATCTTCTCCTATTGTAATTAGTAAATCTACATTGCCTATTGTTGATTCTCCAACTAGTCTATGACCATATTCTGCATGCTCTCCCATTTCGAACATATCACCTAATATCGCCACTCTTCTTTCCTTATACCTTCCTAGTATTTTTAAAGCAGCTTTCATAGAATCAGGGCTTGCATTGTAAGTATCATTTATTATAGTTAAATCATCATCTTTTACTATATCTAGTCTCATTTTTGTCGCTTTATAATATTTTAAACCTTCCTTTATATTTTTTAAAGGAATTTCTAAAGCCATACCAGTTAATATTGCAGCCATTGCATTGTATATATTATGCTCTCCTACTGCTGGTATAAAGATTTCTTCTTTATTTCCATCTATAATACATGTAAAAGTTATACTATCTTCTCCCATAGTAAATTCTTCACAATAAATGTCATTATCGTTATTAAATCCAAATGTTTTTAAAGTATAAACATGTTCTTTGTCCTTTAGTGTAGATAAGAACTTATCATCTCCATTAACTATTAAAGTGCTCGTTGAATCGAAGTTTGTAGTTATCTCCATCTTAGCCTTTAATATACCTTCTTGTGAACCAAGGGCTTCTATATGAGAAAGTCCTATATTCGATATAACACCGATTTTAGGATTAACTATATTTGCTAAGTATTCTATTTCATTAAATCCAGACATACCCATTTCTATTACTGCACATTCATGTTCTTTATTAAGCTCAAATAAAGTAAGAGGTACACCTAATTGATTATTAAGATTACCCTCATTTTTTAATGAATTATATTTAGATGATACAGCTGCATATACCATATCTCTAGTTGTTGTTTTTCCAACACTACCTGTTATTCCTATAAAAGGTATCTCAAACTTTGATTTATAATACTTTGCGATATCACCTAATGCTATTTCTGTATCTTTTACTTCTATCACATTAACATCTGATTGTTTTAAATCAATATTAACTTTATCATTTTTTATAAAAGTTCTGCAGCCTTGGTCATATGCTGATTGTATAAAATTATGACCATCTAGATTTTCTCCAACTATAGCTACAAATACATTATTCTCATTTGCTTTTCTACTATCTATGATAATGTCGTTTACAAAATTATTTTCATCGCCTAGAACTAATTTTCCTTTAGTAGAAATTACTAACTCTTTCACCGTTAGATTTTCCATACCACTCCTCCTTTTAATTTTCTATACGCAGTTTTATTTTACAACTCATCTTAATAAAAGGCAATGTATATGTATACATTGCCCCCAAGTATATTTTAACTTTATAATTATATAACAGATTGTGTTTTTTTTGAAGTTATTTATAATTATATTTTAATTACAAATTATTTACAATTCTAATTATCAAAGTATATTGATATGCTTGAACCTTCTGATACTTTGACTCCTGGTTTTGGGAACATATCAGTTACTTTAGAACCTTCAGGTACATCTACATCTGGATCTAAATTCACTTTTAATTTTGATTCTTCTAGTACTTTTGCTGCATCTTCAATAGCTAAATTTCTAACATCAGGAACTACTACTTTAACCTTTTCATTTTCTGCTTTTTCTTCTTCTGTGTATTTAGGTTCAACACCTAAATACGGTAATGCTTCGCTCATTATTTCTTTTATTATAGGTCCCGCAGTTGTACTACCAAATAAACTACCTTCCGTAGGTTCATCAACTGTAGCCAATACTACAATTTGAGGATCATCTGTTGGGGCAATCCCAACGAAAGAACAAATGTATTTTCCTTGTGCATATACTCCATCTACAACTTTTTGTGCTGTACCTGTTTTTCCACCTAATCTGTATCCTGGTAAGTATGCAGTCTTACCTCCACCATCACTTACAACTGACTGAGCTATTTCTAACATCTTTTTAGAAGTTTCTTCTGATACTACCTTTCTTACTGACTTAGGAGCTATTTCTTCTATTACATTTCCTTTATTATCAGTATATCCTTTTACTAATCTAGGTTGCATAAGTTCACCATCATTGGCAATTGCTGATATTGCAGTAATAAGTTGTATTGGTGTTACTGATATAGATTGACCAAATGACATTGTTGCTAGTTCTACAGGTCCTACATTTTTTTCATTATAAATTATTCCTTTCGCTTCTCCTGGTAAATCTATTCCAGTTTTTGACTTAAATCCAAAAGCTTCTATGTAATCATAAAACTTACTTACACCTAATCTATTTGATAATTCAACAAAGACTGGATTACATGAATTTTGAACTCCTTGAGCAAAAGTTTGCTCACCATGAGGTCTATAGTGTCTCCAGCATTTGATTTTACGTCCACCTACCGTAACACTACCGGTACAAACAAATTATCTAAAGTTAAAAAT
>JABLTN010018257.1_pt1 | contig 11584 bp, 9 predicted proteins | sample 7160141 | NCBI WGS metagenome assembly JABLTN01 (sample SAMN14651226, study PRJNA627086) | human gut metagenome | isolation source: feces | host: Homo sapiens | reverse complement strand
GGCGGCGCAAAGCGCCGCCGAAGCGGACCGAAGGTCCGCCAGCCCGCCGAAACGGCGGGCGGCCTGCGGCCAGCTCTCACCCTGCATAATATACAAAAACAGCAGCGGACGGCATCCAATAGGGATACCGTCCGCCGCAAAGGTGCATTGGTTAGCGGGTTATAGAATTATTCCTCTTCCATCATGCTCTTGGCATCGGCAATGACCTCTGCCTCTTTCTCCTTGGGCAGCTGCTCATAGCGGGCAAAGGTGAGGGTGAAGGAGCCGCGGCCCTGGGTAATGGAGCGCAGGGAGGTGGCAAAATCAAACATCTCGCTCATGGGGACTTCCGCCTCGATCTCCTGCAGACCATCCTCAGCGGGGTTCATACCCATCATACGGCCGCGGCGCTTGGAAAGTTCGGAGTTGATATCGCCCATGTTGGCCGCGGGAACCTGTACCTTCAGGGTGCCGATCGGTTCCAGGATAACGGGATTGGCTTGGGGCAGACCTGCCTTGTAGGCCAGGGAAGCAGCGGTCTTAAAGGCCATTTCGTTGGAATCTACGGGGTGGTAGGAACCATCCACCAGGATAGCCTTTAGGCCTACTACCGGGTAACCGGCGATCATGCCGCGGGAAACGCAGTCCTGCAGACCCTTTTCTACCGCGGGGAAGAAGTTCTTGGGCACCGCGCCGCCGACTACTCTCTCCTCAAATACAAGAGAATCGCTATCGCAGGGCTCAAACTCGATCCAAACATCACCGTACTGGCCGTGGCCGCCGGACTGTTTCTTGTGCTTGCCCTGTACGCGGACCTTCTTACGGATGGTCTCACGGTAAGCCACACGGGGCTTCACCAAGGCTACATCGATGCCGAACTTGGACTTGAGCTTGGAAACCACAACATCCAGGTGCTGCTCGCCCAGGCCGGAAACGACCTGCTGCTTAGTCTCCACATTATTCTCAAAGCTGATGCAGGGATCTTCCTCGATCAGACGCTGCATCGCGCCGGCAATCTTGGCCTCATCGCCCTTGCCCTTCAGCACGATGGCCATGGAGAGACAGGGGGCCGGGAACTCGGTAGGCTTATAAGAGATGACACGCTTGGCATCACACAGGGTATCGCCGGTCACGGCATTGGAAAGCTTGGTAATGGCGCCGATATCGCCGGCAGTGATGCAGTCCACTTCGTCCTGCTTCTTGGCGCGGCAGCACAGCAGTTTGCCCAAACGCTCCGGCTCGCCGGTGCGGGCGTTTACCGGGGTCATACCGGCGGTCAGCTTGCCGGTGATGACCTTTACGAAAGACAGCTTACCCACGAAGGGGTCGGCAACAGTCTTGAATACAAAGGCGGACTCGGGAGCGTCGGGGTCGCACTTGATGGTCTCGCCCTCGACGGTTTCCTCGCTGCAGCCATCGGCCGCGCTGGGCAGGAAGTGTACGATGGCATCCATAAGGACCTGGCTGCCGGAGCCGGTGGCGGCGCTGCCGCAGAAAACGGGCGCAATGGTACCGCTCTTAACACCGGCGGCAATACCCTTCTGGATCTCCTCCTTGGTAAAGGGCTCTTCCATGAAGAACTTCTCCATCAGGGCGTCATCGGTCTCGGCTACAGCTTCGTTCAGGGCCATCTTCATCTCCTCGATACGGTCTGCGGCCGCGGCGGGGATGGCGATCTCATTGAGCTTATTGGCCTTGGGGTCAAACTTATAGGCCTTCTCATCCACCAGGTCAATGTAGCAGTCTACCACATCGCCATCCATGTGGGGGATGATAACAGGGCAGACGGAATTGCCGAACACTTCCTTAATGCCCTCGAAGGTCTTATAGAAATCGGCATGCTCCACATCCAGCTTATTGATGAAGAACGCCTTGGATTTATTCATGCGGGTAGCCAGGCGGTAAGCCTTCTCGGTGCCGACGCCCACGCCGTCCTTGGCGGAAACGACCAGCAGCACGGTCTCGGCGGCACGGATGCCCTCCGAAACGCCGGCGGCAAAATCGAACATACCGGGGGTATCCAGCAGGTTGATCTTTACACCGTTCCAATCAAAAGGCGCAATGGCGGAGCTGACCGATACCTGACGCTTGATCTCCTCGGGATCAAAATCGCACACGGTATTGCCGTCCGCAATTTTACCAAGGCGGTCGGTGGCGCCGGATTTGAACAGCAGCATCTCTGCCAGGCTGGTCTTGCCGGCGCTGCTGTGGCCTGCTAAGGCGACATTGCGGATCTTATCCGCGGTGTACTGTTTCATAGTTAGGATTTCCCCTTTCAATCTTTGAGTCGCAACGCCATAGGGGCGCATTACAGAACAATTATACCTTTTTGTCAAGTTTTACGCAATAAAAAACTCCGTTAATCTGCACGGCGCTTTGCCGAAATACGCTGCGTTATTTTGTGCTATTTGCTGATTTTCAGCCTTCCCGGCTCCATCCTGCACCCTTTAGGGCCCCTGCAAGGCGCAAATTCGGCCCGCAGGGCGAGCCCGCGCCCTTCCGCTTTCCCAAAATACCAAAAGGGACCCGCTGCCATACACAGCGGGCCCCAGCAGATCCTATTACTTTTTGCGCACCAGTCCCAGCAGCACCGTTGGGATAAACCACAGGAGCTGATAAGCCCCCAGGCTCCACCAAGTCACCCGGCTAAGCGCCCCGGAATAGGCCAGCAGCGTGATGATGGCAAAGCCGATGAGCACACTCAGCACCAGCAGCACACTGATGGCCTTGGCCAGGCCATACTCCCTCTGGGCGGAAAGCAGGCTGTGCAGACTGCCCGCCATGCCGCCGCTCACCATTTCGGCCGCGGTCTCACCGGTGCCGTCCAGCGCGGCTTCGGCCTCCCGCTGCAGCGCCGCCGGCACCATGTGGATGTTCTCCTCCTGCAGGCCATAGACCTGCGCCACCCGCGCCGGGGTGATATTGGGGTCGGTGGTATGCACCATCAGGGCGATCCCCACCTTCTCCAGCTCCCGCAGCTGGGTCCTCAGCTGCTTATCGGCATGGTAGCTGATGACAAACCCCGCCGAAAGACTGCCGAAGTTGGAAAGATACAGGAGCTCCTTGCCCTCTGCCGTAAAGCCGGCCTCCACCTCAATGGGCGGCACGGCCACACCGTGGGCCAGCAGCAGGCCGCGGTTGCCAATCAGCACCCGGCCGCCATCCACCCAGGCGGAAATGCCCTTCCCTTCCTCACAGGCAACGCTTTCCACCGTTTTCAGGTTCTTCTCATTGGTGATCATCCCGCGGAAAATTCCGGTCAGCGAATTATCCACGCTGCACAGCACGCTGGCCGCATTCAGGATAGCCTCATCAATGGGCTTTTTCTCAAAGGTTCTTATCCCATGCAGGGTAATACTCCCGCTGGGGAACAGGTCGCTGCCCCGCAGCAGAACGCCGTCAGTATCATGCAGCTCCTCCACGGCGTCTTCATTCAGCAGGTTGGCACGCCAGCGGTTCAGCCCCTCATTGGCACTGCGCAGCGGCATATGGCTGCCCAGCGTGGCCGCCAGGGGAGAGGTGATGCACAGTGCCGATGTAAAGATAGAAACCGCCTCGAATACCGTTCCCTTGGCCAGGAAGTATTCCAGCAGCGCCATTACCACCGCCGCCAGTATGGTAATGGGGGCCAGCACCCCACTGATGCCCTCGGTCATGCCGGTTTCCTCCAGCACAGCCTCGGCATCCTCCGGCAGACCGGCATCATCCAGCGTCACCGTCTTTTCCGGCTGCTCCGACAGCTCCGCCGCCCATTCAGTCAGGCGGCTCTGCGGCAGGGTGCGGCAGGCCACAGGCCGCAGAGTGGCCATGGCCCGGCAGCTTTCCCGCTGGCGGGCATTCTTCACCAGCTTGCCCCAGGTATTAAAGAACAGGATAAGTACCGCCAGCGGCAGAAAGATATTGTTCCCATACTGCTCCAGCAGGGCAGGCTGCGCCGCCATAAAGCTGCCCTGCAGCAGGCAGGCGAAGACCGTTAAGGTCACATAGGCATCGTTGCTCTGCCGGCCGGGGAACAGCGCCAAAAAGCCATTGCCCAGCGTGCCGCCGCAGCACAGGGCCGAAACGGCGGTGAGCGCCACCATCCCCCACAATCTCATGGAAGAAGAGGTCGCGAGGAAATCCGGCAGCAGCAGGTGATACACCGGTGCCAACGCCAAATAGATAACCCCCAGCAGCATCACCAGGTTGAGGATCAAGGTGACTGCCAGGCTTCGCTGCCGTTTTTTCAGCGTCTGCATCAGGGCTTCAGCACTCTTACGGGCAGCAGAAGCCTCCCAAAGCGGCTTTTTCGCCCTGGCCACGGGAATCTCCCGGCCCATCGGCATTTCCTCCCCCAATTCTGGGGCAGGCTGTGCCTCCTGTTTTTTGGGCGGGGTCCATTCCTCCGGCTGCATCACCGGTTCTGGCCGCTTCGGCTCCTCCCACTTAAATTCCGGTTCGGCCGCTGGGGCCGGTGCCGCCGGGGCTTCAGTCTTTTGCAGCAGCTCCCCAGGGAAAGGCTCTGCCTTTTTTACCGGCTGGGGTGCAGTCTTGGCGGGTGCCGGTCTTTCCGACGCTGCCCCCGCCGCCCTGGACAACCCGGTCTGAGCAGCATCCAACTGCCGCAGCAGGTCCTCCGTAGTGGTGGTGGCCCGCTTTTCCGGCTGAGCCGCCCGTTCCTCCCGGGCGCGTTTTTCCTTTACTTCCCGCAGGATATCATCTACATTATAGCGGTTTTCTGCCATCTTTTTCCCTCCGCTTTTTTGGTTTTCTCTCCCAAGGCAACACCCTCGGAGAGATCATGTCAAATAACTTGTCGAGCCGTTTTTTCTCACCGGGCCTTCAGCCCCAGCCGCTGCCGGGTGATCTCGTACAGAATAATGCCGCCCGCCACCGAAGCATTCAACGAATTGATCTGACCCTGCATCGGCAGTGCCGCCACAAAGTCGCACTCCTCTTTCACCAGTCGGCTGACTCCATTGCCCTCCGAGCCGATAACCAAACCTACCGCACCCCTAAAGTCCAGCTGGCACCAATTCACCCCATCCATATCGGCGCAGGTAAACCACACATTTTTCTCGGCCTTCAGGCTTTGCATAGTGGCCACGATATTGGCGACCCGGACGACCGGCAGGCACACTGCTGCCCCAGCGGAGGACTTGACTGCCGCCGCAGTAAGACCGGCGCTGTGCCGCTTGGGGATGATGACCCCATGGGCCCCGCAGGCTTCCGCCGTACGGATAATGGCGCCTAAATTGTGGGGATCCTCGATGTTATCACAGATGACCACAAACAGCGGCTCTTCCCCTGCCCGCTCATAGATGTCTTTCATCTCGGCATAGGCGGCCGCCGCGCAGATGGCGGCAACCCCCTGGTGGGTCTCTATTCCGGAAAGCTGGGTGAGCTTTTCCCGCGTCGCTTCCTTCACCGGGATACCCTGCTCCCGCGCCTTATTGAGAATCGCGGCTACCGGCCCCTTGGGGCTGCCGCTTTGTATGTAGATACACTCCAGCTCCCTGCCGCTGCGCAGGGCCTCCAGCACCGGGTTGCGCCCGGCCAGCACCTGGTTTTGCTCTCCAGTCTGCTTTTTTTCCTGCATGGTCATAGTTCCTTTCTTCTATTAGGGCTGTGCGCACCGCCGGGGAACCGGCCCCCGCCTGCGCGCCTTCGGCGGGCCCACCCGCAGCCTACGGCTGCGGGCCACCGGTCCTATAAGGGCCGGCAGACGGGGGCCGGTTCCCGCGCTGCGCACTGTGCATGCCTATGAATGGTACCATTATAACACAGCCCTTCGCAAAAATCGACCCTATTTTATCAGAAGTCCGCCCAGCAGGGCCCCCAGCCCCACGGCGCTGCCCCATTGGGCCAGCCGGACGCCCCACAGCCGCCAGCCGCCGGGCTGCCGGGGCCGCCACCGCAGCGAACCTACATACCGCCGGGCATTCTCCCGTAGGGCCTCCTCACCGTTCTGCTGCTTTTCCGGCTTTACGAATAAAATCGCCCGCTCAAAAAACTCATTATCCACTTCCACTACCTCTACCACCTGCTTATTGACTCCCTTCAGCATCACGCAGCCCTCCTTTTGCGGCATCAATTCCCTGTTATTTTGCTTCCTGCTGTGGAATTTATGCAGTCCCACCTGGCGGAAGCGACAGAGAGATATACAGACCGTATTTTTTACTTTTGCACAGTTTCCACACACTTTTCCCCCGGCAGTGTGGAAAACTCGGTGGAAAATGTGAAAAAGTGTCCCCATTTCGTCCCTTTTTCTCTCCTGTCACCGGTGGAAACATCTGTTTTATCCACAATTTACAGTAAATGGACACTACAAAAAGTTTACCGGCCTTGCTCCCCGCTCCGGATTTTTTCACAAATGAAAACTAAACGCCGGTCAGAAAATATCGTTATTTATTTCACAAAAATTTGCGGAATCTGCCGGTATCTTATTGCATTTGGCGGGCAATATTGCTACAATAGGGCTGAACGCACCATCCCTTTATACTTCTATTTTTTGAAGGAGGATCAATATTATGCCACTGGTCACTACCAAGGAAATGTTCCGTAAAGCCTATGAGGGCGGCTACGCCATCGGCGCTTTCAATGTCAACAACATGGAGATCGTACAGGGCATTACCGAAGCGGCCCAGCTGGAGCAGGCCCCTGTCATTCTGCAGGTTTCGGCCGGCGCCCGCAAATATGCCAAGCACATCTATCTCACCAAACTGGTGGAGGCCGCTGTGGCCGATACCGATGTCCCGATCGCCCTGCATCTGGACCACGGCGATGGCTTTGAGATCTGCAAGGACTGCATCGACGGCGGCTTCACCTCCGTGATGATCGACGGCTCCAAGCTGAGCTTTGAGGAAAACATTGCTGTGACCCGCAAGGTAGTGGAATACGCCCATGACCACGGTGTTATGGTGGAGGGCGAGCTGGGCAAGCTTGCCGGCATTGAGGACGCTGTCAATGTCAGCGAAGCCGATGCCCAGTTCACCAATCCCGCCGAGGTGGAGGAATTTGTTTCCCGCACCGGGGTGGATTCCCTGGCCATCGCCATCGGCACCAGCCACGGCGCCTATAAGTTCAAGCCCGGCCAGAAGCCCCAGCTGCGCTTTGATATCCTGCAGCAGGTCAGCGACCGCCTGCCCGGCTTCCCCATCGTGCTGCACGGTGCTTCCTCCGTCATCCAGGCCGATGTAGAAACCGTCAACCGCTTCGGCGGCAAGATGCCCGATGCCATCGGCATCCCCGAGGAAATGCTGCGCCACGCCGCCGAAATGGCCGTCTGCAAGATCAATATCGATAGCGACCTGCGCCTGGCCATGACCGCCGCCATCCGTCAGCACATGTTCGAGCATCCCGATCATTTCGATCCCCGGCAGTATCTCACCCCCGCCCGCGATCACATCCGCGAGCTGGTCCGCCACAAGATGCACGATGTCCTGGGCTGCTCCGGCAAGGCGTAATTTCTCCCGCATATACCAAAAGATCCCTGCCACACGGCAGGGATCTTTTTTCGTTTTATTATGCCACGGTCGTACCCGGGTAGTAGTGGTTCAGGATCTGCACATAGGTCCAGCCCTGCCGGGCGTACAGCATACTGCCGGTCTGGCTCATCCCCACACCGTGGCCGTAGCCGTAGGTGGTAACGGTAAAAAGGCGGCTGTCCGCGTCATAGCTGATATCGAAGGCATGGCTGCGCAGTCCCAGGATGCTCTCCCTTATCTTCCGTCCCGTGGTGGTGGTATTACCCACCCGCACGGTGCCTACATATTTCCCATCGGTACGGGAGGTGATCTCCAGCCAGGTGGCTGGGTCATCATTGGCGGGGTCCAGGCTCGTCCCAAGGGCGCTGTTCATCCTTTCAGCCATCTGTTCCGGGGTATAGGTATAGTCCTTGGAAAAAGGCGACCAGCTGTAGGAATAGCCCTCCTCGATGGAGGAATCCACCGAAACAAGGTAGGGGTACTGGGTGGTGCCCCAGACGCTTTGGGCCGTGGTGGTCACGCCGCAGCTGATGGAAAAATAGGTACAGTTGGCGTACTGGCCATTATAATAAACTGCCTGGCCCAGCACTTCCTTCACACAGGCCCTTACCCGGTCGCCGGGCTCCACACTGCTAAGGCGCAGGGTAGGCGCACGGCCCAGGTAGTCATTGTAATACTTGATGTAGCTGTAGGAGGCCACCGCCATGGCCTTAGTGGATTCCCACTCGGTGCTGTTGCCCACCTCATTCTGCACCACACGGCACAGAATCTCATAGGTATCGCCAACTACCGGGGTGCTGCCATCAATAACACTGAGCTGGCCGTAATCGGCGGTATCATTGCCGCTGTTATCCGGCTCCGGTTCCGGTTTAGGGGTCGGGGCGGGGGCTGGCTCAGGGGTTGGAGCCGGAGCGGGAGTCGGCACGGGTGCCGGTTCCGGATCCTTTACGGTGCCGGTATTGCCGGTGCTCCCAGTATTCCCGGCATTGCCCGAACCATTGGAATTATTGGAATTGCCGCCGGTGGTGTCATTCCGGTTGTCATTGCCGGTATTACCGTTTTTATTGTCCCCGGTCTGCCCGGAGGGGTTCTCCGTTTTAGGATCGGTTTTATCCCCGGATTTATCATCAGCCTTACTTTCGGCCTTGGCGTCCGTCTTTTCCGGCTGCTTCTCCCCGGATTGACCGTCATTCTCGGCGGGTTCCTCATTCTCCTCCGGCAGCACCTCATTCTGCGGGATATGCTCCCAATCCGGCAGCAGGGCCTGTCCGCTTTGCACTGTGGGATAGATGGGCAGGTTCTCGGCGCCGGTGGGGGTGCTGCCGCAGGCAGCCAGCAGCAAAAGGGCAGCAGCGGTGGCCAGCGCGCGGCCGGTTTTCAGCGATATCGGCATGAGGATCCCTCCTTCCGGGCGGTTTTTGTAATAATCTGTCCCTATTATACAGAATAGAATCAGTTTTGTCTACCGGTAGGATATGAACAGAGCGTGAAGAATGGGTGATGGTCCCTCCCCAACGCGCAAAAAAGAGGCGGAAGTTCGCTTCTTCCGCCCCATTTTTCTTATGCAGTTTACTTTTTGCCGCCCAGCAGGCCGGTAAGGACGCTGCCCAGCAGCTCCGCCGCGTCGTCATTTTGGGCGGTCGATTTCTTCTTGGAAGAAGTGGTTTTCTTAGCGGAGGTAGTTTTCTTACCGCTAGCGGTCTTTTTTGCGGAAGAAGTTGTCTTTTTCCCGCTGGAGGTGGTTTTCTTCCCGGAGGAAGTGGTCTTTTTCCCGCTGGTGGAAGTCCCCAACGCGCTGCCCAGCAGGCTGCCGGCCAGGGAGCTCAGCACATCGCTGCTATCGCTCTTTTTGCTGCTCTTTTTGCCGCTGCCGCCCAGGGCGCTGGTCAGCAGGCCGCCCGCCAGGCTGGTAAGAATGTCGCCGCTGTCGCTCTTACCGGACTTTTTATTGCTGCCGCCCAGCAGGCTGCCAGCCAGCGAGATAAGGGTACTGCCGTCATCCTCGTCACCATCCCCGCCGCCCAAAAGGCTGGTGAGCAAGCCGCCGAGCCCGTCGCTTTGGGTCTTGGTCTTTTTCTTCTGGCTGCCCAGGGCCGCCAGAAGCAGCGGGGCCGCCATGGCCAGGATCTTGGAGGTATCCACCTTGCTGGCGCCGCTCTTTTTGGCAACGGCGTTCCGCACGGTCTCGGTCTCCCCGCCCAAAATTTTGGTAAGGATCTTGGCGCCATCCTCCGTATCCACATTCTGCAAAAGGCTTGCCAGCCCTTTGCTGCTGGTGTGGTCATCCAGGGCCTTGGCCAGGCTGTTGGCACCATCCTCGGTGGAGGCATTCTGCGCCATGGCACCTACCAAAGCCGGCAGCGCGTTGGCCAGGACATTCTGGGTGTCCTTTTCACTGGTGCCGGTTTGGCCCGCTATGGAGGAAATCACACTGCCGGAAAGCAGATCAGTCAAATTCATCTGTCAGCGCCCCTTTCCTCAGGCCTGATCCAATGCGCAGAAATCGCAGGGGTCGGTGCGGTTGGCCTCAAAGGCCTTCTCGATGGTTCCCTGATAGACCTTGCTGGACCGCATCAGGGTGTGGCAATTGGGGTCAAGGTGGTAGCTCTTGCCGAAACGGGTCCAGTAGACGGTACCGGTGCCCACCGCCTGCTGGGCATCAGCCAGCTCCTCAGCGGAAACAGGGTTAAAGTCGATGGAGAACAGCGAAGCCAGCACCAGGGCAATGGCTGCCACTACGGTCACGATCTTCTTGGTCTTGCCATCCAGGTCCTTATTGGCCAGCAGCAGGATGACAATGGGCAAGAAACAAATAACGGAGGCGATCAGCCCCATGTTGTTCCACAGGAAGAACTTCACGCTGCTCTGCTTGCTGGCGGGGTCCAGCCGGTTGGCCTTTTTCCACAGCTGGCTGCCGATGATGACAAGGATAAGATCGATGACCAGTGCGCCGATGAGCCAGTACATTTTCTGCTCCTCGGGGATGTACCAGGTGCCATTGAGCATCAGAATGGCGCATACCTCGGCGGCCAGGGCCAGCACCCACAGGATGACAGCGGCTACACGCTTGCCGGTGGCGCTTTTCTTATTGGTGGCGGTGACGACTGCGGGGCGCTTGCCGGTTTTGCCGGTGGAAGCCTCCACAAACTCACGCTCGACCTTCTTTTTTTCTGCCAAATTGGGTCACTCCTTTTCTATCACAAAAAATCGGGCGAAATGCCGATTTCATTGTACCAAGCATGAGGCAGATGCGCAAGGGCTTTTTTGTGGAGAAAGGACAACCGCCGGAGGCAGCCCCCGGCGGTGCGGATTATTCTTCTTCGCGGCGCCGCAGCAGTACCAGGGCAAGCGCAAGGGCACGCGGCGGAGAATTTCATTGCGCGGGTTTGGCTAATTTGGCTGTACTTAAGCAAAAAGAACGCCCGCGGCCTGCACTGGGCATAGCCGCGGGTGTGGGGATGGGGAAAGTTACTTGGCGGAATGGCCGTTCTCGTAGCTTTCGATCATGCGCTTCACCATCTCGCCGCCGATGGAACCGGCCTGACGGGCGGAGATATCGCCGTTGTAGCCCTGCTTGAGGTTAACGCCGACGGTGTTGGCAGCTTCCTGCTTCATCTGGTTCAGTGCTTCCTTGGCTTTCTTGTTAGACATGGTTTATTCCTCTCTTTCTTAATTTGGCGTTTGCAATGTGTATTGTGTGCGCCAGCAGGCGGTATATTAGAGGAACTTTTCTCCAAGCAAAAAATAAACGGCATTTTTTTACGATAGGGCTTGACTTTTTCGGCAGAACCGCTATAATTATTCATGTTGCTATTGCCCGATTGTGTAAAGGTAGCACGACAGACTCTGACTCTGTTTGTCTGGGTTCGAATCCTAGTCGGGCAACCACAAAGACCCTCGCCGTTTAAGATAGCAGCGAGGGTTTTTCTAACGGGATGTGGCTCAGCTTGGTAGAGCGCTGCGTTCGGGACGCAGAGGTCGCAGGTTCAAATCCTGTCATCCCGACCATGACGAATGTTCTTACAGCATTTAGCTGTCAAAGAGCATTCGTCATTTTTTATTTGCTAAATAGCGACATCACAGGGGGCGTAGTTCACAACTACGCCTTTTCTTGTATTCACCGACACATCGGGTGTCGG
>JABLTN010043751.1_pt1 | contig 11617 bp, 10 predicted proteins | sample 7160141 | NCBI WGS metagenome assembly JABLTN01 (sample SAMN14651226, study PRJNA627086) | human gut metagenome | isolation source: feces | host: Homo sapiens | reverse complement strand
CCTCCTTCTTTGCCTGGTTGATGCGTGACTTCGCCTGGTTGATTTCCAGAAGATTTGCGTTCACGCTACGCATTACGATGCTGTAATTAATCATACTATGTTATGCTTTAAAGAGTTTATTTAATCACAATTTCCCAGATGCTTTTTCTTGTCCTTTTCAGAGTCTTCATTGATGACCGGCGCCTGTCATCTTTTGTTCCCTGTCTCGGTCTTCATAGATGACCGCCTTTAGGTACAAAATAGCTTTCTTTCGATTGCTGGTGCAAAGGTACGAAAAAGCGCAGTAGGAAGCAATACTTTTCCGGCAACTTGAATTCAGTTTTCCGGAATCTTGTGAAATGGAGTCTTTCGAGAGTAGGTGAAGAGTGTCATGGCAACGGGCTGCATCCGGTCATTAGTGACCGGTCATTATCGGTCATTAAGGAAAATCACTTCCGGTCATTTAGCCCCTATAATATATATTAAATATTTTAATATTATATTATAGCTCTCTTTTTCGCCCCCGAAAACCTTAATGACCGATAATGACCGGGCATTAATGACCGGATTCTGAGGCTTTAATTAATACTCTTTTATGCTAGTATTGTACTTGTAATTTGTTCTGCATTAATGATTTATAATAAGCCATTATATATTTTTATCTGTGTGTAAATGTATAGAAATAAGCTACATATGGCAGCGTCCTTTCCTACAATGTCGTTGCTTCTTTGCCCCATTTTTCGCCTTCCCTTCGCTCTCATTTCTGCTATAAATGCTCTTTCTTTGGAGCATGAATTGATGTGAGGAAGAGCATTTTTGCGTTTTTCCCTTTGGAAATCTATAAAACCACTTTGATATCAGTTCTTTTTGCTTCTTTATATAGAAGAGTAAAAATATCGAACACAGCTATCCTAAGTATGTTTTATATCATTATCCTTTGCATAGTTTCTTCCTTTACTATTGCTCTGTTTTGGGCGGTAAGCATTATTTACATAATCAACTTTTATACTCATTTCCTTGTATAAAAGGTTAAAATCCCTAGGTAAGTCTTTTTCTACATTTTTGTGTTAATATTTATAATAAAATGTAGATGTTTCGCAATTATTTTGTACCTTTGAAGGCAATTCTGCTATAAAAGCAGGCTATAAATATAAAATTTAATATATAAGGAAATGACAGAACAGCAAAAACAAGCAATTATAGAAAGTGGAAAGCAATATTTCCGTTCTATTATCATTCCTAATCATTTGAAGAATCTGAATAAGCTTCATCTGAGTAGCTTTGATATAAATCCGTTTCTAATCAACTATCTTGCAGCATTCATAAAGGAAGATTCTCAAATTATTGGTTTAGCTAAGGCTTTAGTTTATCCATATATATATGATAAGGTTATTGATGCAAGTAACGAACAAAATGTTCAGTCATTAGTTTCCCTGCTTCAGGAAGTTACCGGAGGAGCATCCAATTTTGATGGTATTGATTTCGAATTTGTTGATGCTGTTGATGGTCGCCGTAAATTCTGTCAGTTCAAGGCAGGAGTCAAAACGATAAACAAGGATGATATTGCCTCTGTTCTCTGTCATTTCAAACCTCTTATAAGCCAGCCAAGTTTAGACTTACAGTTTGAGGATCTCGTAGTAGGAGTTTTATATGGTGAGAAAGATAATCTTTCTGATTATTATAAGACGATAGCTACACATTATCCTGTGTTGTGTGGTTCTGATTTTTGGCAGCATCTTACGGGAGATAAGAACTTTTATGCTCGTCTGCTCAAGGCAATGGGAGAAGTTCTTGATTTGGGAGATTTTGAAGGGAGCGAACTCATACAAGCCCCAATTGAGGAGATTGCAGAAGAAATTAAGCAGGAATGTTGTTTGATTCTCTGAACCCATATTTTGCCTATATAGTTCTAAAACAATAGATAATTCTGTAAACCTATAAAAATCATTTATGCCTATGAGTAGTTTTATGCCCTTGACAGAAACACAGTCAATGATATTTGACATCACCAAACTTCACCAGAAATATTGGAGAATGTTTTGTGATGTTTATTATGTTCATTTGGGATTTGAAACAGAAGAGGTACATTCTTATGAACAGAAATATGAAACTTTCTGTCGTCGCAAGAGTGTTTCCGAAGAAAAAGATTATGAAGAAAAACTCTTGTATGTAAAAATAGAAGATTTGGACTTTCTGAAATCATATGCAGAATTATTCTTTACTCAAACAGAGAGTTTAGAATTCATAGCCTCGCTCTATTTTTTTGTTAAGAAAATGTGGAATATTGAGACTAAACTAAGACACGATGCTGAATTACTCTCTTTTATCTGCCCACGTTGTACTAAAGTTGATTATTCTAAGTATCTGCTTGATGAGAGCAAATGTCTTATAGTTCGCCAAGGTAACTGGCCAAATGTGAGAGAAGTTCTGAAATCTCCTATTTACAGTGCCATGTTAAGGGAAATTTTAGGTCAGGAAGCTTTTGATCATTATACGTTGGATTCACCTCAGTTCATTGATACTGCTTGTGGTAAAATAGAATACAATATGGCTGATGAAAGTATAAGGAATTTTGTAAATATGTTTATTGGGAGCCTAATTGAAGAATATAACAGTCGGCTTAATTTTTTTATTTCTGTACAGCCTAAGACTTCTAATTATCCTAAAGGATGTGAACAGATTGCTTTTCTCTATCGTTTGTTTATGTCGTATGAGGACTCTTTGCCTGAAATAAAGGATATATTGGATGAGTCTCCATCTCCGCTCAATCTTGAAGTTTTGCAAGAAGAACGCAATAATCTGATTACTAGCTTTAGAGAAACCACTCTCGGTAAAAGTTGGATGCAACGTATGCAATACAAAGATGGAATCGAACACGTTGCCAAATATTTTATGCATCATCTTAATGGTTTAACAAAGGAAGAAGAAACTCTATTCTTCTATACGCTTGACAAGATTTGTATTATCGAAGATATACTTAAAGGTAATGCAGATAAATATAGGTTAGACGTAAAATATCCTGAAGGATGGTTTGATAATTATTCATCAACAGAAGATTTAACCTCTCCTGGGTGTCCTTTTGTAAAAGAACCTTCTCAAACTGATGTTATTCTTTCTAAGATTAGGGAATATCAATCGGTAAAAAAGAAGCCTAAGGATCTGGCTATGCCTGTAAGGGCTGCCATAGATGCTGGGGTTATAAAAAGACCTACTTTAAAAGAGTATGAGGAAGTAAAGGGATTCGCAAAAATTGCAAAGTCTAGTTTCGAGGATTATACGAACCCTTGCAAACAGCCTTACAATGATTCTGCTTACAATGGGATGGTAGAAGTATTTAAAAAACTATAGGATTTTGAAAAATGAAAGAAAATTCGATATATGATGCTAAGTCGTTAATGACGGTTTTTGGGAAAAAGGCTGATTTTCCTGAACTAGCCAAGGATTGTGTTGCTTTTAGTAATGCTCAGGGTGGTTGTATGGATATAGGAATAGAAGACGGAGAAACATTACCTCCTAAAGAACAGGTTATTCCAGAAGAACTTCCTACGATTATAGTGAATAAAATTTCCGGATTAACGCATGGGGTTAGTATTTCAGCAGAAATCATTATTGCAGAGAATGGAGGAGAATTTGTACGCCTTCATATTCAGAGAAACCCTAGTGCTATTGCGGTGACTTCTTCCGGTAAAATTTATATTCGTATAGGTGATAATAGTATGCCTGTGGGGTCGGAAGATATTGCTCGTCTGGCTGCAGATAAAGGATGTTTGAACTGGGAGGATATAATTTCTACTTTCAGCTGGCATGATGCTGATGAGGAGAAACTGAATAATTTTTTGTATCTTATCAAGCATTCTGATCGTGTCTCTTCTTTTGTAAAACAGAAGGATGTAAAAGAATTGCTGGATTATTATTATATGACTGATGCTGATTCTGACAAGATGACGCAGTTAGGTGTATTATTTATAGGCAAGCAGACACAAAGAGGAAGAATTATGAATGCCCCTGTGATTCAAGTAATTAAATATGATTCATATGGGGACAAAGTTAATAAATGGTTATGGGATGATTTTAGCAAGACTCCATATGAGCAGATAAATGAAATTTGGAATGAGGTTCCTGAATGGCGCGAAAGTTCAGAAATCAGCGATGGAATGTTCAGACGTAATATACCTGCATATCCAGAGAGTGTTATAAGAGAGTTGATATCCAACGCTCTTGTTCATAGGCCTTATACCATTCGTGGTGATATATTCATCAATATCTATCCGGAATATATGGAGATAGTTAATCCTGGTCGGTTACCACTTGGAATAACTGTGGAGAATATTCTTCATAGCACCAAAAAACGAAACGAACACATGGCGGGAATCTTCTATGCTTTGCACCTGATGGAGCGGGAAGGTTCTGGATATGATATGATGTATGAAACATTGTTGTCTAATGGCAAGACTGTCCCTTATGTAGAAGAAGGTGAAGATTGGGTTAAGGTTAGAATTGATCGTCGAATTATAAGTCAGGAGATGATAAAGGTTATTGATCATGCTGAGAGAAATATGCTTTTTAAACAAAAGCAGCTTATCTGTCTAGGCCTGATTGCTCAAAATGAAAGTATTACGGCTACAGGGCTCATCAAATTACTTCATTTGAAAGATGCTGATGCCTTGCGCTCTTGGTTACATTCTTTGATAGACAAAGGGTATGTGGTTGCTACCGATAAACGTTCGAAATCTAAAGAATATCAAGTTGATCCTAGAGTTCTGAAAGATAGTCAATACAAGGGGAAAACTACATTGAAGAGGATTGAAAATTACAGATTGAAGGAACTTATAATGGAGGACCTTAAAATTTATGGGCCTTGCTCTGTAACAGATATTCATGAACGAATAGGTAAAGAGATTCCTTTACGTAAAATTCAAATTCAAATCAAATCACTAATTGAGGAGTTGAAAATTACTGCTGAGGGACAAAAAAGATGGACTCTCTATCGTATAAAAACATAAAAAATGCGTTGAAAGGCTTTATATGTTTTTAAAAATGTTTTTATGATAATTGAAAAGGAAGAAAGGGTAACCCTTTGGTAACCAGTAAAAATGCTGGTCTTTTTCGGTCATTTTCGGTCGTCCGGGAATGACCGATTTTGTTTTTAGGCACTTATATAACTATATCTTATCTTTGCGCTCGGATTTGGGAATCAGTTTCTCATTTCCGAGTTTTTTTATTTTAGTATCAACCTGAGCGGAGGCGGGGAACCTCACAGCGTGATTGAAGATGGCCATCGGTAATCCACGGCTTCTCTCGCAAACCGATCAGGAATCATGGCAGAAAAAAAACATCAGCTTACGGCTCTGGGCATTGCCTATGAAGCCGTCATCAAGTTGGGCTATACGCACAGCAAACTGGTGAATCTCAATGAGGGCGTTAACTTCCATACTCTAAGAAATATCAGAGATGAGAAGAAAGTGAAGAAAGTGACGGAACGATTCTATCTGAAACTTTTTTTCGACTTAATTAATAAGGAATATAATCGGCGTATTACCAGTGGCGCCAATGGAGCAGTCAGCCTACTTGTCGTGATGAAAAATATCCTTGAAGCTGAGCTGAAATAGAGAGAAAGAGAAAAGCAGTGGAAAGATGAGGGGGGATTCTTCCACCAACTGTTCCAGCGCATTCAAAGACTTCTTATCTTTGCACCAGCTTTCAGCAAGATCGGAGTTGGAACTAATGAGCCTTGAAAGGAAGGCGAGGTCTTGCAGTTAATAGATTATGAACATACTAACGAGAGTGGTGCAGCAGGGCGAGGCTTTCGCTGTACAGAGTCAGAAAAGTGAGAACGGACAGATGATGAAATGCAACATCGTTCTCCAGGAGATGGGCGGCAAGTATGAGAACCAGTATGCTGCGGCAATGCTGGGTAATATGGCCCAGTGTAAGTATGCTCCGGGCGAACTGGTGGCGGTAACGCTCCGGTTTACGACTCGTGAGTATAATGGTCAGGTTTATCAGGATATCCTGGTTACGGACATTGAGAAACTTGGCAAGTAATTAATCTTGAATTGAAATAGGTGGCGTGAGAATTGTCCCGGGATAATTTGCGCAAACTGAAACTTACGACACTTCTTTCGTTCATCTTCAATTTTAATTTAAGATTTTATGAGTGCAAAGAAAAATAATAAGGTTCAGAACAATGTTCAGAACCAGCAGGTGAATAATAACGGCTGCCAGCATGTGCAGTTGGGTGGAATGGCTTACTATGATGATAAGCAGTATTTCCTCTTCAGTCCTGATTCTGTAAATCAGGGTGTTGTAGAAGCGTTCCGCTGTTATGGCGTGGCTCAGCAAATGCAAGACGGAACGTTTGATTTCGTAGCAGTTTCTAAGCCGAAAAGTCAGTCGGAACTGATTAAGAAACTGGCGCATGGTCGTTTGAGCAAGACCAAGGATGGGGCTATTCAGCTCACGCTGAAGGTGTTCTGCCATGAGGGACTCAACATCGCCCAAACGCTGGCTGTTGAGTCAGCAGAAGGGGCTGATGCTTTAGTGGATTATCAATTAAAACGATAAGTAATAAGATAGATGAGTTGTTATTTAATTAAGGTGGAGAATGGGCACAAGGTTGCCCGCTCCATCACTTCGGAAGAGGAGTATAAGCAGCTGCGTGGAAGCAATGAGCAGAAGGCGAATCTTCGTCTGGCTCGTGCCGGAAACGATGCTGCGAAAAGAAGACTTGTGCAGTTTAATTACTCCGGCCATTATCCGCAAGGTGTGGTGAAGGGAATGAAACTGCCAAGCGGTGCTTTCGGGTTTGATATGGATGAGCCGGAGGCTTTCGCCAAGGCTGCCAAGCTGCTGCTGAAGGAACCGGACAAGTACGGACTTCTGATGCTGGAACGCAGTGCACGACAAGGCGGACATGCGGTGTTTGAGCGCGAAAAGGGCAAGACGGTTCTGGAGAATCAGGTGAGGATTGCTACGATGCTCAAGTGTGAAATGGATACTTCGGCTCACGATATTAATCGGGTTTACTTCACTACCACATCGGATGGCGAAGATCTGCTCTTCCTTTCGCCACGACTCTTCAAGGATGCTTACGATGAGGCTGCTGTGGCTGCTGAAGGGAAAGTTCTAGAAGAGCGTGAAAGATACGGACAGGAGGAACTGCCGGAAGGAGCGCACAAGGCAAACAAGCATTATGAGCCTTGGAAGGAAGAATTCAAGAAGGATTCTCAAGGGGTTTTTAAGGGTCAGGAATTTAAGAATTCGAGAATTTCTACTTCTGCTGCGTCAACTTCTGCTGCGTCAACTTCTGCTACTTCAACTACTTCTTCTGCTCAGGACAATTATCTCGGGATTCCTTATGGGGAAATCATTAAGAAGTGGTGGCAGATGTATAATGATGGGCAGGAGCCGATGCGCTCTAACCGCAATACGCTGACCTTTGAGCTGGCTGTGAACCTGCGCCACATCTGTGGTTTTGACCGCAATCTGCTGGCTCAGATCATTCCTTGCTACGATGGGTTTCCTGAACAGGAAAAGATGGCTTGCATCAACTCGGCATTGAACGAGAAAATCACGCAAATGCCTAAGCGTCTGAAGGATGTGCTGGCTGCGCTGAGACAGGAGAAACTGAAACTGGGGGCTTCGAACGGGAATGCAGATGAAGACAGCGAGGCGCTGGTGAATGCCTTGGACGAAGCTAACGCCAAGGATGATCTGTTCTATTACGATGCTTTACCCAAGATGCCACAAGGCGTGCGTGATTCCATCAGTGCTGTTGGACCGGCTCTGGCAATGCCAGTGATTACAGCCATCTGTCCTACCATCGGAATGCTCGCCACGGGCGTGAAGGTTTCCGTTCACGGAAAGATGAACTCGCTCAATCTCATCTCCTACATTGCCGGTGATTTCGCCTCGGGTAAGGGAAGCATCGACCCTGTGGTTGATACCTGGACTTCGGAAGTGAAACAGATGGACAAAATGTATCAGCAGCAGGAGGATAAATGGAGAGCCAAGAAGCGTGCGGCCAAGAATAAGAAGGAGCAACCGGAAGAACCAAAGCTGCCTGTAAGATGTCTTACTTTAAATAATACGGTGGCCAACCTTGCAGAACGACTGGCTAATACTGAAGGCAAGCACGCCTTCTCGTTCACTCCGGAAGCTGACACCGTAGCACAGAAGTGGAAATCGGCAATGAGCGATTTTTCTGTCATGTTAAGACAGGCTTACGACGGAACGAGCTATGAGCGCGAGGCAAGAAGTGCAGATGCGGTGAATGTTCATATCGAACATCTTTTGTGGAACGTTGTGATGTGCGGAACGCCAGATGCACTCTATCGAGTAGTGAACAATTATACGGATGGTTTCCAAAGCCGTATTGTCGTGGCGCGAACGCCGGACAACACGTTCACTCCGCTTACAGACAATCTCTTTGTGCTGACCGAAACTCAACGTGAGCACATACGGCAGATAGCTCATCTCTTGCCCCTGATGGAGGGCGAGGTGGTTCTGCCTAAGTTGGAGAATAAGGGCAGGGAGTGGCTGGAACAGATACGATTGGAGACCATGAAAAATGACGACAAGGTGAAAGCCCGCCAGCGTTTCCGTATCTGTCCTACCACGATGAGAATGATGACCTGCATCATGCTCTGTAAGGTGGCTGAGACGCTGATTCAGAAACATGGTTTCCAGGGTGCCGAGAAGCAGCTGAAACAGAATCCGCTGTTATGGAAGGAAATGATCGTAAAGACTCAGACACCAACCATGCTCGAAGCCTTCAATATCCTGGCAGATTATCAGTTGGACAATGCACTCTACTTCTTCCGCAGTCGCATAGAGGATGCATTCTCATCCAAGAGTTATTGCGGTCAGACGACTTATGATCGTTCCCGACGCGGCAGAAATGATTCCATCTTCGAGCGGCTTGACGTTACTTTTTCCTTTGAGCAGGCATTACAGCAAAGTATAGCAGTAAAGGGGGCAAACGTAACACGTGAGGTTGTTAGACAGATGTTGAAAAACTGGAAGCGACAGGGATTGATAGGTGTGCTGCCCGATATGCGTTACCAGAAGGTTCAACCTGCAGTATAATAGAGGTTCAAAATAAGTGACTATTAATACATCCGGTCATTAACGGTCACGGTCATTTTCGGTCATTAAGGATTTTCAGTAAGGAAATCCTTGATGACCCTATCAATAAATCAATTTAATTTTTTGATATTTATGGAAATAATCATTTATCGCCGTCGCTTTACCCGATGGGGAGTAGATGGCACATTAGTAATAAAGGGTACGAAAGTTTGTAATACCATAGAACATCCTGAGCATTATTTGCCTGCAGGAGACTATGAGATAGCTTTTGTTTCTATAGCTAATAAGAGTAGGAAAATGCCTGTTATCCTGAGGAAGGGACAGGCTGTTTGGGAAGTGGGCATCAATTCTCCTTGTCTCAAGCCCGGAAATGGTCCGATGACGCTGAAATATGGATGCATCATTCTGGGTAAGGCTGTAGCCTCTGGGCTGGTGATTCATTCTCAGGAATACTTCGACCGACTTTGTGAACGATTAAGGAAGGCTTCTAAAAAGATGGAGTGTATCAAGTTACATATCATAGATTGGGGTAGTGATGATATCTCGATAGCATTTTAGGATTTCCACCCTAACATTCATTCATTTAAAATAGCAATATCATGCGTAAGATAAAGGAAATCATCATTCATTGCAGTGCGACCAAGGAAGGTCGCAACTTCACCGTAGCGGATATTGACCGCTGGCACCGGGAGCGCGGAATGCGCTGCATAGGTTATCATTTCGTGATTTATCGTGACGGCAGCATTCATGTAGGACGTGCGATAGAGGAGGTTGGCGCCCATTGCAAGGGCCATAATTCCATCAGTATAGGCATTTGCTACATCGGCGGCTTATCAAAGAAAGGCAAGCCGAAGGATACAAGAACCCGAGACCAGAAAGCAGCAATGCGCTCGCTCATCGAGCAGCTGAAGGAGGAATATCCATTAGCCACGATTCATGGTCATAATGAATTTGCCAACAAAGCTTGCCCCTGCTTTGATGTGAAGAAGGAGTGGGGCTAACAGATAGGGAACGCGCTGCGTTCCCTATTTATACTTATTACCTGTGCGCCATACGTAGAACGAATGTGTTTTATGATGAGCAGCAGGAATTACATCAAGTCACACTTCTCCCCAGTGTTCTTCTCGACCTTCTCGCCATCTTTCAGGATGCGAGCCTTATAGCCAAACTTCTCAAAACCTTTCTGGAGCTTCTCTGGGGTTGTCTTGTCGGCATTATACTGTACTGTGACTGTCTGGTCTGGCACAGAGGTTTCAATGCTTTTGATTCCCTTCTCAAAGCGAAGGTTGCTCTTGATCTTATTCTCACAAGCCGCACAGTGCATCTGTGGGGTTGTGGTGAACACTACGGTCTTGATGTCCTTGGCAAAGGTTACCATTGCCACCATCATCATTGTGAACATTACTAAAATCTTCTTCATAACTTTTCTATTTGCTTTAATAATTCAACATTCAACATTTAACATTCAACATTCTCTCTTAAAAGTGTACTCTCACTCCTGCGTAGAACATCCTGCCCTCTACAGGTCCCCAAACCAAGGTTGGCTCGAAATCGCTTCCCCATGGGTTGCTGGCACCATAGATAGGAGTTTTCTGCTTGAAACCAGTCAGGTTCTCGCCTCCCACATAGATACTCCAATGGCGGAACCATCTCGTAACCTGTGCACTCACTTGCCCGAAGCTATGGAAACGAGGAGACCATGACTGGCTTCCATCTGCCAACTGGTAAGGCTCAGGATTTCTGCCTCCACCATTCAACTGCACGGTGGCATCAAATTGCCAAAGGCCAAGTGGAGTCTTATAGGAAGCCGTGAAGAGCGCCTTATACTTGCTGGTCAATGGCTTCTCTTTCAAGGTTTTGCCATAATCGTAGGTACACTTCACATCGTTCAGACGATAAGCCGCTGTTATCTCCAAGCCCTTCAGCAATGGATAAGAGGCATCTATCTGGAAAGTGTGCGAATAAGACTTGCCCATCAAATTATAGATGGAGATAAGCCCCTTGTTGGCATCATAATCCACCACCGCTTGATTCTTGAAGTCGGTATAGTAATACTCGGCGTTCAGTTTCAGGGTCTTGCCAAACATCGGGATGTAGAAAGCGGTACTCATACCATAGTTCCAAGCCTCCTCTTGCTTAAGTCCATCACCCGTAATCTGAAACTCCCTGCCGCTCGCCAAGAGATAGTTGTACTCTGCTAAGCCAAATACCGTGCGATAGCCCTTACCTGCTGACAAACGGATGCTGATGGCATCGACAGGCGAATACTTCACGTGGAAACGAGGGGTGAAGAAATTGCCATAGATAGAGCTATGGTCGAAACGGACACCTGCCATCGCTGTCAACTTCGTGCCTAACGTATAGGTATATTGGACGTATGCTCCAGGAGTCGTCTCCTTCTCGCTCATTCTCTGCATCTCCGACAAAAGATAAGGAGAGTCTTCTTGCCCTACTGCCGGTCTTGGAGAAACATTCACATTGGCGCGCTGTCCCAGGTAATCATGGTTGACGCTCAAACCTACCGACAAATTGTGCTGATGAGTAAAATTGG
>JABLTN010040269.1_pt1 | contig 11622 bp, 10 predicted proteins | sample 7160141 | NCBI WGS metagenome assembly JABLTN01 (sample SAMN14651226, study PRJNA627086) | human gut metagenome | isolation source: feces | host: Homo sapiens | reverse complement strand
TATAAGTATGTCACTATTTCTTAAGAATGCTCTAGCCATAGACATTCTTTGTTTTTCACCTGATGATAAGTTTCCACCTAATTCTCCAACATTTGTTTCGTATCCTTGTGGAAGTTTCATTATAAATTCGTGGATAGATGCTTTTTTAGCAGCCTTAATCACATCTTCAAAGCTTGCATCTCTGTCACCCATTTTAATATTGTTTAATATTGTATCGTTAAATAAGAATGTATCTTGACTTACTAAAGTCTGAGATTTTCTTAAAGTTTTTGTAGGTATAGTTTTTAAGTTTTCCCCACCTATTGAGATTTCACCTTTATCTACATTCCAGAATCTCATCATTAATTTAAGAAGTGTACTCTTACCAGATCCACTCTCACCGATTATAGCGACTTTATCACCTTTTTTAATATCTAGTGATAAGTCTTTTAATATATTTTCTCTATTATCATAATCAAAGCTTATATTATCTACTTTTATATCTTTTGAAGAAAGTTCAGTTTCACCTTCTACATCTTCAACTGCTGGCACTTCATCTAATATATCGAATAATCTTTGTGCACATGCAAATGTTTGAATTAAGTTATTTGATAAGTTACTTAGTGCAACAACTGGTCCAAATGAACTTGCAAGAGTCACTATTGCAACTAAACCTTGACCTATAGTTATTTGACCTTGTTCATTTAACTTAATACTTACGAATAAGAATGTAAGTATTGCTATCATTATTACTATATCTGTGAAGGCTCTTATTATTCCTTCGTGACCTTTTATTACACCCATTTTTTCGTGTAATTTTTCACTATTTTCATTTATAGCATTTTTTCTGTCTTCACCTTTATCAAATAAAAGTATTTCTTTTATCCCATTTAAACTTTCTAAGAAGTATGAGTTTGAATCAGCAAATGCTGCTCTATATTCAACTCCACCTTGTTTAGCGAATTTTGATGAGAATACTGGTATAAAGTATCCAACTATTAAATAAAATACTACTGATAATGCCCCGAATATTGGGTTTATAGCAAATAATACGCATGCTATTATAATTGATGTAACTACACCTATTGCTATTGGAGCTACTGTATGAGCATAGAATACTTCTAATAATTCTATATCACTTGTTATTATAGATATTAAACTACCTTTTTCTTTTGACTCAAGTTTTGCTGGAGCTAATTTTCTTAACGCTTTGAAAACTTGATCTCTTAATATTGCAAGTATTGTAAAGGCAATAAAGTGTCCTGAATATTGCTCTATAAACCTAAGTATTCCTCTAAGTATTGCACAAGCTATAACTATTTTTATAGCAGTAGATGCACTAATTCCTACATTAAATCCTAATATATCTGCTCCCGCAACCATACCAAATGATGTTATTGCAGTTGCAGCTAAAAATCCTAATATACCGAATGATATAGTTATCATCATTATTGGTGCTAGTGGTTTTAAGACTTTTATAAGCCTTAACATTATTTTAAATCCTGATTGTCTTTTTTGTTCCATACTATATCACCTCGATTTCTTCTGAAACTTTTTCTAAGTTTTTGCTTTCTAATTCGTTGTATATATTTTCTAAATCATTTTGGTGATCTACAAGGTTTTTATATACTCCACCTTTTAACATAAGTTCGTTGTGATTTCCACTTTCAGCTATTACGCCGTTTTCTAACATGTAGATTGTATCTGCATTTTTAACGTTTAATAATCTGTGTGAAATTATTATAACTGTCTTATCTTTAGATAATTTTTCTATACTTTCCCAAATCTTTTCTTCACTTTCTACATCTATGTTTGAAGTAGCCTCGTCGAATATGTAGATATCTGGATTTTTGATTATTGTTCTAGCAAGACAAAGTCTTTGTTTTTGTCCACCTGAAAGTAAGTTTCCGCCTTCTCCAACTTTTGTATCAAGTTTGTTTGGAAGTTTTTTAACGAAGCTATCTAAGTTTGCTTCTTTTAATACTGCATATATTTCTTCATCAGTAGCATCTTTTTTACCCATTTTAATATTTTCTCTTATTGTTGTATTGAATATATAAGCATTATGGTTTATAAATCCAACTTTTTTATTTAATACATCAAATGGTATGTCGTTTAAGTTGATTCCGTTAAATGTTATAGCACCTTTATCTACTTCATCTATTTTAAGAAGTAAGCTAGTTATTGTACTTTTTCCTGAACCACTTTCTCCGACAAATGCAACTGTTTGTTTTTCTTTTATGTCTATGTTTATATTTTCTAATATTGTTCTTTTCTTGTCGTAACTATAAGACACATTTTCTAATTTTATGTCTATATTATCAAGAGATTTCATTTGTTCGTCACTTAAAGATGGTTTTTCTTCTACTTCTATATCAAGTAAATCAAATATTCTATCACTTGCTGATATACCATTCATAGCAACGTGGAATAGTGAACCTAAAAGTCTCATTGGTAAGAAGAATTCCGCACTTAAAAGTATTATTATTAATAATCCACCAGGAGTTATTATTCCACTTCTAAATTGGCTTATTGCTATTAATATACCTACAGCTGAACCACCATAAGCAACTAAGTCCATTATTGTTATTGAGTTTAATTGCATTAATAAAACTCTCATTGTTATTTTTCTGAAGTTTTCTGCATCTTCATTCATCTCTTTATTTTTTTCTTCATCTAAGTCGAATATTTTTAAAGTAGTAAGACCTTGAAGGTTTTCTAAGAATGAATCACCTAAGTTAGTATATACACCCCAGTATTTGCTTAATAATTTTTTAGCTATTTTCATAACTGCCATTATTGTAAGCGGTATTAAAGGTACACATATTAATAATACTAATGCTACTTTAAAACTTATAAATGATACTACTACAAATAATGTAAGTGGAGCTAATGCACTGTAGAATAATTGTGGTAAGAATCTACCAAAATAAATTTCTAATGCTTCAACACCATCAACACCTATTTGAACTACTGATGATGTAGATATAAATTTGTTGTAATTTACACCTATATCTAATAATTTTTCATATATTTTCTCTCTTAAAACTTTTTTAACTTCACTTGATGAATTAAGTGAGAATCTTGTTGAATAGTAGTTTGCTAAAAATCTTATTACTAAAAGAGATCCTATATAAAGTCCATATCTTAAGTAGTTTATTTCTAAGTTTGAATTTATTAATTTATCTATTGTGTTTCCTATAAATAGGATAACTAGTATATTGCATATTATTGAAATCCAGTTCATTAAAACTGTCATTGCAATCCATTTTTTAGAACTATTGCATAGCTCTAATAATCTCTTTTTAAACATTTTACACCTCTTCTATTTTGATTGTCTTCATTTTTGTAAAGAATATAACTTTTGTAACCCACATAATAACTATTACACATCTCATTATTGGACTTTCAATTATTATAAACATGAATAGTAAAAGTAATGATACTGGTATAGTAAGCATTAATTTACCTTTTAAGGTCATTCCACCTTGTTCGTGGAAGTTTCTAACATATTTATCGTATATTTTTGTATTCATAAATTTCTTACTTAACCTCTCACTACTTTTTATATAGCAGTATGAAGTTAAAAGTAACAGTGGCGTTGTTGGAAGTATTGGTAAGAATATACCGATTATACCCACTATTAATGATAATGTCCCTAAAGCTATAAGTCCTATTTTTTTTATCATTAAAACACCCTCCTTATGTAATATTTTGGTAATTAGCCGTTTAATAAAACAAGAATGCCTAAAACGAGCATTCTTGCTTTAATTTCATCTATATTATTAGAAACATAAATATGTTTTTATTATCTAATTTCTATCTAATTATTATGATTAACATATTTTCTTAGGTATAAAATAGATTTCCTCATTATCTTCTTTATGTATATATCCAGACACATTATAAACATCTTTTATAGTTTGCTCATTTAAAACTTCAGTCGCTTTTCCTTGTTTTATTAAATTTCCGTTTTTCATTATAACAATATTATGACTGTAGTTTATAGCTTGGTTTAAATCATGTAAAACCATAACTATTGTGATATTGTATTTTTCATTTAAAGATTTTACAACTTCAAGTATCTCTATTTGATGATATATATCTAGATAAGTTGTCGGTTCATCAAGAAGTAGAACTTCTGTATTTTGTGCAAGTGACATTGCTATAAATGCTCTTTGTTTTTGCCCACCTGATAAATTTACAACTTTTTTATCTTGAATTTCTTCTATTCCTGTAGCTTTTAATGCAAAATCTATCATTCTCTTATTTTCTTCTTTGTCTTCTTTTTTGACATTTGAATATATATTTCTACCAAATGATACTAAATCCCTTACAGTTATATCATCTGGTGCTTCATTTTCTTGATACACACATGATATATATTTTGCTATTTCTTTTTGTTTTAATTTACCTAAATCTTTATCTCCTAAATAGATTTTTCCGCTTTTAGGTTTTAAATAAGTAGACATCATATGTAAAAGTGTACTTTTTCCACTTCCATTTGGTCCAAGGATAGTAGTGATTTCCCCACTTTTAAATTCTAATGATAAATCCTGTATAAATTCTTTTTTCTTGTTATAAGAAAAACTTATATTTTCTAACTTAATCATTATCTTTTGCTCCTTCTAAGTATGTATATAAAGAATGGACCGCCTACTAAACACATTGTAAGTCCTACTGGTATTTCATAAGGTCTAAATATATTTCTTGATACTGTATCTGCAACAAGTAGTAAAAATCCTCCCATAAAATAACTAAATGGTATTAGGAATTTATGGCTAGAGCCTATTAAGAATCTACATATATGTGGTATTACAAGTCCGACAAATGATATAACCCCACCTACTCCTGTAGATATACTAGTTAAAAATACTGCAACAAAAGTTATCATAACTCTAACTCTGTTTACGTTTAGACCTAAACTTTGAGCTGTTTTGTCACCAAGACCCATAAGGTCACAGCTTTTTATAACTAGTAAACATAGTGCTATTCCTACTATTGTATATAAAGCTAGTATTTTGAAATCATTCCATGTTACATTTACTAAACTTCCTAAAAGCCAAGTCTGTATACTTGAAACTCCTGCACTATTAAATACCGTCACCATTGAAGATAATGCATTTAATATTGAGTTTACACATACACCTGCAAGTATTATTCTAACTGGTGAAAATCCTTTATCTTCTCCAATTAAGTAAACAAGGCATGCAGCTATTATACCACCTATAAAAGCTATTATGATTTTATATTTTATAAGATCTGTAAATATAACCATTACAGCTATAGCCCCTAAGCTTGCTCCTGATGAAATCCCGATTATACCAGGGTCAGCTAGTGGATTTTTCATTGTAGTTTGTAAAAGTGCACCTGCTACTGCAAGGTTACCACCTATTAATACAGCAGATAAGACTCTAGGCATTCTAAGATCTCTTATTATTAAGAAATTGTTGCTTTGTTTACTTAAAAACATACCATCAATTAATTCTTTGAAAGAAATATCTATACTACCTATTCTTAAAGAGATTAATATCGTAAAACATAAAACAAAAACTGTAGTAAGTATCATACATATTTTTTTAGAACTACTTAACGTCGGTGTTTTTATTTTACTCATATAATATATCTCCTAATTTTTCTACTGCCTCAACTATTTGTAAGTTTGCACTCATTCCGAAATAACCATTTTCTAAATAAGTTATATCGTTATTTTTAACTGCATTTACATTTTTCCAAAGGTCTTTACTTAATTCTTCTTCTACAGATTTTTTTGCAGCCTCTGGAACGGCATGAGTCATAACTAATATTTTATCTGGATTTAACTTTATTATTTCTTCTAAGTTTATTTGAGTAAATGAGCTAGTTGCATTTGAGAATATATTATTTCCTCCAGCTAACTCGACTAAGTTTCCTATATAACTTTTGTCCGTAGCTACCATTACACTTCCTGGTGCTCCAAATAACACTAATATTTTATCATCAGATTTTTTATTAGAATTTACTTTATCTTCTACTTCTTTTATTTCATCTAATATTTCATTTGCTTTATCTTGTTTATTGAATTTTTCTCCTAAAGCAGCTATTGTTTCTTTTAATCCGTCTACATTGCTTAGATTATAAAAATCAGCATTTATATTGTTTTCTTCAAATTGTTTTTCAAAATCACTTCCTAAAGTATCAACACATATTACGTCTGTTGGATTTAGTGATTTTATTATTTCCATATCTGGATTCATTGGACTTCCAACTTCCGTAGCACCTTTTGCACTTTCTGGAAGTTCATAGCTAGTTTGTGGTACACCACTAACTTCTACACCTAACCTATCTAATATTTCAGTAATTGCAACTGATGTAGCTACTACTACTTGTTTTTCATCTTTTGATGTAGCTTGTTCTTTAGAACTATCTACCTCGCTAGATGAGCATCCAATTACTGAAAAAGTAACCATCAAAATCGATATTAAACATAAAATCTTTTTCAATTTTGTTCCTCTTTCCTGTCTTATAAATATTTATTTATATTAATTGTCATTATTTTCAAATTTATATTTTGAATAAGATTCAAAATTTAAGAGAAATATAATGAAGAAATATTTATTCTTCAATTTCTCCTTTTATAATAAGTCGTTTTTTTCCTCCATCAGTACATGTAACTAAAGTTATCTCTTTTTTACTTGTATCCTGATCTAAAACAAAAGTATTTTCAGCCTCTGTATCAAATATTTCTGTTATATTATATTTAAATATGCCCTTTGTGTTTTCAATTTCTATTTTGTCGTTTATTTTTACTTTATGTAGTTCGTTAAATACTTGGTTATACAAATAGCTACTATGTCCAGCTACAGAAAAATTGCCATTTTCCCCTGGCATAGCAGTTCCTTCAAAGTGACATGCATAATATTTCAAATACTTGGTGTCTGTGCCCTCTACAATCACCGTTTCTAAACCTACAGATTTTACTCTCATTATCGCGATTTCATCTCCCGGTTTATAATTATCTTCTACCTCATCTTGACTTTCACTTTTGTCTTGAAGCTCACTTTTAAACTTTTGTATGCTTTTATTTTCTACCTGTCTTGAATAGTATTTTAATCCTTGGGGGATTACTATCATAAGTATCCCCACAAGAATCAAAATTGTACTTATCTTTTTTCGCATCTATTTTCTCTTTTTAGTAAACACTACTACCGCACCAACTACTGCTAAAACTGCAACACCACCTATTATTAATGGCATTTTTGAAGATTTTTTTTCATCAGTATTTTCTGCACTTACTTTTTCAGTCTCAGTTTTTTCTTCTGTTTTATCTTCTTTTTCTTCTTTAGTATCTTCTTTTGACTCTTCTGCTTTTTCTTCTGTTTTAGATTCAGTCTTTTCTTCGTTTTCTTTATCTGAATCGTTTTTAGAGTCTTTAGCTGTATCTACTTTTTCAGTTTCTTTAGTTTTATCTGAATCAGATTTTGTTGATTCTTTTTTAGATTCTTCTTTTTTAGAATCTGATTTTGTATTTTCTTTTTTATCACTTTTGTTTGTTTTATCAGTTTTGTCTGTTTTAGTAGTTTCTTTTTTACTGTATTTTTGTACACATTTTGCAGTGCTAAAATCAGGTATTATTTGGAATTCAACATCTCTTCCCATAGCATCAACATAAATTCTAGCTTTTATTTTTGAGCTTAAAGATTTAACTTTAAAAGTTAATTTTATAGTTCCATTAGAACTATTTGATTTTTTAGTAGTACTAACCTGACTACCATTTACTAATATTCTGTGTTTATTCATATATTCAGTCCCACTGAATTCTACAGTATAGTAGTAAGTCCCATTAGTTTTTGCATCAACTCTCATAGTTTGATTTAAATATGTTCTAGCCATATTCATCCCGATTTCTTGTTCATGGTATACATCATTTTTAACGTTGTATAGTCCATAATCTAAACTTGCTGCATAACTTACGTTAGTTATACAAAATATAGTTAGTAATATAGTAAATAAATGCTTTAACTTCTTCATTTTATGTCCTACTTTCTTTTTCTTCTACCTACAAATGCACCTAATGCTGTTATTAAACTTCCGCCCATTAACATGCTTTCTGCATTTATTACGCTACCTGTTTGTGGTAATTTTTCATCTTCAAAGCCTTCGAAGTTTCCTCCGCCGTTCATCATATCATCAAAGTTGCTTCCACCATTTCCGTTGTCTGAATCATTTCCAGCATTATTTGAATCATTTGATGCATCGAAATCTTTTACAAATGTATAAGTATCTTTTAATAATTTAACTCCGAACTCAACATTTCTACTCATTGGAACTATAAAAGCACTTACTTTTATATCGTCGTTTAATGAGTTTATTTTGAATCTGTAGCTTTTGCTATTTCCTGAAGTTGATGAAGTATAACTAACAGATTTTCCATTTACATAGAATTTATGATTGTTCATTAAATCTGTACCTGTAAATGTAAGAGTTAAATAAAGCTCTCCGTTTATTTCTTCTATTTTTGAAGTTGAATTTAAATATTTTCTAGCCATTTCTTTACCAGTTTGATTTTCATGAATAACTTCATTTTTTATAGTGTAAAGTTTACCTTTTACAGTTTCAGTTATATTGCCACCAGCATTGTTATCATTTCCAGTGTTAGAATCATTGTTTGAATCATTTGATCCATTGTTATTTCCGGCATTGTTGTTATTTCCTGGTAATTGAGCTTCCTCATTAGAGCTGACAAATTTTAATGTAGATTGATTTAATTTTAAATCGAAATCAACATTTTTACCCATCATAGTTACATATGTACTTATATTAAGTTTTGAAGATAAACTTGGTATTTCAACTGTTATTCTTATAGTATCATTACCTACATTTTTCTTAGTATATTTTAACTCTTTAGAGTTAGCTTTTATAACTATGTCTTTCATTAAACTACTTTGACCCATTTCAAATGTTAAGTAGTATTTTCCATCTCTTATTTCTAAGTTACTTGTTTCATTTAAAAGACCTCTAACCATTGAGTATCCTACTTCGTTATCTAATATTACTATATTTTTTACTTGGTAGTATCCATTTTTATATGTAGAGTTTGAAGAGTCTTCTTTGTCTTCTTTGTCTTCTTCTTTGTTGTCATTATCTGGAGTTTCTGGTTTTTGTGTTGGTCCAGTTACTGTATCATCTTTGTCTTCTTTATCTTCCTTGTCAGAAGTATTGTCATCTTTATCTTCTTTATCTTCTTTGTCTTCTTTGTCACTATTATCTGGAGTCTCTGGTTTTTGTGTTGGTCCAGTTACTGTATCATCTTTGTCTTCTTTGTCTTCTTTATCAGTTGAACCAGTTACTATTTCAGATTTAACTCTACAGTTTGCATTAACCACAAAATTCCCAAAAGGATTTATTTGGAAGTTAATTCTTATATCATCTTGTAAAGATTTTATTTCGAAAGATATTGTTCTAATGTCTCCATCTAAGTCATTAGTATATTCTACACTTTCTCCATTTATACTCGGAATTACTGATTTCATCATCTTACCTGAACTTAAAACTAAAACCATATATCTTTTCCCATTTTCTATTTTTAAATAACTTTCTTTTAGGTATGAGTTCGCAGATGAATCTTTGTCTTCTGTATCATGTTTTAAAGTTGTTTTTAATTCTACTCTTTGAACACTTTCGTTTACAGATATACTTTGGCTGTTTGTTAATTCTGCCGCATATGCACTGCTTACTGTTCCCCCAAATATCGTTAAAATAGCTAATGTTGCCATAGCAGTCTTGAATTTTTTGTTTTTAAATATCATGTTACTCCTCACTTTCTTTTTTTGTAATATAAGAGTAACATATTATGATAATCAATGTCAATTAAAAATAACTACGTTTTTCAATAAAATTTATTTTTCCATTACATTTCATCTTTTTTCTAATTTTTTTTGATGTTTTTTAACATATATTTCACCTACTATTTTATTGAAAATCTAAATTAATTAGACTATAATTAAAATATAAGTTACTTATATACTTTAAGAAACGTTTTTGAAGGGGGAATAAATATGCAATTCGGCGATAGAGTTTTATATGATAATGGAAGTTCAAATACTTTAGGGGTATATTTAAAAGAAATAAGTTCTCATGAAGCATTGGTAAAATTAGATGATAATCCAGTTAAAGTAGTATTACCTACTGATAATCTTACATTTATCAAAAATATGGATAATATGGATCTTGCTCAAGCTTTAGTAGTTGCCGACTACATTGCAAAAGAACAATATGATGGTCACTATACATTATTTGGTTTTTCAACTGGATATAGATTTTGTTTTGGAACACTAGACAAAGTATCTTATCATACTACAAACTTAATGCCTCTTGGTAAAACTATAGAAGAAGCAATTAAAAAGGCAATCGACGAAAAAGTAGATGTCGATGTTATATTAGACAGGGAAGACAAAATGTTAAGATAAAATTATAATTATAAATTGTTTTACTTTTTCAAAATCAACAAAACTTGTATCAATTTTAGATTGGTACAAGTTTTTTCTATATATATTTATTATTTTTGGAATACTTTGTAAGTTATCAGAATACTTATTAATTAAGAATTACACTAAATCTTTATTATTTAGTCTAGGAGGTTTTGATATGAACAATGTGACTGCGAATATGAATATATATTTTGAAGAACCAAAATGGATTTGTGAATATTTTAGAAAAACTGGAAACGAAATCGAAGTTTGCAAATTATCTTTCGACTTTGAACCATTATCTAGCGATATATATAAATACTTTTTAAACAATTTTAATAAATTAACTTTTCAAAAAAGCAAATTTAATATCGATAAACCTATATTGATTTAAAACTAAATTATATTTCCTTATATTAAAAGAGGTTGTCACAAATATCGTGATAACCTCTAAAATTATTTTCTATTATATTTTACTTATAAGATATAATATATTTTAATACTTCTTCACTTCCCCTAAATCCACATTCTCGGCTTATAATATATTTATTTTCTTTACTTAGTGAATTTATTAAATCTCCATGTCTAAGCAAATAAGAACTTCTACAAAAGTCAAGCATATCTTTGTCCATAATTGAATCGCCAATACCAAATGTATTTTTATAACCAAACTTATCACATATATATTTTATAGCCGTAGATTTTTTTAGTTCTTGTGGTAAAAAATATATTTTTGTTCCATTTATATACGTTTCCCAATTTAAGTCTTTTATTTTGTTTATAAATAGCTCTATATATTTCAAATCAAAAATTTTATTATCTACTACTATATATGCAAAGATATTATCTGCCTTCCTTATTTTTTTTATTCCCTTTATATTTTTATATTCTTCTAATAGTTTCATTATTTCATCAATATGTATGCTATTTTTTAATTTTTGATTTATATAATCTTTATATTCACTGTCTATTTTGCCATTAACTAAGATATTTCCGCCATTTGAAGTTATTGCATATTTAAAGTCTATATCGTATTTTGAAAATTCTATTCTCTTAAATTGTTCTATATTTCTTGTAGTAGTCGGTATAAATTCTATATTTTTTTGGAGTTGTTTAATCAATTTTACTGTTTTTTTAGATATATAAGATATATTTTCATTTTTATATATTTCAATTTCTAACTCGCTTTTATCTT
>JABLTN010056331.1_pt1 | contig 11642 bp, 8 predicted proteins | sample 7160141 | NCBI WGS metagenome assembly JABLTN01 (sample SAMN14651226, study PRJNA627086) | human gut metagenome | isolation source: feces | host: Homo sapiens | reverse complement strand
TAGGAGTTAAAAGAAAAATAGCTTTAGAATGGTCACCATTAACACAAAGAGAAATATCAACATTACTTGCAGCAGTAAGTAGTGTTTTTTTTACAGTTACTTTTCCAGATCCTCAACAAGGGATAGTAACTAAGACAATGTATGTAGGAGATAGAACAGCTCCTGCATATGTTTATGATACAAAAACTAAACAAGTTAAATGGAAAGGTTTAAAAATGAATTTTATAGAGAAATAGAAAGGATGATTAATAATGTTAAAGGTAAATAAAAATATAACATTAAATGGAATAAGTGAAATTAATGGAGTGCAAGTTGCGTATATGAGTGCTACTATTAGCACAGATGGAGGTAGTAATGGTGGCGTAAATAAATCTATTACAAATAAGGAATTATACAATGCTAATAAGGAGCAAGTGAGAACGGATATGACAGAGTTTGAAGAAGGAGTTTATAAAGTAGAAGATGAATTATTAAATTCTAGTGAAGAAGTATCAAGAAAGGCTGGTAAATAATTATGAAATTAAGTAATGAAAAAATACTAAATACTATTAATGTATTAGGAAATTTAAATAATACTCAATTACCTATTAAACTTGCATATGCAATTTCTAAAAATATAAATAAGATAGATATAGAGCTTAAAACTTATAATGATGAAAAGGTAAAATTAATTAATAAATATGCTGAAAAGGATAAAGAAGGAAAAGTAATTTCTGATGAACATGGTCATATAATAATTGAAGAAAAGCATAAGGAAGATTGGAATAATGATATATCAGAGCTATTATCTATAGAAAATGAAATAGATATTCATAAAATTCAATTAGATGATTTACTAAATGCTAATTACAATATATCACCAGCAGAATTATCAATGATTGATTTTATGATAGAGGATTAAGTAGAGGTTAAACAAAGGAGGGTTATTGTGCAAAATACTACTAAGAATTATAAGTTAGAAATTAATAAACCTTCCAGGGAATTTGAATGTAAAATTACAATAGGAGATAATATTTATACTAATGAAAATTTAGTAAATTTAACTTTAGAGTATACTCAACCTCAAGAAGGGTTTAGTATAGGAAATACAATATCTCAAAGTTTAGATTTAACACTTCTTAATAGATCAGATATTATCTACAGTACTAGTCAAATTAAAGTAGAAATAGGTTTAAAGGTAGGTTCTAAATTTGAATATATATTAATGGGAATATTTAATATAGATGATATTGAAAAAACAGATTATACTACCAAATTTACTGCTTATGATAATATGATAAAGTTTGAATCAGTTTATTTTAGTAAACTTGGAAATACACCAACATTACAGCAAGTAATTAATGAACTAGAAAATAAAACAGGAGTAAAATTTATAGGAACTCTTCCAACTTATACAGTTACTAAGTTGGAGGGGTTTTCTTGTAGAGAAGTTCTTTCTTATGTGGCTTCTATTTGTGGAGGAAATGCTGTTATAACTAGAGATGGTAAGTTTACTATTAAAAGTTTAAGTGAAATTAAAAAATCCATAGATGGCAATAATTATTTTGATTATAAGAGAGAAGAAGTGAAATATAAAATAGGTAAAATTTCTTGCCAAATAGATGAAAATAATATTTTATATAAAGGCTCAACTGGAACTGATTCTATGGAGTTGGGATTTGAAAATCCTTGGGTAACTGAAACTATATTAAATGATTTATATAATAAGTTAAATGGATTATCTTATTTAGGTTATTCTATGAAATGGCAAGGAGATTTATCCTTAGATCCTTACGATATTGTAACTGTAACAGATATAAAAAATGTTATAAGAAAGATACCTATATTAAGTCAAAAGATTAGTTATACTGGTGGACTTACTTCTGAAATAGGTGCAAAAGGAGAAAGTAAAAATAAAAATAGCTTTTCAAGTTCTGGAAGCACTTCAAATAAAGTTAATAGAGTTGTAATGGAGCAGGCAGTAATTAAAGAAGCATTAATAAATAAGGCTAATATTAGAGATTTGGAAGCTTCAAATGCAAAGATTGAAAATCTTCAAGTGAAAGCAGCAAGTATTGAAAGTGCAATAATTGGTGTTGCTTATATATCTGATTTAACAGCTATTAATGCTAATATACAAAATTTAATAGCAGCAGATGCAAAAATTAATACTGCACTAATAAATAAAGCAGACATAACGGAATTAAATGCAGTACAAGGGAATATAACTTCCCTTAATTCACAAATAGCTAATATACAAACACTTGTAAATGGAAACTTATCAAGTGAAAATATTCAAGCTGGAGGAATAACAAGTGATAAGTTAACAATAGCAAATGGATTTATTACTAATGCAATGATAGCTAATTTAGATGTTTCTAAAATTAATGCTGGTAATATTTCTACTAATAAATTTAGAATAGTAAGTGATAATGGTGGAATTGAAATTGTAGGAGCTACTCAACAATTTAAAGATAAAAATAATAAGGTTAGAATTCAGATGGGACAAGATGCAAAGGGGAATTTTAACTTTATTTTGCGTGGAGAAGATGGTACTACAACACTTATAGACAATACTGGAATTAAAGAAAAGGCTATAGCTGATAATCTAATAAAAGGGAATATGGTTGCTACTGATGCAATAGGAGAAAAGCAAATAAACTATAGTTCTCTTATTACTGGTCTTAACAAAGATACTAATACACAGTTAATTAAAGCTAGTAAAGTGGAAATAGATTTAGCAGGGCAAACTTTAGATTTAGCTTTTAATTCTCTTAAAAATCAAGCAGATAATAATAAAAATATTATTGAAAATCATTCTACAAATATAAGTGCTATGCAAGGGCAAATTTCTACAGCTATTAATAATACTCAAATAGTTAAAGATGGTAAAACTATATTACTTAAAGATGATTACAATAGGACTGTTACTAAAGTTGATTCTATTAACAGTACAATAGGAACACATACAACTAAAATAAATGAGCTAACAGGTAATATATCAAGTGTAGATACTAAAGTTAATAGTATTCAAAGAGATTTAGAAGGAACTAAGAGTACAGTTAGCAGTCATTCAACTCAAATTAGCGACTTAAATAGTACAATTAGTACACAAGGAGCTAGTATTAGTCAATTAAAAAATCAAATAGCATTAAAGGTCGAAGCTACAGATATTACTACTGCTATTAATAAAATAAATATTGGCGGAAGAAACCTTGTGAGTAATAGTAATTTTGAAGGGGCAACTTCAAATGCATATGGATTCAGCTCTAGGAAAGTGATTGGAGGCTTAAAAAATAATACTACTTATACATTCACTGTAAATGGTAGAAGTAATCCTAATGGGAACACCGAAGGTAAACATTTAAAGTGCTATATATATGCAAAAGATTGGAGTAGCCAATGGTCTTTTAATATATCTGAAACTGTAGACACTACAAGATCTTTAACATTTACAACAGGCAACGGAATAGAAGGTAAAAATGTAATTGTGGAGTTTTATTGGTTTCCTAGAGATGGGGATAGAACAGGTAATGCCACTGTTAATTGGTGTACCTTAGTAGAAGGAAATAAAGCTATGATTGATTGGGCATCAGCACCAGAAGATATAGACGAAAGTATTGCCTTAGTAGATAGTAAAGTTACTACAACAAGTAATAAAGTAGCTGCCATAGAAACTAACTTAAGCTCTATAACACAAAGAGTAAGTGCTACAGAAACTAATATAACCTCAATAACAACTGATTTTAATAATATGCAAATAGGTGTCAGAAATTTATTAATAGGAGGTAAGTCAAGTTGTTATACTTCATATAATACAATAACATCGCAAAATGGTACAAAAGAAATTGTATTTAAATGGACAGCTTCTTATGCAGGAAGCACTTTTACTTTATCTAATAATGGATTTAAACCAAAAGGCACATATACTATTAGTGGATATATAACCGTAAATGGAGCTATACCAACTTCAAAATATTTTATAGGACTTGCTAGTACTTATGGGAATAATTTAAAAGAAAATTATTATGATTCTAGTACTGGTTATTTTAGAATAACTCAAGATTATCCTGGAACGTCTATTTGGATTTTACATGCACCAACTACAAGAAGTTCTGGTTCGAGTGATATTGTAATTTTAACTAAATTAAAACTAGAAAAAGGAGATAAAGCAACTGATTGGACTCAAGCACCAGAAGATACTGATAACTCTATAGCAAATGTACAAACACAAATTACTAATACAAGCAATAAAGTAGCAACTATAGAAACTAACTTAAATTCTATAACTCAAAAAGTATCAAGCGTCGAGAATACTACAGCAACTATCAATGGAAATGTAACCAATTTAACAAATAGAGTTTCTACTGCTGAAAGCAAATTAACATCAACTTCTCTTACAACTACAATAAGTAGTGCGATAAGTGGAGGAACTTCATCTATAAGCACAACTCAATTTGTGATGGACAAGAATGGACTTACAATAAAGAATGGTGCATTAACAATTAAAAATAAAGCTGGAACAACGGTGTTTAGTGGTGATACTGCAGGAAATCTAAAACTTGCTGGAAGTATTACATCGGAGGCAACAATCACAGGAGGAACTTTAAAATCCAGCAATAATGATATGTACTTTGACCTGAATGGCGGTTATATGCTTCTGTATAACGATGGAACAAAGATTGGACAAACCAATAAAAACCGTATAACAGGAACATCAATATATGGTGTCAGCAATGGTGCTGAATATGGAAAATATTCAACACTTTCAGCTAAAACATCACCTTCCGATACAACATATTCTATGATGATGACCGTTTCAGGCTCAGATTTAACCTCATATATATCAAAGGGAGTAAATCTTGGGGCAAATCTTCACACCAACAATTGGCATTTCAGAATGGGAAAATCTTCGGAATTATGCTGGAGGCAGAGTGGTTCAAGTTATGACAGTTTCATAACCGAAGGTGCAGAAGGAATGTTAAGGCTTTATGGTGATAATGGCATGTATTTAGGTTACAGAGAGGGTGCAACTAACTCATACATCATTGCCATAAGGGAAAGTGGTTCACACGACTACCCAAGAGCATTAAACATGTTTAATTCTGAAAGGGACATTCCTTCAAATGGTGAATATGCAGTTGAAATCACAGCCCCACTTAAAATGAGGGGACAAACTATTAATGAGTGTTCTAATATTAAAACACTGGGACTTGAAATAGTTGAACCATTGGCTTTCTATTCTGATGATTCTGAGGAAACCACAGCAACATATACTGTTACAAAAAACAATCAAAACATTGTTGAGTTCGTAGGAAGTACAGAAATTGTTAGTGGTGAAGTTACAGTTCCACTTCCGGATAATATAGTTTTTAGAAACTACGTTGTTTTATTAACACCTATTGGATCAAATAGAAATGTTTCATTAGTTGAAAAATCTGATGATAGTTTCAAACTAATAGGTGATAATGGAACTGTTGACTATGTTATAAAATTTGAAAGTGTAGACTATTCAAGATATATGGCAAAAAGCATTTCAATTGATGCTGTTGACAATATTCAAAGAAGTGAAGATGATTTACCAAAAGTTATTGAACTAAGTGAAGATTCTTCACCTTTCATTGATGTTCCAACAACATTGGAAGCTGTTTAATGAAAACATGAAGGGATATATTATATCATCAATAGTAAAAAAAGATTTTGGGCAAGTGTGGATTGAAAGTGAGGAAGAAAGAAGATTTATATTAGTTGCAGATAGAGATATGAAAGTTAATGTTGAAGTTATATTAAAGTTATGTGATTAAAATAAAAGAAGCAAAGAAGCAAAGAAGCAAAGGAGTAAATATGGATTTAAGTTTAATTTTAGAAATAAAAAAACAAGTAACTTTAGAAATTATATATATTATATTTTCATTACTAGTTACATTTGATATAGCCACAGGAACATTTAAAGCGTGGAAGAAAGGTGGCTTTAAAAGTAGATCACTAAGAGATGGAATGTTTGGGAGCATGGCTGAATTAATGCTTTTATTATTATGTATTATTATTGCAAAATTAGTTCCAATATCTAGATTTATTGTTTATGTAATACTTTTTGTTATGATACTAAAGGAATTAAGTAGTATAATAGAAAACCTTGTTGAATGCGGGGCAAAAGTACCAGCATGGCTTAGCCGAGGCTTAAAAGTTTACAATGATAAATTAGATAATATAGATATAAATGATTTAAAGAAGGATGCACAGTAGTGTGTCCTTTTAATTTTATAAAAAATAATTAATGAAAGAAGGAATGAAAAATGAAAATTAAAGGAATTGATATTTCAAGTTGGCAACAAGGAATAGACTTAGGAAAGGCTAAACAAGAAGGGTATGAGTATTGTATTATAAAAGCAACAGAAAATACAAATTATATAAATCCTGAAATGGATACACAAGTAACTGGAGCTATTGCAGCAGGACTTAAATTTGGATTCTATCATTTTTATAGAAATGCTGGAATAGCTGAAGCTAAATATTTTGTTAATACAATAAAGAAATATAAAGATGCTATGGCTATAAAACCAGTTATAGACATAGAAGCTGATTGGAATTATACAGGAGTTAAGGCTTTTATTGATTATGTGGAAGAAAGTTTAAATATAGAATGCGTTATTTATTGCAATAAAAGCTATGCTAAAGAATTATCTAAATATAATGATTTAGCTCAAAAGCCACTTTGGTTAGCTTATTATTGGGATTATGTAAATATACCTCCAGTTGAAAAGTATCAAGATCATGGTTTTGTTAATTTGGTTGGTCTTCAATGGAGTGATAGACTTATAATTGCAGGTAAGAACTGTGATGTTAATTTATTCTCTGAAGAGATAGTAATAGATAATTTTTGTGCACCTGAACAAACAGAAAAAGTTACAGAAGTAACTACAGATACTTATACTGTTAAGAATGGAGATACTTTAAGTGCAATAGCGACAAGATATAATACAACATATCAAGAACTTGCAAAAATAAATAATATAGCAGATCCAAATTCTATTTATGTAGGTCAAATCATAAAGTTAAAAGCAAGCAATGAAAACACAAACAATAATGTGCAGACTTATACTGTTCAATCCGGAGATACTTTAAGTGGGATAGCTGCTAAGTTTGGAACAACTTATCAATCACTTGCATCTATTAATGGAATTGCTGATCCTAATACAATTTATGTAGGACAAGTGTTAAAAATAGATGGCAATGTAAATAATGCCTTAACTTATCATACTGTAGCTTCTGGAGAGTATTTAGAATTAATAGCTAATAAGTATAGAGTTACAGTATCACAGATATGCAGCTTAAATAATATAAGTAATCCTAATTTAATTTATTCAGGGCAAAATTTAAGAATACGATAATTTTTAAGCCTAGTGGGTGTCCTTGCTTACTAGGTTTTTTTTATTTAGTAAAATATTTTTGTTTGTAAAGGGTAATATAAAAATAAGCAGCAAAAGAAATAACACAGAACGAAAATGGTTAAAAAGCATACTTTGTTCTTGAAAAACAGGTAATCGTTCTGAAAAAGCTTACAAACGTATTTACAAAAAAGGGGTTAAGTTGTAAAATTAAATAGAGGTGTATGAAGATGAAATATTCAATTGAAATTAGTAAGATTATAGAAGGTGCTATGAAGCTTGATAAAACTAAAGTAGAAAATTATACAAAGCTTTTAATAGATAATTTAGGGAAAGATGGTGATGAAAGAGCTGCTAAAAAATTAAATGATATTTTACAAAAGAATAGAGATACTGCTTTGAGTGGAATGTCTATGTCTAGTGTTTTTAAGACACCAGTAGATATGGAATCACGCATAAGTATGGCTGATGTAATAATGCCTAATGATAATAGTAATGAAATAATATTATCAGAAAAAAATCAAAAGGAATTAGATTCTTTTTTACTTAGTTATAAAAAGAGTGATGAGTTATTTTCATTAGGAATAGATATTCCAAATACTATATTAATGTATGGCCCTCCAGGCTGCGGAAAAACTAAGTGTGCAAACTATATTGCAAAGAAACTTGAATTGCCACTGATAGTAGCAAGGTTAGATAGTATGATTTCATCATATTTAGGAACTACTTCAAAAAATATAAGGACATTATTTGAATTTACACAAAAAAATCCGTGTGTTCTTTTTTTAGATGAGTTTGATGCTATTGCAAAAGCTAGAGATGATAATAATGAATTAGGTGAATTAAAGCGTGTTGTAAATAGTTTGTTACAAAATATTGATTCTTTAGGAAGAGATACTTTATTAGTTGCAGCTACAAATCATGAGGAATTACTAGATAAGGCTATTTGGAGAAGATTTAATTATAAGCTTAAAATTGATATGCCTGATGTTAATGCAAGAAAGAAACTCATAAAACTTTTTAATAAAGGAGTAATTAATTTTACTGAAAAAGAGTTAGAACTATTAAGCTTAGTTACAGATGGTATGAGTGGAGCTGAGTTGGAAGAAGTGATTAACAAAGCTATTCAAAAATCTGTTATATATGAATATGAACTAAAGATTAATGATATTTTTAATGAGATATTTAGCTTAAAATTAAATATAAAAGAAGATATGGATTTAAAAGAAGTACTTAGAGAAAAGGTAAGATACTTAAGATATATTGATGAAAAAGCATTTAGTTATCAAAATATAGCAAATGTTTTAAATGTATCTAAAACACAGGTTTCAGGGCTATTAAAATAATAAAATAGAGGAAGAGGTTACATGAATAAAAAAAATTTACCAATAAAGATTATAATGCAGAGAAGTAGTGATATTACTCCCAATATACCAAATGGAAAACCAAAATTTTTTGGAGATGTAAATAAAGATTTACAAGATGAAGTGATAAATAAACTTGAAAGATTAAGTATTTATTATGATGACTTATTTAATGAAACAGAAGTAATTCCAGCAATAGTAAAAATAAAAGTAAAAAAAGAAGCGATTGCTAAATCATATAAACCAGATAGATTTTGTAAGAATATGCCTATAATAGGCTCAGAAGAGTTAGATGAAGTATTTTGTAAAGTTACAAAAGCAGGAATTGAAAGAACTATCAGAGAAGTGGAGTCTTTGCCAGCAATAGCATTTAAGGCAAACTTAACTGCAATAGATGATATTACTCCATATTATGATGAGGAAAAAATATCTGATAGTTTAAGAAAAATTACTGCAGCTGAATTTAGTAGTATAGATAATAGTATAAGAATAAAACTTTTTAGTCTTGATACAGAGTATGAAGATGAAATTCTTAAAAGATATGTTGTTAATAAGCTAAATAATTTGGGATTGGATAATAATATTAAGTTTATTACTTATGGTGATAAGATCCAATATATTAAAGTTAAGCTTGAAAGTTATGAGCAGATACAAGAAATATCTAAAATAAATGGAATAAGAAAAATAGACTTTTTTTGCAAGTATTATAGTTCAAATGAACATAGTATAACAGAAGAAGTAAAATTTTCAATTTCAGAAAATTTGAATACAACAGATACTATAATTGGTATAATAGATTCTGGTATTAGTGATTTTAACCCATATATTAAAGATTATATTTATGCTAGAGAGCAATATGTTCCTGATGCTTATATTAATCCAACACATGGAACATTTGTAGCTTCAACAATCCAGTACAGTGACTTGTTAAATGATATAGATAGTGGAAATAACAAAGTGTTTAAATTTTTAGATGTTGTAGCGTTACCTAATAGTGATGAAGAGTATGGACCCGTTGACGGAATAGGTGAGGATTCATTAATGGAAATAATTGATGAGGTGGTAAGTAAATATTGTAAGCGTGTTAAAATATGGAATTTATCTTTAGGGATCGAAAGTATTATATGTAATGGTTCTATGTCAAGTTTAGGAGCATTTTGTGATTATATACAAGAAAAGTATAATGTACAATTTTTTATTTCTAGTGGAAATAAAAATATAGGTGATTTAAGAAGATGGCCAACCCAATTTGACGATGATGATGATTCGGATAGGATTATTTCACCTGCCGATTCTGTAAGAGCAATTACTGTTGGAGCGATAGCGTTAAAAGATTCAGATAATTCGGTTGTAAAAGCTTACGAACCTTCACCTTTTAGTAGGAGAGGTCCTGGAGCTAATTATATAGTTAAACCGGATGTTGTTGATTTTGGAGGAAATTGTACTTTAAATAAAGAGTGTCAAAATATTGGAATAAAGGGGATGGATCCTAATGGAAATATAGTGGAAATGGTTGGCACTAGTTTTTCAACCCCAAGAGTTGCGAAAAAGTATGCATCAATAATGGATGAAATTAATGATCCAGATATTTTATTATCTAAAGCTTTATTAATTCATTCTGCAAAGATAAATAGTGGTACTTTAGAGAAGAAAGAGGATATAAAGTATTATGGATTTGGAATGCCACATAATAATATTCAAGATGCAATTATGTGTAGTGAAGATGAAATTACTTTAGTGTTTAAACAGACTGTATATAGTGGAAGTCATTTAGAATTAGTAGATTTTCCATATCCAGAATCTCTTATCCGTGAAGGAAAATATTTTGGTGAAATTTTTATGACTTTAGTATATAATCCACCATTAAATATTAAATTTGGTAAAGAATATTGTAGAAGTAATATTGATGTTGGATTCGGTCCATATAGATTTAATGAAGAGGGGAAAATGCAATATAAGAGTGAAGTTCCTCGTGAGGTGAATTGGGAATCAAAATATGAAGCAGAACAAGTTGAGAATGGTTTTAAATGGAGTCCTATAAAGTCGTATCATAGAAAAATTTCTAAAGGGATAGGATTAGGTGATGGATGGAAACTGAGAGTTGACATGCAAGGTAGATATAAAGAAACAATAGCATCACAAGATTTTGTTTTAATAATTACAATTAAAGATACAAGTGGACGAGCTGATATTTATAGTGAAGTTGTAAATGGATTAAGAAAAAATGGATATATAATGAATGACTTAGAAGTTAGAAGTAAAATTAAGTCAAGGAATTAGAAGAGAATAAAAGTATTAAAATAACTTTTTTAAAAAGACTATCAATGACTGTAAGAAAATTGTTAATTTAAAGAGAGGACAACCTACTCTTTTTTTCTCAGAATAAAGTCTACAAGTACGATAATGGAAATATAAATTATACAAGTATCGAAATTTATTATATTATAGATATTACTATATACTATTTTTAAAATTTAGGTATCATTTTTTATACTATGTAAGAATATATTTTATTAAACAAAAAAGGATGTGATTACATGTATAAAAATATTAAGGTGAAATGTTATTCAGCAGTTAATAATAACTAATTACTAATTTATTTCATATCTAATAAAGATATTTTATTAGAGTAGAGTTTTATCTCTACTCTATATTTTTATATAAAATAAAAGGCTAAAGTTAGAAAAAATCTCATTTTAGCCTTATTTTTTATGTAAAACTATTGACTATATTATACTACGTGTAGTATAATATAGTTGTAGAGATGGGGAGGAAAAGTGATTAAAAAACTAAAAAAGCTTGATAAACTACTTGCAATAGTTATCAAGCTTATGATAAAAATAGCGATTATAAAAGAACTTATAGAAATAATTTTATAAAAGCTAACAATCACTAGAGGGGATTAATCCCC
>JABLTN010134944.1_pt1 | contig 11647 bp, 4 predicted proteins | sample 7160141 | NCBI WGS metagenome assembly JABLTN01 (sample SAMN14651226, study PRJNA627086) | human gut metagenome | isolation source: feces | host: Homo sapiens | reverse complement strand
TTGACTAAACTCAATATTTGTACGCAACCCACGATAAATCTCATCTACATCAAACTGATTTCTCTTTTTCTTTGCCATTTCTATCTCCTAAAGAAGCTAAAACGCTTCTTTTCCTTTACACCCTCAATATTTAATATTTCCATATCACTCAATATACGCTTAGGATTCTCATAAAATAATATATCCGCATTCTCACTACCAATACGCTTACTAACTACAGAATACGCATCACTCAATTTAGAAATTCGATTTCCACTAGCCCTATGCGTATCTGTTGCAATCACATCACAATATCCATTATCCAATAACGATAGTGCATTAGATTGAATCTGCTTACCATGCATTCCTAAAATAGACGTACGGTTGATCTGTAAAACACAACCCATATCAATCCAATTTTCAATAATTGAATAATCCAATTCCTTATGAAAATAACGCTCAATATGCGCAACAACAGGAATAAAACCACGAACCTTTAACTCATACAAACAATCATCTCGATATTCAATCGAATGAATATCACGAAGTACATTATATTCCACAAGCATATATCTAGAACCATTCAAACTTGGATATAAACCCAAATCCAACCCATCAATAAACTCACTATTCATCATGACTTCCCCACCACAATAAATCGGTATAGAACTCATTTCTTTTAATTCCAATTGACGAGATACAATCTCATCATATATAGAACGATCAAGTTGTCCTGGAATAAAGTGTGGCGTGCTACATATTCCTACAATGCCATCACTCAATGAAACATTTAACGAACATTTCGCATCCTCCATTGAAGGCATACCATCATCAATACCCCAAGCGATATGTGAGTGAAGATCTATAAACCTCTCCATTATACTTCAGGGAATTCAGCAAAAACAGGAATACCCAAATACTTTTCTGCCTCTTCTTTCGTACGCAAACGATTATCCAATAAAAATTTCAATACCGCATAACCAACACCAATAACACCACCCACTAAAGTAGCCATCATTGTATTCTTCTTAATATTCGGTCCACTAGGAACATAAGACAATTTCGCCTTATCTACAATTTCAATATTACGAACATTCAAGTTCTTCTGCATCGTATTAATAAATGTAGTTACAGTACCATTTGCGATATCCTTCGATAACTTAGGGTCTTCGGTAGTTGCCGTTATAGTAACAATCTCAGTATCTGCCTGATTACTTACTGTAATACACTTTTTAACACTCGATGCATTTTCTAATCCAACATCTTTAGCCACTTCAGACATTATGTTATTCTGTGTCATTAAATTTACTACGTTATTAACTAATTTACTATTGGCCATCTGTGAATTATAATCTAATGATCCTGTATCATTAATCTGTGGAGTTAAATAAATCGATGTACTCGCTGTATATGTTGGCGCAATCAAAAACTTTGTACCTAAAAATCCACCAGCACCAAATACAATACACAATACAATAATCAATCGAATATATTTTAATACTGCACGTAATAATTCTAACAAATCAATCTCTTCCATTTCACGCACATCACTAGTTGGTGTACGATCCAATCTACTCTTCGCCATAAATCTTAATCCTCCTACTAACTCTTAAAACCTTTTAATAAGAAAAAAACGACTTTTCTTATAATAATGATTTCAATGCGTTTATAACTATACCATAAATCTAAGTTATTTTTACAACCAATTATTATTAATATGTAAACATTTGTTAAAATTCTATACTAAATAGTATGGATTACGTATATATGAATTTATTACCACTTACATATTACACTTTGTTTTTTATACTTAATTCATGGTTGTAATTAAATTAATATTTTCATTTTTGATATTTTTCTTTAAACATTCAATTTTTTCTTTGACCAGCTTTTTATGTTCAATAAAATCTATTCCTGATAATAAAGGAAGTAAAGACTTATAAAAATCAATTTCTTTTTGATAAGATGGAATTAAACTTCCTACTCCAAACCATCGACTCGATGAAAACGACAATTTTTTAAACGTATCATAATTCGAATTGTGATTTAAAAATGTTTTTATTGCGAACACTTTAACATCAACATCTAATTCACAAATAAAGTCAAAAGCCAAAAAAATAGAATCAGAAAATGCATTTTCAGCAATAATTTGTTTTAACCAAATCAATTGATTTTGTTTTACTATATTTTCATCGCTTTCTTTCATTAGATTCTTAAATACAAATTTAAATAACAACGTTGATTGATCAGTTTTTAGAATATTATTAAAAACTTGATTGAATACTTCTATATACCGAGTTGATTTCCATAAAGATGATGCTTGATAACTTAAACAATCATTATAAGCAGATGCATGTTCGCATAATAATTTAGTATACTCATCAATCCATTCCTTATCCAAAGAAATAAAATGTAACAAATAATGCCCTCTAAAATCAATTCTTCTTTCTCTTCTTAGCATATAAAAATATATTTGTTTTAAAAGCGACATATTCAATTTAAACAATTCACATAAGTATTCTGGTGAAAACTCTTCTTCATTAAACAATTCTGCAAAATAGCAATCAACAACTAAGCCATTTTTATTACGTATTTCAAATAATTTTGAACAAACAAGTATATATATATTGGGCTCTAAAGCCATAAATTTATTTAATATTACAATATTTCTGTAACAAGACTTTCTTGTACAATCACAAATGTCATCATTCAAAAAATCATATAATTCTTCCAATATTTGTATGTTTACTTGTTCATTTGGCAATAAATAAAACAAATTGTATAGCCAATCGTTTTTTTGTGATAAATTCATTTTTTTGAGTTTAATCAATATATCTTTCAATTTACCATCTTCCAATATAGATTTTAAAACAATGCTAGGATAGATTGGTATATCACATTCGTATCCAATATATGAATCTAAAAATGCCTTATTCTTTTCCGTATCAAATTGCCTTATAATTGTTTCAAAACCTTTTTTTACAAAATATTTATCGTGTTCATCGATTATATCCATATAAATATCATTCATGTTTTGTATAAAATCAGGAATCTCTGAAATTATTAGATTTTTTCCAAATTTCTCAAGTTTATTTTTTCTGCCATTATGATATTCCATATAATCTAATTCAGATACTGAAAAATCATCATTTAAAAGTTTATATAAATCCCATTTTTCTCCCTCTAAAATAAATTCAAATTTTTCATCATATTTTATATTTATCTTTTGAGCATTAAACAATAAAATTTGGACTACTTTGAGAAAATATATCTTTTTAGACATTAATTTGCTCAATAAGCTTTCTACGTATTTCGTTTCGCTATTTATAATTTTTATGTCAAGATCTAAATTGAGATTACGAGAATAGTCAACAAGGAAAAGTAACAATTTACTTTCAAACTTATGATTTTCAGCTAATTTTAACAATATTTTCCAACAAAGTTCTCTATATTCAACTAAAGCTTCTGAATAATAAAGTTTATAGTCATAAATTCGCATCTGATACTTTCTTGTCATAACCATCGGTTTAAAGCTGACCCCTAATGAATATTTAGCCCATTTAAAACAAATCATTGATACGAAATCATCATTTTTTTCTAGCATTAAATTGTAAATAAATCTAGAAACTTTTTTTTGACAATAAAAATCACTTTGGCTCGAGTTTATATCAACACCATAATTATTCTCTAGCCACATATATCCATAAACCAAAGTCTCTTTGTTTCTAGAACAATATTTCATAAATAATTCTAAAACACATTCTAGTTCATCAACATATTGATATCCTGTTAAATAAGGCAATACTGTATCATCATTAAAAAAACTATTTTTATTAAAATCTATATTAAAGACATCAAAATTCTCTTTAGGAATTTCATTTATTTTGTTTCTTGCTAATAAAAAAGATTCTTCAGTATTGAACAGATGAAAATCTTTTGTGAATTTATCAAATTCATAACTATCATCATCTCTAAAAAAGTTCCAAACTATTCTAATTTGTTGTTGAAGATATTCATTTATTTCTTCAGAGCTAAATATATTGAGTAAAGTGTTTATAGCTTGCATTAATCGATCATGAAATTTAATAAACCCCACTTTAATCACAGAAGAAAAAGGAATCATTTTTTTCTCGATAAAGACATAATACAACATATAGTTTGCCAAACATTGATCAGAAAATTCAGCAACTTCTTCTGAATATATTTCAACAACCTCCATTCGAACAAGTTCCAAAGTCTTTTCTTTAAACTTTTCAACTGTTATACCATACAAATCTAGTATTTCATGTAAACAAGACGTTTTATTTAACTCGATAGCCTTAACAATAGATAATACGCCAGCCGTAAAACAAAGTTCTTTATCTTTACCTAAAAATGTATCCACATATTGCTTGTAATAAAGAGAATATAGTTCTGTGGCATTTGCAATAGCTCCCAAACTTTGTTTTTCAATTGCTAAACAACCAGCCATATAAGCCATTCTAGGATTTCCTTCACTAATATGTATTATTTGATCCACATATATTTCATTAGTAATATTCATATTTTTACTTAGAAACCCTTTAATCTGTTCATCTATGAATGGTTTTATTTCAATAATCTTAGGCAAACTATAATTCTTAGCTTCATAAATCACACTCTCTTTTGCATAATCACGAACTGTTAAAATTATCTTAACAATGTACCCAAGATGTTTCTTAATTATGTACTCAAGAACAGATTTTAATTCTTTCAATTCATTCGCATCATCTATGAAAAATAAATACTTGCCAGGATTCTCTGTGTATGAAATTAAATCATTATAAAGATTTAAATCATTACTCTTAATGCATAACACTTTAAAATCCTCATCAAGGCAAAAGTCTTGAATTGATTCTAAAACAAGACGTGTCTTCCCTACACCCGCTTTACCGGTCACAATTACAACATCATTCTCGTGTAACCATTTCTCTATCTGAATCTTTTCATCATCCCTATACTGAAATATTGTTTTTAATGGAGCTATCATTTTATTTTGATCGTATTTGAAAACAAAATCATCTACAGACGAAATCTGATTTGTATCAATATTTAAATTAAGATATCTTTTAGCCAATGAAAGATATTTGTTGTGTACTAATTGTCCAAGTTCATCGATACCCCAAATTGTAAGCTTAATTCCCTTTTCTTCACACATATCATGCAAACATTTATCTTTACCAGCACTCAAATTTGAAGAAGTGTGACAAGCAACTATTTCATCTATATCATCAAATTTCAAACCAGTAAGATTTGAATCAAAGCATTTCAAAATATCTTCATTTAATTTTTTATAGATATTCTTTTGTACAGTTGTATATACAACTAGCACATATTTTCCATTATCTTTTCTAAAATATGTATCCGGATTCCCTTTTGTTGTTTTTTTTGTACCAGCCTTCATACCTAAACCATGAATAACTCCATATCCAGATTTTTTCAGTATAATATCGCAAAACTCTTGAAATTCACCATCAGATAAAAATGAAATTGCATTTTTAATTTCGGTTAAAACAGCCATATAATTAAGCCTCCATTGCAATAAAACTATTATTCTATAAACTATATTATATCATTCTCTGAAAAAGAAACTTATGATTATAGGCAAAATAAAATATACCATCAAATTCGTTACAAATCTTGCCGATGAATATAGAAACTTTAAACAATTCAAGAATGGATATATATGGTCTAAAAAAAGAACACTGGAACTAAATGTCTTGAGTCAATAATACTAGGTTATTCCCACCAATTCTTCTTACTTCATCATAAAATTTGCATGATTCATATTTTATACCATAGAAGTCCTTATCTTTTCTAATCCATTGAAGTACTAATTGTGGAATAATATATTTCTCTTAAACTTATCATTTGGATATTCGACAGTTACAGAACAAGCAGCTCGAAATGGATATGTATAAAGATATTTTAATAGATAGTTTCTAGCTATTAAGATTTTCAGATAAACCAATCACCGAAATTGCATTAAAAGTTGGTATACAAAATCCTAAGTATTTTGCAAGACAGTTCAAAAAAGTAGAAGGTATGTCTCCTAATGAATACAAATCGAAATGGTAGTAGAAAAACATTTATTCTAAGTCCTTAGATAAATACCGAAGATAACACTTGTAATTTGGCTTCAAGATAGCTATAATTTCGTTCTTTTTTGCATAGCCAATATTTTAAAATTTCCCAAACAATTTTTCAAACAAACCTTTCACTTCCCCGTAAATCAAATCATGAAAAACATTATCTCCAAAATATAAATTTAAAACAGATGAACATGAACCTACAATATCACTTTCTGTTTTATTTATTTTCTCCAAGTGATTGGTATAATAAGAATCTAACACAGGATATGTTTTGATTTCTTTTTCCCGAAATTCAATAATCGGTGTTGTGTCCTCATCAGCAATTGACTTTACTTTTATATAATTGACTCCAGAACATCTACCTTGGCGATAAACTATACCAATTTTTCTGGTTGGAGAAAACCCTAAAACAGGAATATGTTCCAAAGTTATTTTACGGATCGCCTCATTTAATAAAACAAGAATTTTATTGATTTTTTTGACCAATTGAGTATCTGAATACAGTTCATCAAACCAATATGAAGTTCTTCCTGCTTCCAATTTTAAATCAGGTGGAACATCTAAAAAATCTTGTGCTGTACCCATTGTATTTTTTAGCAAATTACAAAATATCAATATTGCTTCTGTTTCTGAATCATGGACTCCTGATTCACTTATTTTATGAATTAAAGATTCAATATCATTATCATATAAGCTGAACTCATCTCTTTTGGATTTGGCTATATGATATTTATTTTTGAAATTTTTAAGCATCTTTTCTGTTCGTTCCACTAACAATACATCTAAATCAATATCGAACATACTTTGCTTTTCTATAGCATCCTTAATCTGTTTCTTTATGATATCAACAGCAATTTCTCTGGCAGAATCAAAACCATAGGATAATAATCCCAGATTATAAAATCTTTCATGTCTATTTCCAATGGTGAATACTGACGAGGATATTGGAATTTCTCGTCCATCATTTGTAAACATTTGTGTTCCCTGCCTATTCGATAAAGAAATATTAAGTGTTTTCGCCTCCGGATGTCCTTCATATATAATCATAGAAATTGCTTCTTTTGAAAAATTTATATTTCCAGAAATACATAACTTTCCTAAACCATCAATACTATATCCATCAAATACATGTCTAATATGATTAAAAAACACCTGGACAATTGTTTCATATGTCTTAATAATCTGAGCAAAATATTTTTGTGCGTACTGATAATCCAATATTGTTTGTGTCGCAGAAAAATTTCTTCGAGATTTTAATGCACGGATATATAATTTCAAATTATGTGACTCTAAATAATCCAAAACAAAAGCTTGCTTTCTCTGATTCGATAAAATTCCTGTTAAATAACATATTACTTCATCATATTTTTCATCAAAAGCATTTTGTTCCAACCAATTTGTAAGATTTAATTCATTCAATGTAGATAATTTTAGTGCAACAAAAAACTCTTGTAACGCTTTATGATAAAATTTGATTCCTTGTAATCCTTTGGAAATCAGTCCTGTCTTCCATATTTTATCATATATTGTAGCCGAATCTACCATGTCACAGTTTTGTTTTAAAATTTCAATAAACTCTTCTGTGCTATCTCCATTTTCGACACTATAAAAAGCATAGTTTGCTAATACAGATTTGATGATTGTTTCATCCAATAAAGAACAAGCCATTTCTGTCATTTTCTGTGAAATATATTCTTCAAATAATGCAGCATGGTTTGAAGGAATTCTATATTTCGTTTCATTTCTTGATATCGAAACAAACATTTTCAAAAACAGCGGTGTGCGTATAAGTTCTAATAATCGCTTAGGAATCTGATAAATGGATACATCCATATTTCCATGAGAGTATTGCTTCAAAAGTTCTGTAATCTTATCATCATCTAGTGGTTCTAAAGAATAATGTGTAAAATTGTTACAGAAGTCTCCACGATAATTCTGTATTCTGGAAGTCACAATGATAATATTATCAGTGCTTCTTTTTAGTTGATGCAATGTATGTACCAGAATATCATAGTCCGTTTCCACCTCATCCAATGCATCAAATAAAATCACAAAGCCACCATCTCTCAGTCGCTTATCTACCATTTCCTTTGTCATAAACGCTGAAAACATCCGCAATTCCTGATAAATTCCATCTACAACAGATACATAACCTCTGCCATAATATCTTCCTTCTAATAGTACAGGAATCTTTTTATCGTCTGATGTATACTTTGCTAAATATTCACGCATAAGCATCCACATAAAATAAGATTTTCCACCACCAGGTTCGGAAGTAATAATTTTACTAGAATCATCTAATAACTCATCAAATTTTCTTTTCTTAGTGCAATCTTTAATATTAAAATCATATGGAATTTCTTTTAAATTTCGATCACAACAAATATTTAATATCTCATTACAACGAACCAACATCGCATTTTTATAATCTTCATAAATCCCTCGAGTTGTCCATGCCCCATTTTGACACGCAGTCTGCTTTAACTGCAAAACCTGATTGTAATTTAATCGATTTATATCCTCCCAATTTTGAGGGATTTCTTCTACCTTACACGAAAACACACACGTATCCGTATAATTGGCATTTACTATATAACCTTCTATATCAATTCCATTCGAAATCATATAAGCTACAGATTTTGTCCATGCCGAATAGAAAACCGGCTGTCCTGTTACCAATACTTTTTCTGTAGGCTTTTTCGCTTCAAACACAAGTAAACTATGCTCGTACACCCATTCAATTTCGGAATTTGATTTCCCTCTATGCACATCAAACTCATTAGAATCAAATTGAAGAAAATCTGCAGCCTTTGATTTTAAAGATTTACTTCCCTCATAACCATATACAGGAAACTCTTCAGCCCTGAAATCCTTAGGATACCCTAAAAATTCTAACAAAGGAACAATTAATTTGCTTCTAACTTCTGCTTCAGACTGTATATTTTGTTTCATAAAATCGTTTATAAGTATTGATATATCCATAGAATCATGAATCCTTTCCAGTTGCAAATTACATTAAGCTACTACTATAAAACCTTTTTGCTTTAATACTATTGCTTAACACCCAGATTTATGCTTTGATCATTTCATACTGCTTCCCGCATACTAGTGTAAATTGTTTTAGCAGCAACCATGTAGATTCCTACACAGCTTTATTTTAACAAATATATATTAAATTTAAAGCATTGGAATTTTTAATCATATTTTTTCACTTTCTATTTACAATTTAGCACTCTAATCTAGTATCACTTTGACAACAAATGGAATTGGATAAAGAATCCAAGCTATAAAGCACTATTAGGAGTAATATAAATTGTGTTAAATCATCTTGGTGGAACTCCAACTGATCTCTAAGCTCTTAGTTAACTCTCATATAAAGAAAAAAATCGACAACACTAAAACGACCTGGTACTACGTGAAGGAAAAGGACTCATAAAATTGATAAGTTTTAAATTCTAATACTTTGAATAATAATTATTCTCATATTGATTTGGTGATTCATAACCGCAATGGCTATGGATTCGCTTTGTGTTGTAGAATGTTTCAATATATTCGAAACACAAATTATATGCATAATAATAATCATAAATCAAAGTACGATTTCACCATTCACTTTTAATTACTAAATGATGATAGTGGTAATTTAAAGATGACCAATTTGGATCGTTTAATTTTCACCAAAAATTGTGAATTTGCGATTTGAATTGAGTTATCTTTTTTATTTTTGCTACACTTTCTTTGAAAGGAGGTGAACCAAATGAAAAAGAAATTACAGAAGGTGATACGTGTTTTAATTATAAAGAAAGACTTTTATAAATGATAATCTAAATACATACATAAATGATCATTTAAGAATATACACTGAGTATTCCATGGTGGCGGAGCCACCCAATCCATGAAAATAGAGCCACTCATTCCATTTGGACAGAGCCATGCAATCCATTGCTAAGAGCCACTAAATCCACGAAGAGAGCCACTTCAAATTATGAAATGACTCTCATTTTTATTATTTGATTTTTGAATAATCTTCTCGAGGGGAGCTGCCTTTTAAAAGAATTGTATAAGATGAGTTTCTAATTCAATCAAGAATAACATCAGCGAGAGGTCATTTATTTAATTTATCTAGCACTAATCCTTTTCCAATCCATTTATTTATAATGAACTAAAATAGATTTTTCGTCCTATAAAATCTGTAGAATTTACAATTCTATAAATATCTCTTAAAACTGAAGGTGTATAAATGGCTCTTATTGCGTGAATATTAAAATTTCAAGAACTGAAGAAAACTCTTTTTCAAATATATTAAACCTTTTACTAAGATTCAATATATACCAAGGAGGTTCTGCTAAATCAATTATTCATTAATTAAGCTTTTTATCTATTTCAAAATAATAATCTCTCATTAATACATTAATCTCTTCTAAACAAATCACGAGTATATACTTTATCTTGTACATCATCTAAACAACTATTATAACGATTGGCAATGATGGCTTGACTTAAAGATTTGAATTCTTTCAAATCATTCACTACTTTACTACCAAAGAATGTATCCCCATCCTTTAAAGTAGGTTCATAAATAATAACTTTAGCACCCTTAGCCTTAATACGCTTCATAACACCTTGAATTGAACTCTGTCTAAAGTTATCACTATTTGATTTCATTGTTAAACGATAAACACCAACTGTAACATCATGCTCTTTCGATTCATCCCACTCATCATTGGCTTCATATGCACCAGCAATTTCTAAAACACGATCTGCAATAAAATCCTTACGAGTACGATTTGATTCAACAATAGCTTCAATTAAGTTTTCAGGAACATCCTGATAGTTAGCCAATAATTGTTTTGTATCTTTAGGCAAACAATAACCACCATATCCAAATGAAGGATTATTGTAGTGAGATCCAATTCTAGGATCTAAACAAACACCATTAATAATGTCTTGAGTATTTAATCCTTTCATTTCAGCATATGTATCTAATTCATTAAAATAAGATACACGTAAAGCTAAATATGTATTTGCGAATAACTTAACTGCCTCTGCCTCTGTAAAGCCCATAAACAAAGTATCAATATTTTCTTTAATAGCCCCTTCTTGAAGTAAAGCTGCAAATTCATGACTTGCATTAACTAACTTTTCATCATTCTCATCCGTACTAACAATAATTCTAGAAGGATATAAGTTATCATATAAAGCCTTAGACTCTCTTAAAAATTCTGGACTAAAAATAATATTCTTAGTATTAAATTTCTTTCTAACACTCTCCGTATATCCTACTGGAATTGTTGACTTAATAACCATAATAGCATTAGGATTATATTTTAATACAAGTTCAATAACATTCTCTACTGCACTTGTATCAAAGAAATTCTTCTTACTATCATAGTTAGTTGGTGCAGCAATAACTACAAAATCAGCATCCGAATAAGCATATTCCGCATCTAAAGTAGCCTCTAGGTTCAAATCCTTTTCAGCCAAATACTTCTCAATATAATCATCTTGAATAGGAGATTTTCTAGCATTAATTAAATCTACCTTTTCCTTAATAATAT
>JABLTN010020033.1_pt1 | contig 11690 bp, 8 predicted proteins | sample 7160141 | NCBI WGS metagenome assembly JABLTN01 (sample SAMN14651226, study PRJNA627086) | human gut metagenome | isolation source: feces | host: Homo sapiens | reverse complement strand
TTCTTATGTACCTTCAGGATTCCCTTCATCTGAGCCAGAGACTGATTGGGTTTGACCGCACAGGCACCGACTGCCTTGGCACAGTCCATGCTGGAGCCGCCGCCGAAACCGATGATGGCATCACAGCCTTCTTTATGGTAAAGCTCCAACGCCTCGCGGACATTGACAGTAGTAGGGTTGGCAACTGTTTTATCATAAATGGTATAGGGGATACCGGCCTCCTTTAAAGCTTTTTCCAGTCTTCGGGTAAGTCCAAGCTTCATGATACCGCCATCTGTAATGATTAATACATGAGTACATTTGTGGCGCATGATGATTTCAGGGAGTTCCTTGACGCTTCCTGCGATTTTAGGTTTTCTGTAAGGTAAAAAGGGAATTGCAATGTGAAAAGCTTTCTGAAAAGCCCTGCAATATATTTTTCTGAGAGTGTTCATGGATAATTCCTTTCCTGGGGGCAGCCTGCTACTTTGCAGACTGCCGGACAGCAGTTACTTCAGAAAAAATATAACAAGGTAAAAAAGAAAAGTCAATATATTTTGATGTTCAAAATTTATCTTTGGTAAAAGAGCTTATTCCGAGACATACGAGCCAAAATTCCATTGCCGCAGGCAATCTGGAATGAATTTTGGCTACGTTACTGTGAACGGAGTGAACAGTAACGAACATATCCATAAAATTTTACAAAACTACGAAAATCAGTTGACAATGGAGTAAGTTTATACTAACCTAAAGTTAGCAAAGTATAACAATATTGTAAAACAGCAGTGTTATTATATTAAAGAATTAAAGAAATTTGCTCCACAGGAAGTGGATATGAGGGAGGAATGAAAAAATGTTTCTGCAGATACAGGGAATTCAGAAGTCTTTTGGTGCAGGGGACAGCCGGGTGGATGTGCTTAAAGGGCTGGATCTTGACATTGAGAGAGGAGAGTTTTGTGTGCTTCTGGGGCCGTCTGGTTCCGGTAAGTCTACGCTTCTGAATATTATCGGTGGGATTGACAGTGCAGACGAGGGAAATCTGGTCATAGACGGGGAGCGTCTGGCAGATATGTCGGAGAAGAATCTGTCTTTGTACAGGCGTAAGCATCTGGGATATATTTTTCAGATGTATAATCTGATCCCCAATCTTACAGTGCGGGAGAATATAGAGGTGGGAGCCTATCTCAGTGATAAGCCTCTGGATGTAGATGAACTGCTCCATACGCTGGGAATCTATGAGCACCAGAGAAAGCTTCCCAATCAGCTTTCCGGCGGTCAGCAGCAAAGGACTGCCATTGGCAGAGCCATTGTAAAGAATCCGGATATTCTTCTTTGCGATGAGCCTACAGGAGCCCTTGATTATAATACCTCCAAGGAAATCCTGAAGCTGATCGAGACGGTAAACCAGAAATACGGCAACACCATCGTCATGGTAACGCATAACGATGCCATCAAAGATATGGCTGACCGGGTGGTGAAGCTTCGCGATGGGATGATCCGCAAAAATTACCTCAATGAGCATAAGATCCCGGCAGCAGAGCTTGACTGGTAAGGAGGCATATGATGAAAAATCCTTTACGCAAACGTCTGCCCAGAGAACTGAAGGGAGAACTGGGCAAGTATCTGGTTGTATTTATCCTGATGGTTGCATCCATTGGATTTGTGTCAGGCTTTCTGGTTGCAGATAACAGTATGCTTATTGCTTACAATGAAGGTTTTGAGAAGTACAACATAGAAGACGGAAACTTTCGCACAGCAGAGCAAGTCCACAAAACCCAGAGAGAAGAAATAGAGGCGCTGGGTGTGAAGTTGTATGATAATTATTATGTGGAGGAACCTCTGGATAATGGAAGCACCATGCGTTTTTTTAAAAACAGGCAGCAGGTGGACAAGGTCTGCCTGATGAAGGGAGAGCTGCCTGCCGGGACAGGAGAGATTGCCATTGACAGAATGTATGCAGACAACAACAATCTGTCTGTGGGAGATACGCTCCGGAGCGGAAAAAGAACCTGGAAGATTACCGGCCTGGTGGCACTTTCCGACTACAGCTGCCTGTTTCAGAATAACAACGATTCCATGTTTGATGCTGTGAAATTTGGGGTTTCTGTTGTGACTGAGGAGGAGTTTGATTCTTTGGATCAGGAAAAACTGCAGTACAATTATTCCTGGATCTATGACGAAAAACCGAAGACAGAAAAGGAAGAGAAAGAAGTTTCCGAGGATCTGATGGAGGATATGGGAAAGATTGTCACACTGGAGGCTTTTGTACCCCGGTATCTGAATCAGGCCATTACTTTTACAGGGGATGATATGGGTGGAGACAAGGCCATGATGATCATGCTTCTTTATATTATTATGGTGATCATGGCCTTTGTATTCGGAATTACCATCAGCAATACGATACGGAAAGAAGCCGGTGTTATCGGTACCTTACGTGCGTCCGGATATACCAGACAGGAACTGATTCTTCACTATATGACACTTCCGGTGCTGGTTACTTTTGTGGGTGCACTGATCGGAAATATCCTTGGATACACTGTATTAAAGGATGTATGTGCAGATATGTATTATGGAAGCTATAGTCTTCCGACTTATGTGACCGTATGGAATGGGGAGGCATTTGGGCTTACAACTCTGGTTCCGGTAGTTATTATGCTGGTGGTAAATTACGGAGTGCTCAGACATAAGCTGAAGCTGTCACCGTTAAAATTCCTGCGCAGGGATCTGTCGGGAAGAAAGCAGAAGAGGGCAATTTATCTGAGTCCGAAGATGAAAATCTTTTCCAGATTCCGGCTTCGGGTGATTTTTCAGAATATGAGTAATTATATGGTTCTGTTTATCGGGATCCTGTTTGCAAATCTGCTGCTGATGTTCGGATTGCTGCTTCCTTCGGCACTGTCCCATTACCAGGTGGAAATCCAGAACAATATGCTGGCAAAATACCAGTATATGCTTCAGGTTCCGGTCAGCGCAGTAAGTGGAAATAAATTTGACGGTCTGATCTCTCAGCTGGAGTTTTATATGGATTCCAGAACAGACAATGAAGATGCAGAGGAATTTTCTGCTTATTCCCTGAATACACTGCCAGGAAAATATAAGAGTGAGGAAGTACTGCTTTACGGGATCGAACCGGACAGCAGGTATGTAACGATAGATTTTAATAATACAAAAGATAAAAAAGATGAAGCGGGGAATAAAGAAAAAGCAGATAACAAGAATACGGCAAATGCAGAAAAAGAAAGCGCAGCAGTTTATATTTCGAGCGCATATGCGGATAAATTCCTGCTTCATGTGGGGGATACCATCACTCTGAAAGAAAAATACGAAAAAGAGAAATATTCGTTTAAAATAGCAGGAGTTTATGATTATACGGCTGCCTTGTGTGTGTTTATGCCCCGCAGTGAACTGAATGATATTTTTGATCTGGGAGAGGATTATTACAGTGGGTATTTCTCAGATACAGAGCTTACAGATATCAAGAGCCAGTATATAGGATCTGTAGTTGACCTTGATGCACTGACAAAGATCTCCAGACAGCTGGATGTATCCATGGGAAGTATGATGGGTATGGTAAACGGATTTGCCATTATGATCTATATGGTACTGATCTATCTTCTTTCCAAGATCATTATCGAAAAAAATGCCCAGTCTATTTCAATGGTAAAAATCCTGGGCTATACAAATGGCGAGATCAGCAAGCTATATATTATGTCCACGTCTTTTGTGGTGGTGTTCTGTCTGCTTTTGAGTCTGCCGCTGGAAACAGTAATCATGAAAGTTCTGTTTCGGGAGATGATGCTGTCCAGTATTTCCGGATGGATCACGCTCTGGATCGACCCGATGATCTATGTGCAGATGTTTGCAGCAGGAATCATTACATACGAAATCGTGGCCCTGCTGGAATTTCGGAGAGTGAAGAAGGTTCCTATGGATGAAGCCTTAAAAAATGTCGAGTAGGACAAAATTTGATAAAAATTTGACATTATCTGGAATTTGTGATACGGTTACACAGGAAACTGTTAGAGCGACACGCTCTAGACCAATCAGTTGGAATAGGAGATTATTATGAGAAAAAGAACAACTTCAAGAGCAAAGGAAACTATTAAAGAAGCAACAACAAAGGCTACAGAAGCAGTCAAAGAGACAGTTGAGAAAACAACTGTAAAGGCTTCAGAAGTAATTGAAGAAGCAAAAGACGCTGCAGCTGATATTGCGAAGGCTCCGGTTGTAGAAGAAGCAAAAGAAACTGTAAAGAAAGCAGTAAAAGAAGTGGCTAAAAATATCGACATCAAAAAATTCGCAGAAACAACTATCGAATTACCTGGTTTTGCAGTTACAATGAGCTCCATCGAGGAAGCAATCAAAAAAGACATCAAAGACAAAGGCATCGAAGGAAAAGAAATCAGCGTTTATGTAAATGTTGAGCAGAAAGCCGCTTACTACACAGTAGACGGACAGGGCTCTGACGATTACAGAATCGACCTGAATACATTATAATCTGTAAGCATTTTTTATAAACCGAAAATGGATGTCTGCAGGGATCCGGAAAGAAAATCTGCAGACATAAAAACAGCAGGATTGTTCATAGAATGAACAGACCTGCTGTTTTGCTTATTTATGATAGAACCACACTGCGGCGGATATGGATGATATCTCAGGAAGCTTTCTGCTCAAACAGATCCTCCCTTGTAATATTCTGTGCCCATTTCCCCTGGCGGTAATGATGGAATACCCATGGCCATTTCACAAACTCATCTGTACAGAGCAGGAAGTAGACCCACAATACCGGAAGCTTCAGGACAAAGGCCGCAAAAAATCCCAGAGGTACCGCATATACCCACATATCAATGGTATCGCAGATCAGTCCGAACTTCGTATCACCGCCTGCGCGGAATACCCCGGCGATCAGGGCTGTGTTTACCGCAGAACCCATAATATAATAGGTATTGATAAGCAGCATGTACTTCAAATAATGCATTGCCCCGTCACTTAAGGATGCAAATCTCAGGACCAGAGGCGTGATGGCAAATACGATCACACCGCCAATGGCACCGGCTATAATGGTCATCTTCAGCATTCTGGAAGCATACACCTTCGATTTCTCCAGATCCCCTTTTCCCATTACATTTCCAAGAAGAATCGTTCCCGCACTGGCAATTGCAAAGCAGAACACAGAACCGATATTGCGGACAACCGTAACCAGAGAGTTGGCTGCAACGGCATCTGTTCCGAGATGTCCCAGGATCACAGAGTACATGGAGAAAGCAACACTCCAGGAAACGTCATTTCCAAGAGCGGGAAGTGACAGCCGGACGAAGTCGCCAAACAGCACCTTACTGCGGATAAACATAAAGGTCAGGTTCAATTTAACATCTTTGCTCAGGAAAGAAACGATCACGCATGCTGCCAGTTCGATCAGTCTGGAAGCAGCAGTTGCAATGGCAACACCTGTAGCCCCCAGCTTCGGTGCGCCGAAAAGCCCGAAGATAAAAGTAGCATTCAGGATAATATTCAATATAAAAGCCAGCATATTCAATGCCATACTGATCGTTACACGTCCGATACTGCGCAAAATCGCCAGATAAATCTCTGTAATTCCCCAGCAGAGATATGTAATTCCCATAATCCTAAGATAAGAAGAACCGATAGAGATCAGTTCCTGATCAGAAGTAAAAATCTTCATCATAAGCTGAGGAGCAGTAAATGCGATCAGTGCTACGATTCCCGAGATTATGATGGAAAAGCGGAGAGCAATTCCCTCGATCGCATGAATAGCCTGCATATTATTTTTTCCGAAATACTGCGCACACAGAAGAGATGCGCCTGTACCAAGTCCATAATATACCATAAACAGGATATTGGAGTAATTGGCAGCCAGAGACACCGCAGAAATCGCAGACTGTCCCACATAATTAAGCATAATTACATCTGCGGAGTTAACCGCTGCACTGAGCAGATTCTGGATAATGATCGGAATCGTCAGTTTAAGCATCTGCCGGTAAAAATTATCCTTACCGGCCGATAATGTGTTTATCATATTTACCCCCGTAATAAGTATTTGCCCGATCAGGCAGTTTTATTAGTCTGTTTTCAGCATAATCCTTCCGGCAGAAAAACGCTATCGGTATTTTGACTGATTTCTACGTTATTTTGACTTTTGAGCCCTTAAACAAATCAACTTTGCTTATAATACCTTGCACAAAAGAAGTCGGACTGATATAATTCGTATGTATTTTGAGAGGAATACATACTGTGACTGATAAAAAATATAATGGGAGAAGTTTATGGCGACATTACAGCAATTAGATATGAATATTTTACTGTGGATCCAGGAACATTTAAGGGTGGATGCCCTGACTCCGTTCTGGAGAGCAGTCACCTTCCTTGGAAACGGAGGATGGTTCTGGATCGTATTATGTGTGCTTCTGATCTGTTTCGGGAAAACACGCAAAACAGGAGTGACAGCGGCACTCTCGCTGCTGTCAGGGTTTCTGATCACAAATCTGCTGATAAAAAATGCAGTAGCCCGTCCAAGACCTTTTGATACTTATACACAGATCATCCCGCTGATCACCAGACCGAAAGACTATTCATTTCCATCTGGCCATACCTGCGCTTCCTTTGCCGTTGCACTGGTCTGTCTGCGGATGCTGCCCGGGAAATGGGGAATTTTGCCTGTTGTTCTGGCCGGAATGATTGCTTTTTCCAGACTCTATCTGGGCGTACATTATCCGGGGGATGTTCTGGCAGGATTTCTGGTGGCATTGCTCACAAGTACAGTGGCATGCAGGCTGATGCGGAGAACATTTTCACCTCAGAAAAGCTGACCGGTTCAGAAGAAAACTTCCAGGGGGAAATACAAAAAAGATATGCAAAAATCAGCAGAAAAATATTCGAATGTAAAGTGTAAAGGATAATCTTGTAATGAACAAAAATGAAATCTATATAAAGAGCGGAACTAATTACAAAGAAATGACAAAGGAACTGCTGGCACAGTGCGGCCTGGCGTCTGTAATTTCAGATAAAAAGATGCAGATTGGTATCAAGCCTAATCTTGTATCACCTTCCGAGGCTTCATGGGGAGCTACCACACATCCGGAAATTGTGGCGGGAATTATTGAGTATCTGCAGGAAAACGGATATGGAAATATTGCCATTCTGGAAGGCTCCTGGGTGGGAGATAAGACCACAGAAGCATACGAAGTATGCGGATATCGTGAACTAACGGAAAAATATCAGGTGCCTTTTTGGGATATGCAGAAAGACAAGGGGATTGAAAGAGATTGCAGGGGGATGAAACTGAATGTCTGTGAACGTGCGGCAAATATTGATTTTCTGATCAATGTTCCGGTATTGAAAGGCCATTGTCAGACAAAGATCACATGTGCATTGAAAAATATGAAAGGATTGATCCCCAATACAGAGAAGCGTCATTTTCATGCGATGGGACTGCATGAACCGATTGCACATCTGAATGCGGGGCTCCATCAGGATTTTGTCGTGGTTGATAACATTTGCGGGGATCTGGATTTCGAGGATGGCGGAAATCCGGTAGTGATGAACCGTATCTGGGCGGGGACGGATCCGGTACTGATCGATTCTTATGTATGTCAGATCATGCATTATACAACGAAAGATGTACCGTATATTGAACTGGCAGAGAAGCTTGGGGTTGGAAGTACTGATCTGAAAAATTCCCGCATCATATACTGTGAGGAAAATGCCCGCAAAGAACTTCCGAAATCAAGAAAAGTGGTAGAACTTCAGGATGCAGTAGAAGAAGTAGAATCCTGCAGTGCCTGCTATGGTTATCTCATCCCGGCTCTGGAAATGCTTAAAAATGACGGCCTTTTCGAGAAACTGGACACGAAAATCTGCATCGGCCAGGGATACCGCGGAAAAACAGGAAAACTGGGTGTAGGTGCATGCACCTGTAAATTTGAACATAACGTAAAGGGATGTCCTCCAACAGAGAATCAGATTTATGATTTCCTGAAGCAGTATATTCTGGGAGAAAATAAATAATATGATATCAGGGGCCCAGGTTCAAAAAGTCGTTCGTGCCTGCATGATAAGACTTTTGAATCTGGAACCCTGTTTGATTTTACAATGCCATCTTTATCATCTGTATAATTTTATCCTGCTCAAATTTACTGCTGTCAAATGCCAGATGATACTGGGAAATATCTTTCCATTTCTTATCTGTAAAGTACTCATAATAAGTACGCCGTTCTTTATCCACTTTCTTAACCAGCTTCTGTGCACTTTTTTCTTCCCGTCCCGTACGCTCGATGACAGTCTGTACACGATACTCAAATGGTGCATGGATAAATACGCTCAGGCATCTATTGTCGAGGATGTGATTGGCGCATCGGCCAACGATCACACAATCTTCTTTCTCAGCAGCATCCAGAATAATCTTTCGCTGAAGATCAAAGAGCACATCATTCATGGGAACAAAGTGAAAATCGCTGTCCATCTGAAGTTCATGGTCAATGGGAAAACGCCACTGGCTGCCACGTTTCTCATCAACCTTGGCAAGCAGATCAAAAGGAATATTCTCTTTCTGAGCTGCAATATCGATCAGCTCTTTGTCATAAAAAGCAAATCCAAGCTCTTCTGCCAGAGCTTTACCGATCAGGCGGCCATTACTGCCGAGCATCCTGTTTATTGTAATCACGCGTTTACTCATAATCAAACCCTCCTTTATGACATCTCTGTTATTGAACGATATAGATTCAGGCGGATATTCGCAAATTGTACCTGTTATCTGCAATTAACAGTGATAAGTCTTTTATTTGTGAACATTATAACATTGATACTCGAAAAAATCCAGTAAAATATATAAAAAACCAAATATATTACGAAAATATTTAGGTACAGTGCACAAAAACGATTCGCAATGAAACAAATGATACAGTTAATCCGATAATATTTTGAAAAGTGTTTTTTTGGATAGTTTTATCAATAGACACTTTTGGCTACCATATGCTAGAATTAGAGTAATATTTACAGCAAGCAGCAAAGCGGATGATATTGTCCGCCTGACCAGGATTACTGCCGAGACATACAAGCCAAAATTCCATTGCCGCAGGCAATCTGGAATGAATTTTGGCTACGTTACTGAGAACGGAGTGAACAGTAACAAAAATTTATTTATGAAATAGAGGATATTTATAGATTTTTTCTTTAAGCTATGGTATTATATTAAATTGGCTGTCTGACGACAGATCCGAGTCAAAATATTACAAGAGATATGAAAAGTATGTAAGAAAGGGATACGATACATAATGCTGAAAATCAAAAGCTATGTAAAGGTAAACAGTCTGGCGGAAGCTTATGAACTGAACCAGAAGAAAACAGCCCGTATTCTTGGGGGAATGGTCTGGATGAAAATGGGCAACAGAGCAATATCCACAGCGATTGATCTTTCCGGTCTGGGGCTGGATGCGATTTCGGAGAATGATGACGAATTTGTCATCGGATGTATGACTCCGCTTCATGACCTGGAGACAAATGAAGCTCTGAATACCTACACACATGGAGCTATGAAAGAAAGCCTTTGCCACATTGTAGGCGTACAGTTCAGAAACTGTGCCACTGTGGGAGGAAGCATTTATGGAAGATATGGTTTCTCAGATGTTCTGACCATGTTCCTGGGAATGGATACATGGGTAGAATTATATGATGCAGGCCGTATTCCACTGACTGAATTTGTAAATATGAAGAAGGACAATGACATCCTTGTAAATATCATCGTGCGAAAAGAGCCACTTCTTACCTGTTACTTAAGTCAGAGAAACATAAAAACAGATTTCCCGGTGCTGACCTGTGCAGCTTCTGTGATCGGAAATGAGGCAAGGACTGTGATAGGTGCCAGACCTGCACGTGCCATGATCGTGGAAGATAAGAAGCAGATCCTGAAGAATTTCCGGAACATGACAAAAAAGCAGAAGGAAGAGGCGATCGAAGCCTTTGCAGAATATGCGGCAGAGAACGTTCCTACTGCAGGCAATATGCGAGGATCAAAGGAATACAGAACCCTTCTTGTAAAAGTATTGACAAGAAGAGCCTGGGAAGCAGTAGGAGGGATGAAAAATGAATATTAATTTCTGGCTTAACGGAGTGAACCGCCACGCAGAGATCTCCCCGGATACACTGCTGATCGATTTCTTAAGAAAACAGGGCTGTTTCAGCGTGAAAAGAGGCTGCGAAACTGCGAACTGTGGTCTTTGCACAGTTCTTATGGACGGTCGTCCGGTGCTTTCCTGCAGTACACTTGCAGCCCGCATTGAGGGTAAGAAAATCGTTACATTGGAAGGAATGCAGAGAGAAGCGCAGGAGTTTGGAAGCTTTCTGGCGAATGAAGGTGCGGAACAGTGCGGTTTCTGCAATCCGGGATTTATCATGAATGTATTTGCGATGCTCAACGAGATCAAAGATCCCACAGAGGAGCAGATCAAAGAATATCTTGCGGGAAATCTGTGCAGATGTTCCGGTTTTGTTTCCCAGACAAGGAGTATCCTGAAGTTCCTGAAATATAAGAAAGCACAGGAGGAAGCATAAAGATGAAATATGTAAATCAACCTGTACGTAAAACAGATGCAATGTCACTGGTAACCGGAAAGCCTGTCTATACAGATGATCTGGCACCAAGGGACTGCCTGATCGTGAAGATACTGAGAAGTCCCCACGCCAACGCCTGGGTGGAAGATATTAAAACAGGTACTGCCGAGAAGGTGGCCGGAATTGCATGTATCCTTACCTATAAAGATGTACCTCAGAAACGTTTTACCCTTGCCGGCCAGACTGCACCGGAGATGAGTCCGGATGACAGACTGATCCTTGACCGTCATGTACGTTTTGTGGGAGATGCAGTTGCCATTGTTGCGGGTGAGACAGATGAGGCGGTAGATAAAGCATTGAAGAGAATCCGCGTAGATTACCGCGTGGAGACACCGGTTCTGGATATCCACAAGGCAAAAGATAATCCGATCCTGGTCCATCCGGAGGATGACTGGAAGCTGAAAATTCCTCTTGGCGGAGACAACAAAAGAAACTTATGTGCATCCGCAGTGGAAGAACATGGAAATGTAGATGAAGTTCTGGCAAAGTGTAAATATACTGTAGAGCGCACTTATCATACAAGAGCAAACCAGCAGACTATGATGGAGACTTTCCGCACAGCCTGCTATATGGATCATTTCGGCAGACTGATCGTTCTGTCCTCAACACAGATCCCATTCCATGTGCGAAGGATCGTTGGAAGGGCACTGGACATTCCTGCTTCCAAAGTACGTGTGATCAAGCCAAGGATCGGTGGCGGCTTTGGTGCAAAGCAGACCTCTGTCAGTGAGATCTATCCGGCGATCGTGACCTGGAAAACAGGCCGCCCGTCCAAGATGATCTTCTCCAGATATGAGTCCATGATCTGCTCTTCACCGCGCCATGAGATGGAGATCACAGTACGCGCAGGTGCAGATGAAAATGGTATCATCAAGGCAATTGATCTTTATACTTTGTCCAACACTGGGGCATACGGAGAACACAGTTCTACAACAGTAGGACTCAGCGGTCATAAATCAATCGCTCTTTACAGACATACAGAAGCCCACAGGTTTGCTTTTGATGTTGTCTATACAAATGTGCAGGCTGCAGGTGCCTATCGTGGTTATGGTGCAACCCAGGGTATTTTTGCAGTGGAATCTGCA
>JABLTN010042520.1_pt1 | contig 11692 bp, 8 predicted proteins | sample 7160141 | NCBI WGS metagenome assembly JABLTN01 (sample SAMN14651226, study PRJNA627086) | human gut metagenome | isolation source: feces | host: Homo sapiens | reverse complement strand
TATGATACGGTTGAAACTCGCAAAATGGTTCAAAATATTGTAAATACATAAAAAAGACAACTAAATTTTTTCTTCACAAATAGTTTGATGTGTGTATAATATAAGAGATAAATCTCAGGGCAAGGTGAAATTCCTTACCGGCGGTAAACCCCGCGGCCCGCTTATGCGGAATGAACTAGTGAAATTCTAGTGGCGACAGTAAAGTCTGGATGAAAGAGTTTGTTTATCTTTTATATTTTTAGTACCCGAGGTTTTTATTATTAGAAGCCTCTTTTTTGTTGAGGCAAGAGGAGATAAAAACATGTCAAACAAAAACGAAACAAAAACAAGATTTTCTACTAAGGAAATCGCCAAAATTGCCATCTTAGGAGCAATTGCATTTGTCCTAATGGCATTCGACTTCCCACTTCCAGTTGCGCCATCTTTCTACAAGTTAGACTTCAGTGAAGTTGCAGTACTAGTTGGTGGATTTGCTATGGGACCTTTAGCAGGTGTATGTATTGAAGCTCTAAAAATTGTACTTAATACATTATTTACTGGTACTAGCACAATGTATGTAGGTGAAGTTGCTAACTTCATTATCGGTTGCTCATTTGTAGTTCCTGCTTGTGTAATTTATAAAAAGAACAAATCTAAAAAATCAGCTGTTACAGGTTTAGTAGTTGGTACATTAGTAATGATTGTTGTAGGCGTATTTGCTAACTTTTGTATCTTATTACCAGCATACAGTTATTTCTATCATTTACCACTAGAAACAATCGTTTCTATGGGACAGGCTATTTTCCCAATAGTTAAGTCAACATTCACATTTGCTTTAGTATGTGTATCTCTATTTAACTTAATTAAAGGTATTGTAGTAAGTGTTATTACAGTTCTTTTATACAAACATATTTCACCAATTTTACACCGTTAATTGATAGATTTAAGTTTATGACAAACAGCCAATACATTGTGATTGTTGCAATTGTTGGCTGTTTTCTTATGTTATAATAATCATTGCATAACGGAGATTTTTTAATATGACAAAATATTCAAGAGTATCTAAATATGAAGATTTACGTAATAAATTACAAAATGATACAGATACAAAAATAGAAAGCAAAGATTTATCAAGATATGAAAAGAAATTAAATGAAATTAATTCAAGTAATTTCGAAGCTCCAAAAGAAACATACAGTGAAGAAAGCTATGATCCAATTCATGCTAGACGTAGACAATATCTTGATAATACAAATGAAATAAATACACCAGTGCAGCCTGAAGTAGTTAAGAAAGACGTGCAAGAGAAAACTAGTACAAATAATCTTGATTACAATAATGCAAATTTCTCTTCATTTAATAACGATTATCTAAATGATTATATTCGAGAAGTTAAAGAATATAACAAAGAGCAGGGAAATGCCTTCAGTACAAATACAAATTTGAATGTATTACATTCAATTAAAAAGGATGAACCTCAACAAGTTCCTAGCAAACCATATGTTGATGAAAAACCATATGATTTAAATCCATTCTATGCAAGTAGAAATGAGAATACTACTTCTATTCCAAAAATGGATAAGACAGCTACTACATCCATTCCAAAAGAACATACAACATCAATTCCAGTGATGAATAATCCTGTATTTGATTTATCAAATGATGATGACTATGAAACATCAGATGTTCCTCAATTTAAATCATCAGCACGTACTTTTGAAGAATTTATGGATGATGATAACTTGGATACTTCTACGATATCTATGACAAAGGAAGATATCGCTGCTGAAGTACAAAGTTTGATTCGCGGTCAAGAAGTAAGTAATAGTGCAAATAAGAAAAATGCTAAGAAAGATCATAGCGATACATTTGATTATCACTTTGAAGCAGAAAGAAATGCTCGTCAACAGTTGTTAAATGAGACAACTCAAATGAGAGCACAGCTTGATAATTATGAAGATAACCTTTCCGAAGTATCAAGCAAGATGCAACACACTGATAAGATGATCAGCAATGTTCTTATTGTATTAATTATTGTGTTAATTGTTGTATTACTTGTAGTGATTTATTGGATTTTAGGTGCAAATGGTATTTTATGATGAAAAAGATTAATATTGCGATTGATGGGCCTAGTGCGGCTGGTAAAAGCACAATTTCTAAGAAAGTAGCGAAAAGTCTTAATTATATTCATTTAGATTCTGGAGCGATGTACCGCTCTGCTGCTTGTAAAGCATTAAAAGAAAATATAGATTTAACAGATGAAGAAAAATTAGTTAAAATGCTTCAAAATACGACTATTCAGTTGACTGTTGATGGTCGAGTATTACTCGATAATGAAGATGTTTCTAAAGAAATTAGAACAGAACAAATCAGTATGTCAGCTAGTTTAATTTCAAAGCTGTCTGGAGTAAGAGAAATACTAGTAGCCGAACAAAGAAAAATGGCTTTAGATAAAGGCTACATCATGGATGGTAGAGATATTGGTACGGTAGTTTTGAAAGATGCTGAAGTAAAAATTTTCTTAACTGCTTCAGTAGAAGCTAGAGCGAGAAGACGCTATCTTCAAGATAAAGAAGCAGGTATGGATGTTAGTCTTGAAGTATTAAAAGAAGAAATTGAAAAACGTGATTATCAAGATACACATCGTGAAGTATCACCACTAAAAAAAGCAGATGATGCAATAGTAGTTGATTCTTCAGATTTATCAATTGATGAAGTTGTATCTGAAATTTTAGATATTATTAATAAAAAAGTAATGGAGTGATTAAATGAGTCAAGATGTTATAGCAATTGTTGGACGTCCTAACGTTGGTAAATCAACGATTTTTAATCGTATCGCAGGGGAAAGATTATCTATTGTAGAAGATACACCTGGCGTTACACGAGATCGTTTATATGCCAGATGTTCCTGGTTAACAAAAGAATTCCGTTTAATTGATACAGGTGGAATTCAAATAGCAGATCAACCATATCAAACGGAAATTAAAGCCCAGGTAGAAATTGCCATTGAAGAAGCAGATGTTATTATATTTGTTGTTAGTGGTAAAACGGGCTTAACAGATGATGATAAATATATCGCATCTATGTTACAAAAATCAAAAAAGCCTGTAGTACTTGCAGTTAATAAGATTGATGATGAATCAAGACTAGCTAATATTTATGAATTTTATGCATTAGGTGTTGGTGAGCCTATTGCGGTAAGTGGAGTTCATGGTATTGGTATTGGTGATGTATTAGATGCCTGCATAAATTTATTTCAAGAAAAAGATAACACAGATAAAAATGAAGGTACACGTATTGCTGTTATTGGTGAACCTAATGTAGGTAAATCTTCACTTGTTAATGCAATCTTAAATGAAAATCGTTCTATTGTATCAAATGTACAAGGTACTACTCGTGATGCGATAGATACACCTTTTACTTATGAAGGAAAACCTTATGTAATTGTTGATACAGCAGGTATTCGTAAAAGAGGTAAAGTATACGAATCAATTGAAAAATACTCTGTATTAAGAGCTTTATCGGCTATTGAAAGAGCAGATGTTGTTTTATTCTTAATTGATGCTGAAAAGGGGATACGTGAACAAGATAAACACGTTGCTGGTTACGCAGAAGAAGCAGGTAAACCGGTTGTTATCGTTGTAAACAAATGGGATACAGTAGAAAAAGATGATAAGACAATGAACGTATTTATTGAAAAAGTACGCACTGAATTTGCTTATTTAGCATATGCACCAATTGTCTTTGTTTCAGCTAAAACTAGACAAAGAGTAATGACAATATTACCAGTAGTAGACAAGGTATATGAAAATACATTAAGAAGAATCCCTACTAATGTATTAAATGAAGTAATAGCGGATTTCCAGATGGTTACACCAGCTCCTGCAAGAAATGGCAAGAGATTCCGTATTTACTATGCAACACAGGTTGGTGTTCAACCACCAACATTCATGCTTTCATGCAATGAACCAAGTCTATTACATTTTACATATCGTAGATTTATTGAAAATCAACTTAGACAATCGTTTGATTTTGAAGGAACACCAATTCATTTGGTTGTTAGAAAGAAGGTTTCTGAATGAAAATAGCTGTTATGGGTACAGGAAGCTGGGGAACAGCTTTAGCACAAGTTTTAGCTGATAATAACAATGAAGTACTTTTATATGGTATTAATCCCAAGGAAGTAGATGATATTAATTTAAATCATAAAAATTCTAAATATTTTGATGATTTAGATATTTCTCATTCTTTAAAAGCTACTACTGATATGAATGATATTCAAGACAGTGATATTGTTTTGTTGGCTGTTCCTACAATTGCTGTAGAAGATACTGCTAAAAAAGTATTTGAAATTGTTAAAAATTCAATTTATGTCATAAATGTTGCGAAAGGCTTTCATCCAGTAACTCATGACCGCTTGAGTGTTGTAATTGAAAAAGTGGCTGATAAAGATAAATGCAAAGGTATTATTTCTTTGATTGGCCCATCTCATGCAGAAGAAGTTATTTTAAGAAAATTAACATGTATCAATGCAGTAAGTGAAAATGAAGAAGCTGCTAAAGTTATTCAACATTTATTCTCAAATGATTATTTTAGAGTATATACAAATACTGATGTTATTGGTGCTGAGATTGGTGTAGCAATTAAGAACGTCATGGCTATTGCTAGTGGTATTTTAGAAGGCAGTGGTCAAGGTGATAATGCTAGAGCTGCATTAATGACTAGAGGACTTGCAGAAATGAGTCGCTATGGTGTGAGCTATGGTGGTAAGTTTGAAACATATCTTGGTCTAGATGGAGTAGGGGATTTGATTGTTACTTGCACATCACTGCATTCTCGTAACTTCATGGCAGGTTTTGAAATTGGTAAAACACAAGACGCTGCTACATTTATGAAGAATAATACCAAAACAGTTGAAGGTATTCTTGCTTGTAAAGTTATACATGATGAAGCTCATAAGCGTAATATTTCTATGCCAATTACTGATCAAGTATATGCTGTGCTTTATGAAGGGAAGAGCCCTAATCAAGCAATCAGTGATTTAATGAAACGTGATTTAAAAGCAGAAAACTAGTTTATTAGAAAGTTAAGGTACAAATTATGGATATATCTGATTTTGTAGAAGTAGCGAAAAGACTTAATGTTCTTGGTATAAAAATAACAAAAGATAGTGAGCTTATAGCTGAATGGTATAGTGAAGCTGAGTGCCGTAGAAATATTTATTCAGCAACGAAGAGTTTTACCTCTTGTGCAGTTGGGTTTGCTGTTCAGGAAGGATTAATATCTCTTGATGAAAAATTGACTGATGTTTTTTCAGAAGATTTACCAAATTTAATCGATGATAATCTACAAAAGGCAACTGTTCGAGATTTGCTTACAATGTGTTTGGGACAAGAGCACGGTAATCTAATGGGAGCACAACGACCATTATATAAAGAGGATGATTGGGTAAAAATGTCATTAGCTATTCCATTTAAATATAAACCGGGTACGCATTTTGTATATAACAATGTTGGACCATATCTTGCGGGGATTCTTGTACAAAGGCGTTCAGGATGTGATTTGGTTTCATATCTTACCCCAAGACTTTTTGAACATCTTGGAATAAAGCGCCCAACATGGGAGACAGATCCTCTTGGAAACAGTTTTGGTGCTGGTGGGTTATTTCTTACGCTTTCTGAACTTCATAAATTTGGATTATTTTACCTTAACAAGGGCAAATGGAATGGAAAACAGATTTTGTCTGAAGAGTGGATAAAAGAAAGCACAATGGCATCTGATACGGATAATTATGCTTATCTTTTTTGGAGAGGCGAATATAATTCTTTTAGAGCTGATGGAAAATACTCTCAAATTTCAATGGTTCTTCCTGAAAAAAATGCAGTTGTATCACTTGTTGCCGAATGTCGTAAAGGGGATGAACTGATGAGAGCATTATATGATCTTGTTTGTGCTAAATTATAATTTATGCTTTTTTGATTGCATTGAGAATGATTAATCACTTTTTATATTTTTTATAGAGAAATCAAATAATCATCAGACGCTATGTATCATGAATTACAGGTCTATAAGTCTATTTTTACAAAAAAAATGTATTTAAAATTACATAGTTAACATAATATAATCGGTTTAATATATATCTAAAAAGATACCTACTATAAATGTGACTCTTATAGCAGGTATCTTTTGTTATAGGATATTTAATTTAGTTATTCGGATGGAATTGTCCATTTTCATCCCACCAGCCATTATTATAATCTACTTCTTCAGTAGGTTCATATGTTGCGACAACACAAGCTGTTTCATCAGTATTGCTTGAACCACCACATACTTTTACTGTTCCCCATAAATCGGTTGCCCAGCCACTATAGTAGCCGTTAACACTGGAAATATTTGTTACAGGGTTATCATCAACGTAGATTGTAGCCCAATATGAACCACTGCCTCCACCTGTTAGCCATGATAAATCAACTAAACAATTTCCCCATTGTTCAATATCATTTTTACCATCATGAAGTGAGATATTTTTTTGACCGTCAGAACAAGTATAACTGTTAGAACTCCAGGATACTGTTAAATTGCTGTATTGATCATAATGAGCAGATATACCAAATTGTTCTGTAGAATGTTCTTCAATATATTCTCTATATTCTTGAGCACTGACAAGAGGTTGAGCTTCAAGTCCTGCTTTAGAAACAGTAGATGTAATAGTAGAACCGGCAGGAGCATCTTCTGCTCTAACATGAGGATATGTACCATATACATAAGTAATTTCTTCTAAATCACTTGGTTTACTAACTCCCTCAGGTTCATAGCCAAGAACTTCTTCTTCTATGTCTAGTAATGCTTTATTAATTTGTCCCTGAATATTTAAATTTTGTTTGTAATCATTGAAATATGTTTGTTTGCCAGAAACAGCCATATCATAACCAAGCCATACAACATTTGTATATTTGCTTGTATTAGATACCATCCATTTATCTTTCATGGCACCTACTGGAATACCATATTGTACACCATCTCTTCCCCAGTCACTTGTTCCTGTTTTAGCATAAACAGGGTAGTTACGTTTCAGAATCTGCATCCAGTTGAAATAAGGTCCAGATACGTTATTTTCCATTAACTGGCATGTTAGGTAAGCACTTCCCGAACTTAGAATCTTTTTGTTTTGATTTTCAGGATAATATTCTTCACCATTTGAAAGTACAACTTTACTAATTGTATGAGGTTCGTTATAAACGCCGCCATTGATTAACATAGCAGTTGCTCCAGCAATTTCTACAACTGTTGTTTCAAACCATGTACCACCAATCGCAAAGGACAAGTGGAAGTTATCAGCAGTAACTCTTGAAAATCCAATTGCCTGCATATAAGCCGCTACTTTTTCTTTACCAATTTTATCTACGACATTTTCTAATGTTAAGATAGCAGGGATATTTAATGACCATGCTAAAGCATCTTTAATTTTGATATCACCTTGGTATTTACCATTTGAGTTAACAAGTACCATGCTTTCGTATGGATAAGTAATCGGTTTATCCATTAGGATTTCATCTAAAGAATAGCCTAAATATTCAAACGCTAAAGCATAAGACACAACGGGTTTAATACAAGAACCAGGTTGTTTATAGTTCATCGCAGCTCTATTTAATAGACGGGCACCGTCATAATTTCTACCACCGCCTAAACCGACAATTGCACCAGTTGAATTATCCATTGCGACCATTGCAACCTGCATCAGTTCATCAGGAAATTTAATGTTTGTTTCACTGTTTTGAATGGCATCAATTTCGGCTTGAATTGTTTGATTTAAATTTGTATAAATCTTCATACCTGTAATTGTTGGATCTTTACCAGTAATCTTCTGAGCTTCAGATAACGCTACGTCAATATAAGATTGATATTTAGAATCTGATGATTGTAATCGATTGTCACCAACAAGTTGATCTTCTACTTTAATTGATTTAGCAAGTTCTTTTTCTTCCTCGGTAATGTAGCCATGATACTGCATCATGTTTAATACTTCATTACGTCTTTGTGTTGCTGCATCTAAGTGATAATAAGGGTTATAGCCATTTGGTAAGTTAATAATACCTGCAAGCAATGCTGACTCAGAGAGACTTAATTCTGTACAGTCTTTGCCAAAGTAGTACATACTTGCTTTTTGTACACCACGGATATTTCCACCAAAATTCAATCGATTCATGAACAGTTGGAAGATATGTTTTTTATCAATTTCATTTTCCAGTTTGATTGCTAAATAAATCTGTTGAACTTTATATTCAATACTCTTTTTTCTTTCGGTACTGTTATCACCAGCATCGACAGAAAAATAAGTATTTTTAACTAACTGCATTGTAAATGTTGATCCACCTTGACCATAGTTTCGATTTTTCAGGTTTTCTAATATCGCTTTTGTAAAACGAGGGATATCGAATCCAAAGTGAGTGAAGAAACGGGAGTCTTCTATAGACAAGAAGGCATCAACTAGACTTTCTGGACATTCATCATAAGTTATATTTTCACGTAGATATACACCAACTTCAGTAATTAATGCACCAGAGTCATCATAAATCTGGGAAGATTCTTCACTGACAAAATCATTAAGATCAAGATCAGGTGCTGTTTCAATCATCTGACTGACCATTGTTAAGCCAACACTGGCAACAACAATATATACAATTAATATAAGGATAAGAAAAGCTGTTCCAATTTTATATCCTGTATTTTTTTTCTGTCTTTTCTTAATTTCTTTTTTCTTTTTCATTTCTTCTTCAACAGAATGCTGTACAGTATAAATCTTTGTTTCGCTATCTGTATCAGACATATTTGTAGATGATTTTGGTAAATCTAAATCATCGTGTTCTTTTTCTGTATTCTTCTTCATCTTTATTTCTCCAAATAATACTTGATTATATTATCATAACTGAGCTGAAAATACCCAAAATAATAAAATAAGAGCCTTTTGGCTCTTAAATTTTCTTGAAATATTCTAATGCCAGGCACCCAAGACCTGCTTGAGCACTGACTACGTTACATAGTGATATCACTTCAGCATCAATACCAGGAAATGTATCTACAATCTGGTGATAGATGTTTTCAGCATTAGGAACATCATTTGTATGGGCTATAGCAACGTGATACGAGCTGTCAACTCCATCTTCTTTCATATGATTGAGAACGACTTGTATTGCTTTACGAAGGGTCATTGTTTTATCATATACATCAATTCTTCCACCGGTAGATCTACCAAGATGTAAAATAGGGACAATTCTTAATAATTTTAAAAGTTTAGCAGCAAGAGGTGTTAAACGACCTCCACGAGCAAGACTTTCTAAATCTCTAGGAATAACGATAGTTTCACAAGAGCTGACAATTTCATCTACAATCATCATGATTTGCATATCATCCAAACCATCTTCATAGGCTTTTTTAATACGTTTAACTAAATATTCCTGAACGACGCAAGTTGTATATGAATCAATACAGATAATACGCATGCCAAGGTTTTTCGCAATAGATGTCATGGTAGAACCAGTACCAGATAAACCATTACAAATAGGAACAGCTACAATTAAATCGAAACCCTGTTCTTTTAAACTGGTAAAGCATTCTTCAATTAGACCATAGGCAGGTTGAGAAGTCATTAATACTTTTTTCTCTTCCAGTGCTTTTATACAGTCGTTTTTAGAGAAATTCTCCATATCCTGATAAGTTGTTTTACCATCTGTTATTTGTAAAGGAATACTTATAATTCCATCTTTGGCGAGTTCTGTGATACTTTTTCCCGTGCCACTGTCTGTTACATATGCAATTTTCATTTGTTTTACCCTCATTAATATTTTAATATTTACAAAAATAATTGCAAATACCATGGTAATATTCTTATATGATTACGCATTTAAGTGTTAGAACTAGTTATACATTATTAGATAGTACGATTCAAATTCAAAATCTTGTAAAAAAGACGAAAGAACTTGGTTTTGACTCTATCGCTATAACCGATAGGAATGTGATGTTTGCATTTCCTGTCTTTTTGAAATATTGCAAAATGTATCAAATTAAGCCAATATTTGGGTTAGAAATCATTGTGAACTATCATGAAGTGAAAGTTCCTTTTGTTCTTTTAGCGAAAGATAATCTTGGATATAAGAACTTGATGAAATTAAGCAGCAAAGCAAACAATATTAATGATAGTTATGTAACATTAGAAGAATTTATTCAGCATGCAAGTCATAACTATATTATCGCTTATGGAGAAGGTGGCTATTTTGACAGTGACTTAATCAGTGAAAACAAAGAAGCTGTATTAGACAAGCTAAAAGTCATGAAGGAAGAATTACCTGAATTTGATGTTGCTTTGTCATATCAAGAAGCTTCTCTATGGGCAATTAAAAATAAAATGTTAAAGCAGATTTGTAGACAACTTAATATTTCTACAGTTGCTTTAAATAAAGTGTATTATCTCGATAAACAAGATGAAGAAACATTCCATATTCTTTCATCGATTAAAAATCAAAAATCTATATATGATCAATCACTTACCAAGGTAAAAGGAAGATATCTTTTATCTATTGAAGAAATGCAGAAATTATATGAGGAAGATGATTTAGAAAGAACTAGTGTTATTGCATCATCTTGTTTCTGTGATTTAAGTATAGAAAAAACAAGTTTACCAGAATATCCAGTGAAAGATGATATTACGCAAAGTCAATATCTTACACAGTTATGTTTAGCAGGATTAAAGAAAAGATTGAATAATGAAGTTACAAAAGAATATGTAGAGAGAATTAAATATGAACTGGATATTATTATCAAGATGCATTTTGAAAATTACTTTTTAATTGTCTATGACTTTATTTGCTATGCTAAAAAACATAATATTTTAATTGGTCCTGGTAGAGGAAGCGTCTGTGGTTCATTATGTGCATATTGCTTGGGTATTACAGAAATAGATCCATTAAAATATGATTTACTGTTTGAAAGATTTTTAAATCCTGAAAGAATCAGTATGCCTGATATAGATACAGATATTCCTGATAATAAAAGGCAGGATGTTATTTCCTATGTACAAAATAAATATGGTGCAAGTCATGTTTCTTCTATTGTTACTTTTGGTACATTTGGACCAAAGCAAGCTTTAAGAGATGTTGGCAAAGTAATGAATCTTCTCGAAAAAGATATTTCTTTAGTTACAAAACAAGTTCAATCAAATAAAGTTTCTTTAAGAGAACAATATAAAACAAATAAAAAATTAAGAGATATTTTAAATGCCGATAGAAATCTAAAAAAGATGTTTGATACAGCAAATCTAATAGAAGGTTTACCAAAACATACAAGTACTCATGCGGCAGGTGTTATCATCAGTAAACTGGATATTAATGATGTTGTTCCTACAATAGAGGATAATACGATATTAACTTCTCAATATACAATGGAGTTTTTAGAAGAACGCGGTTTAATCAAAATGGATTTTTTAGGTCTTAAAAATCTTACGATGATTGATGATATGGTCACTAAAATTAAAAATATTCAACCTGATTTTGAACTTCCCTATTCGCCTCAAGATGATAAAAAAGTATATCGTATTTTAAGTGAAGCGAATTGCTTAGGCATTTTCCAGGTCGAATCTGAAGGGATGAAAAACCTGCTTAAGAAAATGAAGGTAAATTCATTTGAAGATATTGTTGCAAGTATTGCATTATATAGACCT
>JABLTN010091327.1_pt1 | contig 11736 bp, 11 predicted proteins | sample 7160141 | NCBI WGS metagenome assembly JABLTN01 (sample SAMN14651226, study PRJNA627086) | human gut metagenome | isolation source: feces | host: Homo sapiens | reverse complement strand
TCGCACTCCCAGCTGAAGGTCTCGGCATCCGGGCTGTCGTTCATGGTCTCGTGGGTCTTTTCCGCAGGCTTTGCGGTGGCGTTCCACACCACATGGATGATATAGCCCTTGTCCGGGTCCTCGTCGGTGCCCACCTTGGTCTGCCAGCTGAAGCCAAAGCTCTTGCGCTTCTGCTGGCCGATGCGCACACCCTTGACCGGGGTCGACAGGCCGTCGCAGGGCTCGAACTCCTCAGGGTACATGTACGCCTCAATGGTAAAGCTGTAATCCTCGCCGGAGATCAGGCGCGCATACTTCATGTTGTCGGCCCACAGGTCAGTGGGCTCTGCGCCGCTGGGGCTCTCGGTCACGCCGGTCAGGCCGTTCCAGCCTGCGCCGTTCTCATAGCCTTCACCATCTGCCTTGGGGTAAACCACGCCATGCGAAACACCGGCATGGAACTTGCGCTTGCCGTCTTCATCCCACTTAATTTTTGCCATAGGTTTTGTCCTCCTTTATAAATAGGTGTCAGTACCACACGCTGAACACGTCGTGGTATAAGTTGTCCGAAATAAATTGGCGGTCATGAGAAGCCTTTGCAAGCTCGCCCATGGCCGCCGTCATTTCGCTGTCCGGTTTTGTGTCGATCACTGTCACGGTGTAATGAAAGGTCTGCCGGTATACCCGGTCATCCGCATCCCTGTTGCGAATTTTGGAAAGTTCGTAGCAGATGCAGGGGTACTTCATCCGCAGGTTTGCAGGCGGCTGATAGTAGACGTTTTCGCTGCCGCACCGTTTTTTCACGATGGCACGCAGGTACTTGTCCAGCTCGGAGCGTCTCTCACTCAGCTTCACTGCCATGATAAAGCCCTCCCAAGGTCAGCACCACGCGGGGGTATTCCACCGCTGCATCGGTCACTTTCCACTTGCCGCCGTAAAGCGTCGCATACCGGATATTGCAAAAGTGCTCCTGAATGTAAGGGTCTGCGATGACGCTTAACGTGTTCGCAAGGCTGATATCATCGTTCACCTTGTCGCCGGACTGGATTCTGCGCGTGTTCCGCACAAGATCACCGTAACAGTCACGCTCTGTCACGATCTCCGAGTAGACACTCGGCTCTGTCTCCTGGGTCTCAACGAATCCCAACTTTCCAAACCACTTGCTCATCGCACTTTCACTCCATTTTGATTTTTCCTTCCTCTAAGCAGGGCTCGCCCTTCGGGAGAGCTGCAAGCAACTACGTCACAGACGCATTGTGCGCTGAGAGGGTTTACTCGGCCGCAGAAGCCGTCCATGCCTGGGTCTTCACGGTGTCGCCTGCCGTCACGGTGATGACGCCGGTGGTACCGAAAGCAACAGGCACCAGATAGTTTGCGCCCTCGATGATGACCAGACGGCCCTTCTTGAAGGCGTCCTCGATTTCCGCCTTGGTCACGGTCTCCTTGTAAGCCTCGTCGGCGTACAGCTTGTGGTCGGCCGGCTTGCCGTAGGCCATGTAGTTTGCAACATGCAGGTCCTTGCCCTGCTCATAGAACTTGTTCAGCATTTTTATCATCCTTCCTTTAAAAAAGGCTCGCCCTTCGGGAGAGCTCCGCGACGCGCTGGCATTTGCCAGACGGAGCGGTGAGAGGGTTCGGGCCGTTTCCCGAGGGGCTGCCTGTAAGTCGTACGGAGCGGTGAGAGGGTTATGCAGCCTTGTACTCGATGGCCATTGCGCTGAAGGGCACGGTCAGTGCACCGGAGCAGCGGGTCTCGATCAGGTACTTCTGCTGGTTGTAGTCGATGTCGAAGTCATCGAACATGTTCACAGCGCCGCCCTTGTCGGCACCCACGGTGTAGTCGGCCAGATTGACCACGATACCGAACAGCTCGCCGCCCTTGGTGCCCTTCATGCCGGCCATCTGGGGCACGGTCACGATCTCCTTCACACGCAGAGCCTGCGCCACCTCAGTCTCGTTCTTGTACAGGCGGTGGCCGATCTTGTCCTCCAGCAGCAGCATGTCGGTCAGGTTGTCCTCAGTGGTGAACAGGGTCGGGTTGCCGCTGCCCTTGTAGTCCTTGCGAGCCTTCAGGGAAGCATTCATAGCAGCCTTGATCTTGGTCTCAGTGTCCGCACCGGTAGCAACCTCGGCCTGCACCTTGATAGTGTAGAAATCGTCGTCGCTGTAGATGGGGCGGATGTTGCCCTCGTTGATCTTGTCATCGGAAGCAGCGTTGCGGCCGTCGCCGATCAGGTAGGCACGCGCCAGTTCCTCGTTCAGCTTGGTGCGCATCTCCTGCTTCAGCCATGCGATCACATCGAAGCTGGTGATGTCTGCGATGTCATCGCGATCCATCTTCTGCTTCTTGTAAACAGTGGTGGGGCTGGTGGAGCGCTTCAGCAGGCCGAACACCTGCTCCTTCTTGAAGTTGCCCTTGATGTAGCCCTTGGCGCGCGCATCTTCCTCGGTCAGGTCAGCGCTCATGCTCTTGATGCGGCTGAACGGGATGTGGTGCACACTGCTCATCACCTTGCCGACCCAGGTCTGGTCATTGTCGATGATGCGGGGCGGGTTGTCCAGCAGGTGGTCCTCCGGGAACAGCCATTCCACGTCCTCGATGCCGTGCTGGATAAAGGCATCCTTCATGCTGCCGCAGCGCTTGCCGTCTGCCATGGCGGCATTGATCTCGTCAATGTTGTGCTTCAGCACGCCCTGGTCCTTGTCGTTGTCAAAAACATTGTGCTTCACGGTTTCGTCCTCCTTATCGTTGTCTGTTTCCTTATTGTCTGCGCCTTTCTTGCCATCGATCACCATGCCGACAATGGCGTAAACAATGTTCTTCTGCTTCTCCGTCAGGCTGTCGAACACTTCCTTGACGGTTTCTTCGGTGGTTTCTTTGTCCTCGGGGTTCTCTTTGGACTTCTCCTTGTCCTCGTCTTCGGAATGCATGATCTCGTCATCCTCCTCGCCCAAAGGGTTGTCATCGGGGTCAAGTCCGTGCTTCAGGCTCAGACCCCCATCGGTATAGATAAAAGCTTCTTCGCCTTCCTCTGCGTTGTAATCCGCGCTGTGCTCCACGATCTCGTCGATCAGTGCACCCGGGTTGCAGCCCGCCAGCACCAGGCTCAGCTCCCGGATCACGCCATGCATCACGGTGTTTCCGGCCTTCTTCAAACCGTTTGCAAAGATGCTCATGGCGTCAATGTCGCCGCTGCGCACGGCTTCCAGCGCACTCTGGCCGCTTGGGCTGTCGTTCATTTTCACATAGGCATAAACGCCGTCTTTCCGGTTCTGCAAAAGGGCGTGCCCCAGCACATGCTCCGGGTCCGAGTGGTCGTGGTTCCACACCACCGGCACCTTTCGCCCGTCGTCGCCCTTAAAGGCGTCCGGTGCGATGGTCAGCCCATCGTAGCACAGGGTGTTCGCCTTGGTCGCATAGCCGGAAAAATCGTAGTCGAATTTCTTCGCCATTTTGATTTCTTAAACCTCCTTCCTCTCAAGATTCCGTTAAGAATCTTTCTCCCTTGCCAAAAGCCGGTCCACAGTCTCCTTGCCGCCCGTCATGGCGGTGGGGTTCTGTATCTGGTCCGTGCTCTGGTTCAGGTTCTTGTTGCTCAGCTCGTCCGCCCGCGGGTCCTTCGAGGGTTTCAGACCAATGGCCTGCCGGAACTCGTTGGAGCTCATGATCTCATTGCGGGTAAACTTGTCTGCCATCTCGGCCACCGTGCCAATGGGTGCCAGCTTGAACGGATCCCGGAAGAACAAAATGCTCTGCCGCTGGCCGCGGGCGGTCTTGGTCAGGAACTTCCGCTTCATCTCGTCCACGATCGCGCTGACGATGGGCTCCACGATGCGGTTGTAGTAGTTGGTCATCGCCGCCTCGTCCGCCGTCCCGTTCATGATCTCGAGGGTAATACCCAATTGACTGTAGAACATGTTCGTCAGGTATTCGATCTGCTTCAGAAGGTTGTTTTCAAGGCTGCGATTCAGCTGCGTCACCCGCTCGGTGCCGTCCGTCCACGCAATTCCGTATTTCGAGTCGCGGAGCTGGTCTTCGATCTCCTGCCGGCGCTTATTGGCCTGCTCACGGCGTGCTTCGCTTTTCACAACGTAGGGCAGCTGAATGATCAGGTCCAGCTTCCCTGCACCTGCCTGCTCGTCCACCACGTCGAGTAAGCTCAGCTTGCGGATCAGGCGCTGCATGGTGCTGTTCGGCTCGTTCATGATGGCGTAGAATGGGTTCTCGATCAGAGCCACAGTCTTTTTCGGCAGGACCAGCTCCTCTTTCTGCCCGGTCTTGTCGTTGTAAAGCCGCACCCGCACATGCTCGGGATACCATTCCAGCACTTTGCCCACCCGCATGGAGTAGATTTTGTAGCTGTCGCTCCGGCTGGGGTCGTAATTCGTTTCCACCGGCACCACGGCCACCACGCCTTCGTCCAGCATGCTCATCACAATGTCCTGCACAAGGCCCCGGCCCGTCTGGTCCAGATTTGCTTCGAGGTTCAGGCAAGAATTAAGGCCCGAGTCGATGACCGAATCAAATCGGCCATTTTCGTCGAGCCTTACATGCTGTATCGTGATGGCACTGCAGTCCATCGAGATGCGGTTGTATACGCTGGTCACAAAGGTGCGTTCGTTCCCCCGCGTCAGCCGCACCCGGTCAGGCCGGTAACTATACCCGCCTGCATACCCTCCAAAGTTCCGGGGAGGGTCCCGGTTCAGAAAAGCGTTCCAGGCGTGCTTCAGCCGGGAACCAAAACTCATTTCTGTTTCCATTTTGATTTTCCTTCCTTTAAGAAAGGCTCTCCCCTCGGGAGAGCTCCGTCATAGCTCTGGCTCAGCCAGACTGTGGCGGTGAGAGGGTTCTGCCGCTTCCGGAAAGTCAGCTGCCGTCTTTCTTTTTGTCGTTGTTCTGTCCGCCCACGCTGCCCGTGGCCATCGCGTTCGCAAGGTCTGGGTTGCCCAGAATGTTCGTCACCGCCTGTTTTCCGGCGTACAGCATGGCACCTTTCATCATGGTGGAAAGCGCCTGCTGCCCTGCCGTGTTGAACACCGTCTTCACGAAGGTCTGCCCGCCGTTGATCTCCTTCTTCAGGCTTTTCACGTCCCGCTGCAGCTGCAAGCGTTCCCGCTGCAGTTTCAGCTCCCGGTTCGGGTCGTCCTCGCGCACGTTCGTCTGGCCGGAAAGGTCGCGGTACTGCTTCTCCATCTGCATCCGGTTGATCTGGGCCCGCAGCTCCTCGTCCGAGTAGTCGCTGACTTTCTTCTTGGACGCCTTCAGAGCATACTCCGTCGCTTCGGTCCCAGTGTTTGCGCCGTCTGCACCATCTTCGCCGTAGTGCTTCTTTCCGGCAGTGGTCAGGGTGCCGTCCTTGTTCTGGTAGCGGCGTACGCCCCACTTCATACCCTTGACGCCCCAGTGCCAGAGCTCATCCTGTCGTCTCATCTCATCCCTCCCTTCTGCTTTTTTCGTCTTCTTTTACTTTTTATTGCTTTTATCCCCGTTTCCGTGCTATACTGGTTCTGTTAGCAATTGTTGTGAGGAAAGGGAAGATTATATGGATAATGATGAAAAACTTGCCGCTGAAACATCTCGACCGGAAGAAATAGATGCTTCAACGGATAGTGACTCTGATGAAATCAAAAGTCCCGAAAGCAATGTTGAAGATACGGCCTTATCAAATACCAAACCCTCAAAAATGCGGTTCTCGGAAAAACATCCAACTGCTACAAAAATCTTACAAGGACTAGGTGTCGCTACAGTCGCAGCTGGACTTTTAGCTCTCGTGAAATATCTTTCAAGAGATGAGCCAATTGATTATCCAGCGCCGATCCAATTATGTGACGATGTTCAATCATCACCTGCCGATGTGGCAATCGAGAACACACCCTTAAACCCAGTCTCTAACGGAGACACCTATGTTTCGAAAGAAGACGTTACCCCGTATCGAAGAAATTTGCCGAAGGGGCAACATGCTTCCGAAGCCAAAGTCAAGCAGGCCGAAGCAGAGGGCAATCCTCTTAAACCTGGGCAAACGTCAGTAGTCGGCTATCCAAGAGAACGAACTATACACAAGAAATGAAAGGAGCACATCATGACAAACTATTGCATCACTTGCGGAAGGTCTCTTCGGAATGCACCTTACACCCAGCCTTGGGAAGACGGTGACAATGAAGAAGGCTACTGGACTTGCCCTTCCTGCGGCACAGAAAATATTGACTGGGCCAGTGCTGATGATGACTAAGGAGATTTACAACATGAAAAAGAGAATCCGTGTCTTATTTACAGTGTTTATCATGTGTCTTATACTTGCCACACCAACTTTTGCAGCAAGTAGTGCTCCGTCAGTTGAACTAATGAACATAGTTTTAGATGGCCCAAGCAAGACATTCAATTCCTTTTCGCCTACATTATATTTTAGAAACAACTCGGGAAAAAGTGTGAAGTATTACGATTGGTATTTTACTCTTTATAACAGGGTGGGCGACCCAACTCCTAATGAAGCAACCAACAGTTCGACTGTACACTTACAGGTGATTGGCCCAATCAGTCCAGACGAGCCAATTACAACTAAATCTTCTGCGACAAAAATAGGGAAGAACGGTACGAATCGCTATATTTACTGTAACAATAGAAACTGTGACATTTATACCGACTATTACGGAAACTATTTTATATACCAGACAGGCCATTACAATTCCGGAAGATGGTATGACGACACCGATACCCTTACTTATTTAACGCCTGAAGAAGCTCAAACTCGTAGCTTTTATCAAAGCGTGAAGTTCGATAACGCTTGGTACAGTGGTGTTTATTCTTATATTCGGTTGCAAAAAGTTATTGTGACATACATGGATGGAACAGTAGAAACAATTGATGGCTCTGTTGCTGAATCACCGAGAATCAATTCTACGCTTACCAACAATTGTTTCAAAGATGACGTAGCTTTGTATAGCGCAGTATATGATTATTGGGATTATAGATGGTATAATAGTGACTTGGTAGCGCTCTTTGATACCAATCAATACCGCTATTTCCAACATTTTATCACTTCAGGAATGAAAGAAGGACGCCAAGCCAAGAAAACTTTCAATCTTACTGCTTACAAAGCCAACAACCCGGATTTGGTCAGCCAATTTGGCAGTGACAATACTAAGTATTATCTTCATTATATGTCTTCTGGCCAGACTGAAGGTCGAAAGGCAACTTAATATCAGGAGCACAAACGATGACTAATGAAGAAAGAGACTTACTCAACCGGATGAATACCGGTGCGTTTGATGGTGTTGTCGGAAGCATCCGTGCTACAAAATTTGGCTACGCCGTCTGGAATGAAATAAAAGATGGAATTGCCTTCCGGTACAGACAACGCATTGGTGGCGTTCCTTCCAAAGATAATCCAAATAAGCTTTGTCAAGATTCACTTTATGTTGAAGAATTTTGGGATAGAGATGAACGGCGTCTTGAATTTCTTCGAAATAATGGCGCATTCATCAATGATTCTGCTGTAAAAGCTTACAGTGCTAAATACCACGACAAAATTTAATCACTCAAACGCATCCCGGTTCACCTTATAAGCTACATACGCATCCATCATAGCGGCAACCGCATCGATCTTCTGGTCATATCGTTGTTTCAGAAGCTTGCGGTTGCCGTTTGTGTCTTCCAAGGTAATGCAGTTGCCCATGGCGAATTGCATCAGTGCTTCGTCAAACAGCAGTTTCCGCTGTTCGCTCAGCTTCTTCAGCTCGCCCAGCGGCACGCTCTCTGTCTTCGCGCCCTGAATGACTTTCTCAATGGCATACTCGCCGTTCTCTCTCGCCCACCGCTCCACAAAGTCCTTTGCGTTGTAGGGGTCGTAGCCAAAGGCACGCACGTCGTACCCGCTGTTCTCGATAAAGGCATCCAGGTCGTCGTATACTTCCATCATGTCCAGCACCGTGCCTTCCATGATGACCAGTGTCCCCTCCCGCATGAACTCGTCATACTTCTGGCGCATGGCCTGCGGCAGTTTCGAGAGGGTGTAGCTCGTAATGTAGTCCCGTGTCTTCACGCCGAAATATCCGTGCTCCATCGGGAACAGGAAGGTAAAGGCGCAGAAGTCGTCACCCTGCGAGAGGTCCGCCCCCATGGCACAGGCCATCTGCCAGAAGTCCCGGTGCCGGTGCGGCAGGGTCTCCTCGTAGGGGAAGAAGTAGGTGTAACCTTCCATCGGGATGCCGAAGCGTTTGGCCAGAATGTCGTTCCGGCTTGCCGGTGCTTTTTCGGCGCGTTCCACGTCCAGCTGGTAGGCTTCGTAACTCACGGTCAGCCCCAGGTTCGGGTTCGCCTTCACCCACATCGACGGGTCGTTCACTTCTTCAATGCTGTCCAGCTTGTAGTACCAGATGGACACATGCGGGTTGACGTAATCCCCTTTCAGGATGCTCATCAATTCCATTTTGATGGAGTCGCCGCATCCGTTGCGCACCGTGCCCTCGCTGCTGGTCGCCACGATCAGGTAATCGTTCACCTTCGAACTGCCCTGCTCGATGGCACCAATGGGGTCTTCCCGGATGGGGCAGCTGAGCCACTCGTCTACTGTTGCCACCTTGTCTCTCCGGCCCTGCAGCTTGTCGATGCTCATGGGCCGAATTTCCAAAAGGCTGTTGGTCAGAAAGTTTTCGATGCCCTTCTTCGTGCTGGCCAGCTTCACCCTGCCGGAAGCAGCACCCGTCGTGTTCTGCAAACTGCCTTCTGTCATAAAACGATAAAGAGGTCCTCTCGCCCGCGCGATCGCTGTACGCACCGGTGAGAGGACTTCTTCTGCCTGTTTCATGGTGGGTGCCGTGGTGATCTGCTGGGTGGTGTACCCGTCCACGGAAAGGAAGTATTGCTGGATGCAGCTGTCGTACATGCTCTTTGCCGCACCGCGCGCCACGATCAGGTATTGCTTTCGCACCAGTCGGTGCTTGATGCGCTTCTGCTCGTAGTGTCCGTCCGGGTTTGGCTTGTAGACGGTGCGTTCCTCAAAGTAGTACCACCCGAAGATCTGCTCGGCCCACAGCTTGAAAGTCTCCAGCAGTTTCAGGTCCGTGCCATCCGTCAGGGTCAGCTCCCGTTCGCAGAATTTCACAAAGCCGTCCATGGCCTTATCGTCATAGTAAACGCCCGGGTTCGCGATCAGGTCGTCGATCCGGTTCATCTCCATGCTGATCTCTCTGCAAACGGGAATTTCCCCGCGCATCACGGCCTCCCGGAACCGGCCGTAGTAGATCGGCGTCGCCGTGTTCGAGAGTGCCATTTTGAATTTTTCCTTTCAAAGGTTCACAGAAGTTTTAGTTTCGCTTATTCGCCAATAATGATTCCATCTTCAATGAGCGCATCAGGATTCATGACAACACACGGCACAACACCAATTACATCTGTTGGCGAGCAGGTCGTAATCGCTCCGCTTGCGTCAATGGAAAATTCGGATTGTGCATCTGATGTAACAGTCCTTGTCCTCCACGCCGCAGGCGTGCCACTCAGCTTCAGGGTCAATGTCGAGGGTGAACCGTCATAATAACCGAGCGCAGAGCCGTCTTTGTAGACGCCTGCGTTTTCCGGGCCTCCAATTTCAAATGCGCTTGGCAGAAAGACCTTACACGGCAGTCCGTTTTCTTTCGTCTGCACTTCCCAGCTTCCGTCCGAAAGCTTCTTCGCATAAGGGATTTTGACATCTTTGATATACTTTGCAGCATTTCCGTCTTTGTCGATTCGTTTAAGAAACGTACTGTTAAGATAGGTGTCGATGATGCCTCCTGCGTATTGGCAGTCGTTTCCGTTGGCTCGTGTGGAGTAAATCGTGTTCAGTACCAGCCACACACCATTGCAGCTCTCATCGTAAAGGTCTGGATTTGGGTTTCCTTTGTAAGCAACTCTCCATACTCGTTTATTCCCGTTGATGTCCATCTTGATGGTACTTCCAACACTGAGCCATCCAAGCGGCGTGCGATGGTCATCTGCTCCAATAATGTGCCCAGTATCATCCACCAGCGCATCCTGCGGCAGAATCATGCAGGGACGGACACCGAAAGAGCTGAGGCATAATTCGCGTATATTATCGCCATTCTTATTAATACACCAAACATCACTATTATATATGCCGAATGGAGTCCTTGACCACCATTCGGCGGCAGTACCGTTGAAGTAAGCTTCTCTGCCGTGACCATTGAAATATCTAAGTTTTGCGCCTTCGATTGGCATATAGTTGGAAGCGCCGCCAACAAAGCCAACCTCCGTCATGGATAGCAAAAAGACCCATGCCCGCAAATCTCCGCTGGATGCGGTAATGGTATTGTTTTCGGCTATATACGGTATTGTAGCTACTTTTATCAGTTTTCGGACATTTGCGTCGATGGCGTCGTGAAACGTCGTATTGAGGTACTGCAAAATGGGAGAGCTGACGAACAAATTATTTTTTCTGCTGTTGAATTGCATATTTGTGTAAATGTCCTCCATCAGCAGCCACGTCCCGTTACAGCTTGCATCGTACATGCTGCCGGGCAGGCCCTGGTGTATCACCAGCCAGTCGTAGTCCTTGCCGTCCACGGAGATTTTGATGGTCTTACCCACCGCGTAGCTGCCCAGCGGAGTGACGCGCTGATACCACAGCCTTGCCATGCCGCCAATCAGGGCGTATGCCTTGTCCGCTGTGCGTGCCGCGCCGCCCGCGATGGTGCGCAGGGACTCGACCTTTTTGCGGCTGCCCCCGGTCAGGATGTATCCGCTCATGGTCAGCCCTCCTCCGGCACGCCGTCCGCGTCCACCAGCACCGGCGGCTCTGCGGTGTCGGTTGTATCGGTGCCGCCGGTCTCATCTGCTGGCATGTGGATGTCCGTGTCGTCCACCGCCTCGTCTGATGCAGCATCCTTGTAGACGATCCACAGTGTTCCGTCCGGGTACGCGCTCAGGTCTGCGGGCGGCTCTGCGGTACTTGTCACGATGTTGGCACTCAGCGTGCCGTCTGCCGCCACGCTCAGACCGCCGCCAACCTTCACGCCGCCCAGCACGGAGGCAGTGGCGGGGCGAAGGGGCATGTACTGCTCAAGCAGCTTTTTAATCTGATCCCGCGTAAAGTAGTCTGACAGGTTGACCTCTTTGCAGGTATCAACCCACGCGCCGGTGTCACCGTCCCACGCCCAGATGGTGTCGGTCGTGCCGACCACTGCCCACCAGCCGTTTTCGCCCACCGGCACAGCAGCCTTGAGGGCTTCCGGCGTGTCGTACCAACCCTGTGCACCGATGGCGATAGTGCGCACCTGATCAAAATACTCTTTGGTCCCTTGCAGGTTTTTGGCAGACTCCGTCTCAGACGCTTTGGCATTGCTCTCACTGGCCTTTGCTGCGGTGGCACTGTTGGCCGCGTTGGTTGCAGAGTTGCCCGCAGCCGTTTTGGAGCTCTCTGCCGATTTGGCATAATCGTCCATCTGCTGCAGCACGGTCCCGGCATGAACAGTCAGTTCGTTCTTCAGCTTGGCCAGAAAGTCCACGATCTGCGGCTGGTTGCCTTCCACGTCAACTTCCAGGCCTTCCAGCACGCTTGCCTCGCCAAGGGTCGTGTGATACGCCTTCTGCACCACGTCGCTGCTGTCGGTTGTGAAGCAGTTCACCACAAAGAGCACGGTGCCCTTTGTCATCACGGCATCTGCAGCCACCACCCAGACAAAGCTGAAGGTGTCCGTGTCCACGGTCTTCTCGCTTACCGTGAAGTAATTTCCTGCTCGCTTCCGGTGCCGTGACCATTGGTG
>JABLTN010133840.1_pt1 | contig 11738 bp, 8 predicted proteins | sample 7160141 | NCBI WGS metagenome assembly JABLTN01 (sample SAMN14651226, study PRJNA627086) | human gut metagenome | isolation source: feces | host: Homo sapiens | reverse complement strand
TGTATACCTGTTAACAGAACTTTCAAAGATCATTCACGATTTCAGTACAGAAGTACCAGAAAGATTATTGCCATGGTCATCTGAGTTGCCAGACAACTTATATAAGAAATAATCCTGTGACATTTATATTTAATCACAGGATATTTTATGTTTGTAGGTACCTATTATGTATCGCTTACAATTTTTTTGTAAAAAAACATAAAAAAAGAAGTATATAGACATCACGTTTATACACTTCAATTGAAAATTTACTTTAATGTTATTTATTTAATGTATCAATAATAATTGGTAATACCTGTTTCTTTCTAGAAACGATACCTTTAGCAAAGCCTTTGTCATTTAATACATCCGCAAAGCCTTCTGATATAACCCAATCTTTCTTACCTGTATATAAGAAGTAAGAACCACTTCCACTAGGATCTGTAAACATAATAAGAATTAAATCATAATGTTGTGAAATAGCTGTTTCTTCAAGATATTTCAAGAAATCATCTTTAATCTTAAAATATTCTTCTTCACTCTTACATTGACTTTGGCCTACAGCGATTCTAGTTTCCGCAATTCTAAATTCTTTGAAATCATCATACAGTAATTCTAGATGTGTTTTCTTCAAAATTGAATCAGACGCATTGATTAATTCTTCTTGTAATGTAACCGCAGATATTTCAGCAATATCACTTAAGTACTCTGCAGTCATTCTATCTTCATCTGTTGTTGTAGGAGAACGCAAGCATAAAGTATCAGATATTAATCCACCAAGTAATAATCCTGCCATTTCTTTTGTTAAGGCAATACCATTTTGGCGATATAAACCTGTAATAATTGTACTTGTGCTGCCTACTGTTCTTTCAATAATATTAATTGGATTCATCGTTTCTAAACCACCCATTCTATGATGATCTACGATTTCAACAATCTCACCAAATTCAATATCATTTACAGTCTGTGCTTCTTCATTATGATCAACTAAGATAAACTTCTTTTTATCATAGTGGAATAAGTGATAACGTGAAATAGCCGCTATTACTTGATTATTATCATTTAATACAGGATAAGTTCTAAATCTTGTTTTAGCTAAGCGATTGCTTACTTCTTCTACTGTTTCTGTATCATGGAAAGAAATAACATCATGTGTTGTTACTTCATCAATAGAAATAGATTCATATATTAATCTTGAACATTCTAACACTGTATGAGCTGTATGAATAATTGATACATGTTTCTCTTTCGCTTTTTCTAATGTTACACTGTCTACCCAGTCTTCCCCAGAAATAATGATTAAACTTGCTCCATTATCAATCGCAAATCTTTGAACATCAGGATTATTTCTTAAGATAACAATACTGTTTTTATATTCATCTACACTGTCACTCATTGATGGCATGATATGAATTAAACCACTTGTTTTAAATGTATCTTCTTTGTGATAAACCTTAGCCTCTAATACATCAATAATGTTATAAAGCTTTGTACGCTTCATATAGCTTCTTAATGTATCTTCATCTTCTGTCCATAATCTTGTTAAGTCCGAAATAGAAACAATACCAAGTAATCTCTCATTGTTATCGACAACAAATACACCTTTATTTTTTTGAGAGCTTACAGCATCCAATGCTTTACGCATAGTAATACCAGGTGCTACTAAGATTGCTTCATCCTTTTCAATTTCTGCTAATGTGCATTTAGCACTTAACAAAACAGGTGGATGTTTAAAACCATATTTTTTTAATAAAAATTGTGTTTCCTGATTTGCTTTTCCTAAAGCATATGGTAAGGCAGATACTCCTAATTGTTGTTTTAAATTAGCATATGCAATTGCCGAAACAATGCAATCACAGTCAGGATTTTTGTGTCCTATCACATAATAATTTCTCATAAAACTCCTAAAATTAGAAAAGGTAAATTATTTTGCATTAAAAACGTATTTATCTAAACGATCAAATCCTTCTTGAACTCTACTTAAAGGTAATGCAAGATTCATACGAATTCCATATTCTCCGTGGAATGGTCTACCATCTTGAATTAGTACACCATAATGATGAGCTGTATCTAAAATATCATCGATTGTTTTGTTATGTTCTTTGCACCATTTTTCGCAATCTAAAAATAACATATATGTACCTTGTGGTTTACTTAAAGTAACGCCATCAAAATGCTCAATGATATAGTTATATCCATATTCAACATTAGCCGTTAATACTTCTCTCAATTCATCAACCCACTCATTACCTTCTTCTGTATAAGCACCTATTAATGCATGCATTGATAAAACATTCATTGAATTGTAGTGTGTTAGAGAACTTTCTTTTTCCATTCTTTCACGAATCCACTTGTTATAAACAATGTGATATGCGCCAATTAAACCTGCCAGGTTAAATGTTTTACTTGGAGCATATACGGCAACTGTTCTATTTCTAGCATCTTCACTTACAGATTGCGTAGGAATATGTTTATAGTCACCTAAAATAAGATCAGACCAGATTTCATCTGAAATAACATAAACATCATGTTTCTTATAGATTTCCATTACTTTTTCAAGTTCTTCTTTTTCCCATACTCTTCCTGTTGGATTATGAGGAGAACAGAAAACAGCTGTATGAATCTTATTCTCTACAATTTTCTTTTCCATGTCTTCGTAATTTATACGCCAAACATTATTTTCATCTAAATATAAATCACTTAAAACAATTTTATATCCTGCATTTGTTAATGTCTTTGTAAAACCAATATAAGTAGGTGAATGAAGTAAAACTGCATCCCCTTTTGAACATAGTACATTTAATGCAGTAGAGACACCACCAAGAACACTGTTTTCATAACCAATATGTTCTTTTGCTAGACCTGTAACACCATTTCTATCTTCATGCCATTTAATAATCGCATTAAAGTATGCTGGATTACCTTTATCAAAGTAACCAAATGCTGGATGTTTAGCTCTTTCAATTAATGCATCTGTAATTGTTGGCACAGTTGGAAAGTTCATATCCGCAACCCACATAGGGATAATGTCAAATCCTTCTGCTAACTCAAATTTTCCTAGCATGTCTCCTGGTTCAACGGCAATTGAATCTTTACCTTTTCTGTCCATAATTGAAGTAAAATCGTATTTCATTATCTTTCTCCTTACATACCCGCTTCATTCAATACACGTATAATATTTTTATATGCTATTTTCTCAATATCACCTGTTGAAAATCCTCTACGTATTAATTCATCAAATAGTTTATTAGAGTCACATGGTCCTTTCATTTCAAAGTTTCCATGTGTACCATCAATATCTGTACCAATGGCACATACTTCTATGCCCGCAATTTCTTTTTCATGTTCAATCATGTCACAAAGTCTAGAAATCTTACTATCTTTATTTCCTCTTGTATCATCCAAAAAATCAGGACATATATTAATACCCATAACCCCACCTTTTTCATGTAGTTTAAGTATCATATCATCCGTCATGTTACGGCTATGATTGCATAGAGCTCTAGCATTAGAATGTGTTGCAATAAAAGGAACTTTACTTATTTTATAAACATCATAAAAACCACCATCAGATAAATGGCTGACATCTACTAACATTCCTATTTCCTGCATATGTTTAACTGCTTCTTTACCAAAATCTTTTAATCCCTTTTGCATAATTTCAGGATCTTTACTATTTGGATAACCAAAGCAATTTTCATAGTTCCATGTTAAGCTAAGGGCTCTAACTCCTAGAGAATAGAAGTAGTCTAATTTGTTCATATCTCCTTGTACTGCTACACCATCTTCCATTGTTAATACAGCACTAACCTTATGACTTGCATAATTATCTAAAATATCTTTAGCACTTGTAGCTTTCGCTACAACATCAGCGTATTTTTGAACTGTATGATTAAAAATAGAAGCACACTTATCGATATATTCATCATCACCTTTATACTCTTTCTTATAGCGTGCATACTCTTTTTCAGAAGGAACAAATATCGCAAAAAACTGTGCCATCATTCCACTTTCAATCATTCTACTAATATCTAAATCAAATTCAGGATACATAAAAAGGTCATCTTTATCTCTAAAATATGCTCTCATTAATGTGTCACAATGCATGTCTATCGTTTTACAATTATCTTCGTTATTCATATGTATATATTATCGCATATTTTCATACAAACTGTTAGGACATAATTAGTTCACATAATTAATGAATCCTTTATTCTTTAACTATTTTTATTGGTAGTTTTATAATGCTATTATGTGTAAATTACGTAATTCTGATTCGAAGGAGCTTATTTTAGAAGCAATCCGTATGGCTTGGCCTGCCGTACTAGAAAGTTTTTTTGTTGCCTTAGCAGGTATGATTGATACGATGATGGTTAGTACGCTTGGAACATATGCTGTTGCTGCAGTCGGTCTAACTACCCAACCTAAATTTATTGCCTTAGCTTTATTTTTATCCAGTAATATTGCAGTTAATGCTTTAGCAGCTAGACGTTTTGGACAAAAGAATAGAGAAAACGCCAACAAAATTTTATATACTGCAATTGTATTCGTCATTATTTCAGCTGTTATTATTTCCACTGTTACATTTATTGGTGCTGATCAAATTATTAGATGGTGTGGTTCAAATGCTGATACACATGAAGCTGGTGTAACTTACTTCCGTGTCATTCAAGCAGGTATGATATTCAATGTACTATCTTTAGTCATTAACGCTGCTCAAAGAGGATGTGGAAACACCCAAATTGCCATGACTACAAATGTTACATCAAGTATTGTTAATATCGTTTTCAACTATTTATTAATTGGCGGTAACTTTGGTTTCCCTCGTTTAGGTATGTTTGGTGCTTCTCTTGCTACAGTACTTGGTACTGTAGTTGCATGTATCATGAGTATCATTTCTATTAGTAAAAATGATTGTTTCTTATCCATTCCATATATTATCAAACATAAAATCAAACCTGGTTTTGATGCTTTCAGAAGTATTATTTCTTTAAGTTTTAATTTATTGTTAGAAAATATCGCTATGCGTATTGGCTTCTTAACAACTTCAATTATTGCCGCAAAACTTGGCACAGATGCTTTTGCTGCTCATCAAGTAGGTATGAACTTGTTATCTCTAGCCTTCTCATTAGGTGATGGAATGCAGGTAGCTGCGGTTGCCTTAATTGGTAGAAGTCTTGGTGAAAAAGACACTGAAAAAGCAAAGCATTATGGAAATATCTGTCAAAAGATTGGTTTTATCATTTCTATTGTTCTAGCAGTAATTATGTTCTTCTTTGGTAGAGAAATCTTCTCCTTATTCTTTAGTAAAGCAGATATCTTGGATATGGGTGTATTAATCTCTAGATTTATCATGATTATCGTTTTATTCCAGGTATCACAAATTATTTTTGCAGGATGCTTAAGAGGTGCTGGAGATATTAAATATTGTTTATGGGCTTCTTTAATCTCCGTAACAATCATTCGAACACTTGTTACCTGGTCTTTAGCCGGTGGTATTTTAAATCTAGGATTAAGCGGTATCTGGATTGGTGTATTAAGTGATCAGCTTTCTAGATTTATCTTCTTATCTATTCGTTTTAGAGAAGGAAAGTGGACGGAAATTGCAATATGATTAAAGTAATTGTCAGTGACATGGATGGCACTTTATTTAAGGACCACAAAGAAACAATTTTTAATTTATCTGATAGAAATGAAGAAGCTTTATCTAATATCCAAAAGACTAATGTAGCATTCTATGTTGCTAGTGGCAGAATGTATTCCTATGGCAAAAAAATATTAGAAGATCATGGCTTTAAAGATATTGTATGTTCTGGTTTTAATGGTGCAGATATATATGATAATGGTAATTTTCCATCTCGATATAATTTAGATGTAAATATTATTAAAGATGTCATCCAATTAATTGATGGTAAGTATGATTATGCTTTTTTACAAGTTCAAACATTAGATTGTTTAAGAATATTCAATAACCCTGATTTACCTGAATTAGATAAATATTGTAAAAATCATAAACTATATAAAATTGATCAGGTTTCAGAAAAGACAATTAATGAATTTTTAGAAACATCTAATACAGATAAAATCGGTAAATTCTCTATCATATTAAAAAATAGTGCTGATGGCTTAAATGCCTTCAACGAAATAAAAAGTTTTGTTCAAGATACTTGTTTTGTGACAATGAGCAATTCAAGAACAATTGAAATTTGTAATAAAGACGCTAATAAAGGTGTATTTATTCAATATTTATTAAATCATTATCATTATACAAAAGATGAAATAGCTGTAATTGGTGATGCTTTAAATGATGGAGCAATGTTTCCGTATGTAACACATTCGTTTGCTATGGAATCAGGTAATGAAGAAATTAAAAGAAAAGCAAAATACATTGTTAAAGATGTTGCCGAATGTATTGATATCTGTCTAAATATAATTAAATAATATGTGATTCTTGCAATTAGATTTTCTTTTGTTGCCCCTTTTCAACTAAAATGTTTAAAATTAATAAAATTAATCCAACCCCACTAATTAGAATTCCAGCTTTTAAGCCGGGTGTTTGATAATATGCAACTATTTCACTGGTTTTTTCATCTATTATTAATCCTGTGAACCCATATTGAACATTAATTTGCTGTAAACTATTTCCGTCTTGATTATAATAATGCCATCCTTTACTATATGGAATTGATATGAATAATACAGTTTTTTCAGGAACTTGTATAATTCCCCTAAAATATTGTCCAGAATATTCTCTAATATGCAAACATGATTTGTCACTTTCTCTGATACCCCTAACAGTCTCTAGGTCTTCTTTTTGTATTGCCAATTCTTCATTCCAATTTTCCGGCTTTTTTTCTATACTTGCATCAATAAATTTTGAATATGTGTGTCCTAGAGTATAGGTATCTTCTACTTTATAAATACTAAATTCATTATTATTTGTAATATATTCTGTTTTTAGTTTTGTTAAAAGCGAATCATCTTCATATACACCTATATATCTCACACCAAGCATTTTTAATATTTCTGGATTTTTTATATCAATAATCCAATTATCAATTCCAATCTTAGATAAAAAAGGTGCTATCCTCGAATCATATGTAGATGTATAGGAAGAAACAGAAGGATAATTATATAATTGAGAAGTATTTAAATTAAGTGAATTAAATGGTCTTATTTCATCAACCATAAACTGCGTTCTAAATAATTTTTCGTCTTCTGTATCACGAAGGTATTGCAATACTTTTTGATTTAACGCATTTCTATTTTCTGGTGTCTTGTTCCAAGAAGGATAAATACTTAACATATAGAAAATACTCATATTTGCAGCGATTAATATATATGTTATTTTTTTCCAATTACTATATAACAAATCATACAAAGGAATAGTCATAATAACAAATATTAAAATTACATATGACCAAATAGTTCCTTTACATTGACGTATTGCAAATATTGTTAAAATAGTCAAAAAAATTTTTACCAATAGCATACATTCTTTTTTATTTCGTTTATATTCATATTTATTTAACACATATGCACTTACAAATAAATGATAAAAAACTAAAAGAAAGGTCCATCGCATTGTAGGCACACTAAAGGCATGTACAATCATATTTAGTGGTCTAACCAAAATAAAGGCTAATAGTACTAATTCACCAATTATCAATATTTTTATTTCTTGTTTTGTACCTTGCTTTAATAATGTAATAAAAGCCAATAAATAAAAAACTGTTGTAAATGTTCCATATTCTGTTCCAAAATGACCATTTGACGCAAAAAGAAAATCTGGAATTCCAGTTCTAAAGTTAAACGAAGGAATTATCAAATTAAAAATAAATCCTACTACCGCTTTATAATCCCAAAAAAATGATCCATAATCCATTGTTGCAATACGATTATTTCCAGATAAAAAAATGAATAATGGTATTAATGCAAATCCACAAATTGCTATTCCAATAAACCAAGCAAAAATTAATGGGATTGCTTTTTTCAATATATTCCATATGCCCTCTATTCTTTTCAATCCACAAGATACTACAAAATATAGAATCAAAAACAATGAAGTTGCATATAATTGTTCAAAATTTTGCATAAACAAAACTGCAACCATAATAATAAATCCTGTTTTTTTACCATACTGAAGATATTTTTCAACGAATAAAAACAACAACGGTAATAATGCATAAAATCGATGAAACATATATGATCCTGTAAACATCATGATATAACCACTCAATGCATAAATTATAGAAAGTGTAATAGATAGTTGTTTATTATTTATTTGTATACTATCTAAATAAAATTGGAAAAATAATCCTGATAATACAATTAATATACTAGTTTCTACTGCAACGCATATATTTATATCTACTGAATCAGTAAAAAAGAAATATGGTGTCAATATAAAATCACCAACTGTATAAAATAGATTAGACACAAAAAAATCTGTTCCCGGAAAAACATTCCACGAATAAAATGCAAGAGTATGTGTTTTTTTACACTCTTGGATAATTCGAAACCACTCTTCAAGAAAAACATTATCTTGAAAACACATGTCATTATACCAACCAAAATATTTTCCACTAAAAAATGTTGGTGAAAATATTAATATTGAAAATAATATCAATCCCCCCCCCGCCAATTAAAATATATTTCTTCTTATGCATTAAATACCTCTCTGAATCAATAGTAACAATCAACTTCTATTAATACTATTTACTATTTTTAATTTATTTTACTACATATTTGCATCTAGTATATCCATACATCTAACAATCATCACAATTCGTCACATTTTTTTAGCATTCTTTTCAACATAGAAAAACGCTACAGATTTTACTCCATAGCGTTTTCATTTCGTTTTTAGCTAAGACTTATTTCTTAGTTGTTTTTTTAGCACAAGCTTTTTTAGCAGGCTTTTTGTCAGCAGAGATGCTCTTAACATTGTAGAAAGCTTTTCTTCCTTTGTATTGAGCAACTGAACCTAATTCTTCTTCAATTCTCATTAATTGGTTGTATTTAGCAATACGGTCTGTACGGCTCATAGAACCAGTCTTGATTTGTCCTGCATTTACACCAACTACAAGATCTGCAATTGTTGTATCTTCAGATTCACCAGAACGGTGAGAAACTACTGCTGTATAACCAGCTTCTTTAGCCATTTCGATAGCATCGAATGTTTCTGTTAATGTACCGATTTGGTTTAGTTTGATTAATACTGCGTTAGCAACACCTAGGTCAATACCCTTACGGATGAATGTTGTGTTTGTAACGAATAGGTCATCACCAACTAATTGGATTCTGTCGCCTAAACGTTCTGTTAATAGTTTCCAACCATCCCAATCGTTTTCAGCTAAGCCGTCTTCGATTGAAACGATAGGATATTTGTCACACCATTTTTCATATAGGTCAACCATTTCAGCACTTGTCTTTTCGCCTTCACCAGAACGTTTTAGAACGTACATCTTCTTGTCTTCATCATAGAATTCACTTGAAGCTGGGTCCATAGCAAATGCAATGTCATCACCTAGTTTGTAACCAGCAGCTTTAACTGCTTCAGCCATTAATTCTAATGGTCCTTCGTTACCTAGTTTTTCTAGTGGTCCATCGTTACCTTCGATTGTTGATGGAGCGTATCCACCTTCATCACCAACACTTGTGTTGTAACCATAACCCTTTAATACTTTCTTTAATGCGTGGAATACTTCAGCACCCATACGAATTGCTTCGTGGAAGTCTTTTGCACCAACTGGCATAATCATGTATTCTTGGCAGTCAGCTGCAGAGTCAGCGTGTTTACCACCGTTCATAACATTCATCATTGGAACAGGAAGAACTTTAGCGTTAGGGCCACCTAAATATTTGTATAGAGGTAATCCACAAGAATCAGCTGCTGCTCTAGCTACTGCAAGAGATACAGCTAATGTAGCGTTAGCACCTAATACACTCTTGAATTCTGTGCCATCGATAGCTAGCATTGTTTCATCGATTCCAACTTGGTCTGTAACTTCCATACCAATTAATTTTGGAGCGATTACTTCATTAACGTTCTTAACAGCTTTTAAAACGCCTTGTCCACCAAAACGTTTTTTGTCACCATCACGAAGTTCAACAGCTTCACGTTCACCAGTAGAAGCACCAGATGGAACGATAGCACGTCCAACTGCACCACCTTCAGTAACTACTTCACATTCAACTGTTGGGTTACCACGAGAGTCGATAACTTCACGAGCATAAACAGCTGCAATATAATCTGCAAAATAATTCATTGTAATCTTTTTCCTCCTTGATTACTTATTTCTATCTGTTAAAGAGAATATTCTCTTAATCAGTCTCTTGTTGCGTCGATAATTTCAATAAATGAATCGACTTTTAAACTTGCTCCACCAATAAGAGCACCATCAATATCTTCACAAGCCATGTATTCTTTAATGTTTGTAGGTTTTACACTTCCACCATATTGAATACGTACTTCTTCAGCTGTATTTTCATCATATAATGCTTTAACTGTATCACGAACTAACTTACAGCAGTTTTCTGCGATTGTTTGGTCAGCTGATTTACCTGTACCAATAGCCCAGATAGGTTCATAAGCGATAACCATACGGCTAACTTCATCAGCTGTTAAACCTTCTAGAGAACCTTTTAATTGTTCTTCAATAACGTTAGCTGTTTTACCTGCATCATATTCAGCTTCTGTTTCACCAATACATAGAATTGGAACAATATTGCTTGCAAATAAACGTTTTGCTTTTAATGCACAAGCATGATTTGTTTCATTGTAATATGTACGTCTTTCAGAGTGTCCAATAATGCAGTATGTGATACCGATTTCTTCTAACATTGGAACACTTACTTCACCAGTAAATGCACCACTGTCTTTTTCGTTACAGTTTTCAGCAGCAACAATTAAATGTTTTGCATTTTTAACACATACGTCAACACATGTAAATGGAGCAGCAATACCATAATCTGCTTTTTCTTCGCCTGTTAAATGAGCTTCAACACCATTCATGAATGTTTCAGCTTCACTGCGAAGTTTATTCATTTTCCAGTTGCCGACAATAATAGGTTTTCTCATTAACTTATTTCTCCTCAATTACATCTACACCAGGTAAACCTTTGCCTTCTAAGAATTCTAGAGAAGCACCACCACCTGTAGAAACGTGGCTTACTTTATCAGCATAACCTAGTTGTTTAATAGCAGCAGCACTATCACCACCACCAATAATTGTTGTTCCGTCGCATTCAGCTAATGCTTTAGCAACAGCCTTTGTACCAGCAGCTAATGTTGGATTTTCGAATACACCCATTGGTCCATTCCAAACAACAGTCTTAGCACTCTTAACAACTTCAGCAAATAGTTCAGCTGTCTTAGGTCCAATATCTAAACCTTCTTTGTCAGCAGGAATATCATCGCTAGATACAACTTCTGTTTCGATTGGTCCATCAATTGGATCAGGGAAGCTACTAGCAACTACAGTATCAATAGGAAGTAATAACTTCTTACCTAACTTGTCTGCTTTTTCCATCATTTCTTTGCAGTAATCAAGCTTTGTATCATCAACTAGTGATTTACCAACTTCCTTGCCTTGAGCCTTTAAGAAAGTATAAGCCATACCACCACCAATGATCAGGGTATCGCATTTCTCAAGCAGATTGGAGATTACGTTTAATTTATCAGCAACTTTTGCGCCGCCTAAGATTGCAACGAAAGGTCTTACCGGGTTCTCAACTGCATTACCTAAGAAGTCGAT
>JABLTN010077469.1_pt1 | contig 11748 bp, 10 predicted proteins | sample 7160141 | NCBI WGS metagenome assembly JABLTN01 (sample SAMN14651226, study PRJNA627086) | human gut metagenome | isolation source: feces | host: Homo sapiens | reverse complement strand
AGGGCTTGAAGCGACCCTCGATTTGCCGCTCCCACGGCTTGTCGAGGGTCGTTTTTCTAACCTGACCGCATTTACCGATGAGGCCCTGTTCGAAGCTTGCGGCGTACGCATCGCGTTTACCGAGGGTTCGGGCGGTGTGAGTGAGCCGCCGTACGATTCGTTGACCCTGGGCCTTCATGTCAACGACAATCCCGAAAGCGTGCGTGAAAATCGCCGCAGGGTCTGCGAGGCGTTCGGCATCGATCCGACGAGGCTTATTGTGCCCAACCAGGTACATGGCGCCGATGTCGCCGTGTGCGAAAACGCTGGCGATATCGTCGAGACGCGAGAGTTCGCGGCCGAAGGCAGCGACGCGGTCGCCGTGGGTTGCGACGATGTTGCGGCCTTACTGTGCTTCGCCGATTGCGCGCCTGTGATTATCGTGGCGCCTTCCGGCAAGTTCGCCGTGGCACATTGCGGATGGCGAGGGGTCGTGTATGGCGCCTGGGCGACGGCGCTTTCGACGCTTTGTGAGCTTACGGGCGAGCCCCCTGAGCGCTTCAACGTGTATATCGGCCCTTATATCCATGCGTGCCATTTCGAGGTTGGCGAAGAAGTCGCCAAGCAGTTTTTCGATTCGTTCGGCGAGGCAAGCTTGGTTGACGAGCGCCACGTCGATATGGGCGCTGCGCTTCGCTGCGGCTTTGCGAGTATGGGTGTTGCGCCCGAGCGCATTGCCGACGTCGATATGTGCACGGTGTGCGATGCCGGTGAGCGTTTTTATTCGTATCGCGCCTCGGGCGGCACGTGCGGTCGCCATGGCGCGTTTGCGGCTCGTATTCTTGGATAGGAAGAAGCTTTCTTATGGCTACGTTGGAACAGCGTTGGGAATCTGTCGAAGAATCCGTTGAGGAGGCATGCGCGGCTGCGGGTCGTGCCCGGAGCGACGTGCGCGTCATTGGCGTGTCGAAGACCGTTGGGCTTGATGCGGTTGCCGAGGCAATTGAGGCGGGCATTCACGATTTCGGGGAAAACCGCCCCGATGAGCTCGTTCGCAAGCACGACACGTTCCCGAGTGAGAACTGGCATTTTATTGGCAATATCCAATCTCGCCAGCTCGACAAGGTGGTGGGGCGCGCATGCCTCATCCATTCTTTGTACCAGGAAAGCCACGCCGATAAAATCGATCGACTGGCTGCGGCGGCGGGCATTGTGCAGGACGTGCTTATCGAAGTCAACGACGGCGAATCGAACAAGCAGGGCGTGGTCGACGAAAATCTTATCGATATGCTTACGCATTGCGCCGCCTTGGAGCATGTGCGCGTGAAAGGCCTTATGATAATGGCTCCCATCGGCGACGCCTCGGTGGCGCGTGCAACGTTTAAGCGCCTGCGCGAGCTGCGCGATGCGGCGCAAAGCGACCTTGCGGCACGTGGCATCGATATGGAGCTCCATGAACTTTCAATGGGGATGAGCAACGATTATTCCGAAGGTATTGGCGAGGGGGCTACCATGGTTCGCATCGGTCGAGCCATATTCAGTGCCGACTATGCGGGTTAGCCCGCTTGATTGATAGGTGGACACGCAATGGATTTCAAGATTCCTAAATTTGATGAACTGAAAGATCGCCTGGGCATTGGCGAGGCTTCGAGCCAGGCGGGCTCGCGCTCCTCGCGCGCTCGCGATTCTCGCGATGACGCCGTCGATTATGGCGATTATGGCGAATACGGCTTCGACGATTCTGCCGATTACGCGGTGGAGAACGACTCGCCTTCTTCGAGCTTCACGGCGTCGTTGCCCAAGCTCGTCACGTCTGACGACGTGCGCGCCAATATCCAATACACGCCGAGCGAAGCCTCCGAGACCGCCGATGCGTCGCAGGCAACGCGTCCGAACCGTGATTTCGGCGCGCTTCGTGAAGATTCGCATCGCTCTCCTGGCGTGAATTCGCTGTTTGAGCCCTCGTCTGCCGCTCGGCCGGCCGCGTCGGCGCCCCAGGCTGCCGCGAGCTCCACGGGCGCTTATGCGCAAACCACGGGAGCGATTCCTGCGCCCGCATCGCCTTCTGGCGAAGGCCGCGTGGTGCAGCGTCCGGCGCGTATCGTGACCATCGTCAAGCCTGAGTCGTATGACGATGCCGAACGCATCGCCAAGGTGCTCAAGAGCGGCGATGTCGCTGTTGTCTCGCTGCGCAACACCCCCGAAGCGCTCAGCAAGCGCATTCTCGACTTCAGCTTTGGCGTGGCATGCGCCTTCGAGGCTCAGGTCGAATGCGTTTCGGGCCACGTGTTCGTTATCACGCGCGGCGCGGGCTTGAGCGATGCCGAGGCGTCTCGCCTCAAAGCCCAAGGGTTGATGTAGATGTATGCCCTGCAGCTTTTCATCGTGAAGCTCGCCGACGCGTACACGACGATTCTGCTCGTGTATGTGCTCATGAGCTGGATTCCGAACAGAAGCGGCATTCTGGCCGATATCGAAACGGTGTTGGGGAAGGTTTGCGATCCGTATCTGAACCTTTTCCGTAAATTCATCCCGCCGATTGGGGGCATGGTGGACGTAACGCCTATCTTTGCCCTGCTTGTATTACAATTCTTGGTGCGCTTGATTGTCGGCATTCTTTAGCCGCAGCGGCGCGAATATGTTCATTGGGGCGCAAGGCGTCCTGCAGGCTGTGCGATTCATATCGCAGGCCGCCCTGGGTTTCCGGGGTATATACCGAATGAGATTGGAGTAGGCATGGCCATCACTTCCGAAGACATCCACAACCAGAGTTTCACGGTTGATCGCAAGGGTTACGACGTTGACGAGGTCGATGTGTTCCTCGAGCATGTCGCAGCCGAGATTGACGGCTTGAATGCCCAGATCGAAGAGCTTCTCGCTCGCATTGACGAGCTCAATAATAACCAGATGGGCTTCGATGATGACGAGCCTATGGATATGGACGCCGCTTTCGCCGAGCCCGCGATGCCCGAACCCGAGCCCGAGGCAGTCAAAGAGGAAGCCGCCGATACGACTTCGGTGCTTTCTGCCGATGAAAAAGACGCTCGCATCGCCGAGCTCGAGAAACAGCTTTCCGAAAAGGAAACTGACGCTTCCGCCATTGCCAATGCGCTCGTGACCGCCCAGCGTTCCGCCCAGGAAGTGCTCGATGCTGCCCGTGCCGAAGCGAAGCGCATCCACAACGACGCTGAAATCGAGGCGAGCGACATCGTCGACCGCGCGAACGCCGAGAAGGCCAAGATTGAAACCGCCATCGAAGAGCTCGATCGTTCCCACAAGAAGACGTGCGAGGCGTATTCCGAGGCCCTGAAGAGCTTCATCGACGATGCGAATGCCAAGCTTGACGATATCGAAGACGAGCTTGCCAAGAAGGAGGGCAAGAAGCGCTCCCATGGTCGTTTCGCAAGCCCCGCTCAGGCCCCGGTTCACAAGCCCATGTTCGGCGCCACGGGCGCCGTTGCCCCGAGCTATGTCGCTCCCGCCGCAGGCGCTGTTGAATCGGCCCCTGTGACGCCCGCTGTGACCGCTGCTCCCGCAACCGCTACGGTTATTCCGGCGCAGAGCGCTGCTCCTGCTCCGGCTCCGAGTGTCGAGAAAGACCTTTCCGGTTTCGGCGATGCTGCCGAGGCCTTTGATTTGGGCGATATCGACTAGTTCGGCTTTGCCGCCCTTTTGGGCGGCGAGATAATGCGATGCTGCAAGAACCCCTGGTGCTGCATTTTTGGCTCAGCCTTTGATTCGCGTGCTGAAGTACGCGTTGCTCAGGCTTTGTCTGAACTGCCATGCGTCAGGGGTTCTTTTCGTTGGTGTTTGGCTCGGATGCATTTTGCTTCGATAAACGACGAAAGCCCGCGTGAGCGGGCTTTCGTTTTGCAATGCCTTAGCGGGCCTATGAGCCGGGTTCTGTCGTTGAAGACGGCCATTTATCTAGGACGTGCGTTACCACACGCCTCAAGCAGGCTACCCGCATGCACGGAGAGGCTCAACCGTATTGCATGCCTATTCGCCCTTGCTTCGGATGGGGTTTACCAAGCCACGCCATTGCTGACGTGCTGGTGCGCTCTTACCGCACCTTCTCAGCTTTTCTCTTAACGCCCGAAGGCGCCAGTGGGAGTTTAAGTTTCTTCAGCACTTTCCATCGGGTTTCCCCGCCCGGCCGTTAGCCGGCATCCTGCCTCAAGAAGCCCGGACTTTCCTCGTTGGCGCAAGGCCACCGCGACCGTCCAGCCCGCATAGCGTCGGCTATTGTATCATTGCCTGCGCCGTATGTCGTGCATTCTGCACGGTGTTGCTACAATCTTGAGCAAAAGCCGCGGATCATGAACCGGGTTAGAAGGGAAGATATGCCAGAGAATCGTTTTTCATGTGCGCTCGTCGGTGCTGCGTCCTTTGATGCCGACCATTTTTCTGTCGAACATTTCGATAAGGCGATTGCGGTCGACGGTGGTTTTTCCTCACTTTGCGCGATTGGCGTAACGCCCGATTTCGCCCTGGGCGACTTTGACTCGTTGGGCCATGTTCCGCAGGGCGTTCCAGTAGAGAAGCATCCCGTCATGAAAGACGACAGTGATACGGCGCTTGCGCTCGAGTGGGCGCTCGCGCATGGCATGCGCGAGGTTGCGGTGTATGGTGCGCTTGGAGGAAGGCTCGATCACACGCTTGCAACGCTTTCGGCCTTGGTGGGCGCGGCGCGCGCGGGCATGCATGCGGTCGCGGTAGGAGAGGGCAATGTCGTGGTCGCGCTCGCAGGCGGCATGTTGCTTGAGATTGCCGCAAAGAATACCGGCACGTTCTCGGTCTTTTCTGCGCCCGACGCCTCGTGTGGCCTTACGGAGCGCGGCCCACTGTATGAGGTTGAGAATGCGACGCTTCGAAACGACGTGACGCTTGGCCTTTCCAACGAATTCGTGGGCAAACCCGTGTCGATTTCTCTTGAGCAGGGCGCTGTCGTGGTCGTTTTGCCGCGAATGCCCTTGAGCGACATTCTCATCGGCTAAACGCGGCGCTGCCGTTCGCGGATTTTTGTGCTCCCTTCGCCGCGTGCGCCGTATAATTCACTTCGACATAACGGGGAGCTCGCCGAAGCGGGCTGAGAGGGGGCTTCTTGGCTCCGACCCACCGAACCTGATATGGGTAATGCCAACGAAGGGAGCATCGCATGACTGCGAACAATTCCGCATATCAAACTGCATCTGAAATCACCGAATCCATCAAGGCGTTTGCCGATGATGTGCGCGCGACGACCCCGCTCGTCCACTGCATCACGAATTACGTGACCGTGGAGAGCTGCGCGAACGCCGTGCTCGCCGTGGGCGCAAGCCCCATCATGAGCGACGAGCCTGCCGATGTGGTCGACATCACGTCCATTTGCAACGCGCTCGTGCTGAATATTGGCACGCTCAACATGCAGACCATCGCCGGCATGAAGGCTGCGGGCGCTCGAGCCGCCGAGCTCGAGCATGCCATTGTTCTTGACCCGGTAGGCGCGGGAGCTTCGGCGCTGCGCACGCAAACCGCAGGTGAGCTGCTCGACTCGCTGCCCGTCGTCTTGGTGCGCGGCAACATGAGCGAAGTGAAGGCTCTTGCTGGCCAGGCTGCCGCCACGCAAGGCGTCGATGTAAACCCTGCCGACGCCGTGACGAGCGAGGAAGACATTGCCGAGGCGGCTGCATTCGCTCGCGATTTCGCCGCGAAGGCCAACTGCGCCGTGGCTATCACCGGACCCATCGACATCGTTGCCGATGCGAATCGTGCATTTGCCGTTCGCAATGGGTCCGCGTTCCAGGGTCGCATCACGGGTTCGGGCTGCATGCTTTCCGCCATTACCGGCGCATATATGGCGCGCGCGAATGGCAACGCCGTTGAAGCCGCCCTTGCCGCGGTGGTGCATATGGGCGCTGCCGGCCAGGCCGCGCAGGCGCGCATGAAGGAAGGCGACGGCACGGGAAGCTTCCATACCTATCTCATGGATGCCCTGTCGCTGCTTGAGGGCGGCGATTTGGCCAAGGCCGCTTTGGTTGAAGAGGTTCGTTAACCATGACGGCGCTCACGCCGCGCGAGCGTTTTCGCCGTGCTCCCGAGTCGCTTTTGCTGTATGCCGTTTCCGATGATGAGTGGCTGGGCGAGCGTACGCTTGCGTCATGCTGCGCTCAGGCGGTGCGCGGAGGGGCGACGTTTCTGCAACTTCGTGCAAAGCGCGCTACAACTAAGGAGCTCATAAGCGCGTATGCGGAAATTCGCGACGAACTCGAACGCGAAGGCCTTGCCGGGAAAGTTCCGTTTGTAATCGACGACGACGTAGAAGCGGCTCTTGCCGTAGGTGCCGATGGCGTGCATGTTGGCCAGTCGGATGAGTCGTGCGCGAGCGCGAGGGCGCGTTTGGGCGAGGGCGCCATTGTGGGCGTGTCGGCGCAAACGGTGGAGCAAGCTCTTGCCGCGCAGGCTGCAGGCGCCGACTATTTGGGCGTGGGGGCGTTGTTCAAGACAGCAACCAAGCCCGAGGCGGCCGATGTGTCTCTGCGCACGCTGCGGGAAATATGTGCTGCCGTGAGCATTCCCGTGGTTGGCATTGGGGGTTTGAATGCGAGTACGCTTGCGTCGCTCGCCCATACGGGCGTGCATGGCGCTGCGGTCGTGTCGGCGATTTTTGCTGCGGGCGACATCGTATCCGCGACGCAGGACTTAAGACGCATCATGGATGGCGTTGACCTGCTCGTGTAGTTGCTTGCGAGCGGTTCGAACAGCGGGATAATCGATTGAATGGAACGGAAGCTGGCTTGCTGGCTTCCGTTTTCTTGCGGGCGCCTTTTCCGCCTTTATGCTCGGCGAATTGTATTATGGATGCATGAGATTGCCGAGTTGCGTGTGAGGAGAGCTATGGGCTTTAAGATCCCTTCGGTCGTAAGTATCGCCGGTTCCGATTCCTCGGGTGGGGCGGGCATTCAGGCCGATTTGAAAACCATCGAGGCGTTGGGGCTGTTCGCCCAAACCGCGATCACGGCGCTTACCGCCCAAAACACCCTGGGGGTTTCGGGCGTGCTCGATGTTCCGAGCGAATTCGTGGTGCAACAGATTGATGCGGTGTTCGAAGACATTCGCCCCGGCGCCGTGAAAATCGGCATGGTGTCATCGGCGTTGAATGTGGTTGCAATTGCGGAATCGCTGCGTGCGCATGCGGCTGAGAACATTGTGGTCGACCCCGTTATGGTGTCGACGAGTGGAAGCCGCCTTATAAGCGATGGCGCCTCTGAGGCGCTTACAGGGCGCTTGTTTCCGCTTGCGAGCGTGATAACGCCCAACATACCCGAAGCGGAAGTGCTCTGGGGCAGGGGCATAGCGACGAAGCGCGATATGGAGGCTGCGGCGGGCGAGTTGTCGGAGCGTTTCGGCGTTGCGGTTCTTGTGAAAGGCGGACACGGCATAAGCGATGCCGATGATGTGCTAGCTGAGCGCGGGTTTGCGTGCTGGCTACCAGGTGAGCGCATCGAAAACGACAATACGCATGGCACGGGATGCACTCTTTCGAGCGCGATTGCGTGTGGGCTCGCGAAGGGTTTCACCGTGTTTGAGGCGTGCGAATATGCGAAGCGCTATATTTCGGGAGCGCTTGCTGCTCAGCTGGATTTGGGCGAAGGCTCGGGTCCGCTCGATCATATGTGGGAATATAGAGGTCGGTAATCGAGAAAACCGTTTACCGACCCAATATGCCGTTCGCCGGTATGTGGATAACTTTTTTATGGTGTGGAAAAACGATTTTCCATCAGTCTAACTAATAAATGAACGAAGACCGTTCTTTCGTTGCGATTCAAAGCAGGAGCCAAGACGGGAAAATGCGAGGAAAACGTCAATGAAATCGCGTGAAATGACTGTGGAAGCGAAAGGGACTAACGCAATCAAAATGTGGAAAAGTTTTTGTGGAAAACAAGCCGAGAGGGGAGTCAATAAACAAAATCGGTGACAAAAATGCGCCGCCAGGGCATCGCGCAGCGGCAACAAAAAAGCCCGTTCGTCAGAACGGGCTTTAGAAATCGTGGTAGCCTGGAGGGGATTCCTGGCCGCGCTGTGCGCGCCCCGAACCCTCAGGCTGAAGCCTTCGGGCGAATTCCTAAAAACTGCCCACTGGGCAGTTTTCTTGACGGAATTCCACCTCATCGGTTCGAACCACCGCAACCTGACCAGAAAACAAAACAGGCCAGGCAATCGCCTGACCTGTAACATTCGTGGTAGCCTGGAGGGGATTCGAACCCCCGATCTCCGCCTTGAGAGGGCGGCGTCCTAAACCGCTAGACGACCAGGCCAAAAATGGCTGGGGTGGAAGGAGTCGAACCCTCACATACGGCACCAGAAACCGCTGTCCTGCCATTAGACGACACCCCAGTGATTTGTGCGCTCTTGCGGCGCGAGTTGGTATATTACGGACTTCCTAGCGTTTCGTCAAGAACTTTCGCAACTTTTTTTGAAAAATTTGTTCTTCGGCGTTTTCAATCGCGAAGTTCAGATGAGAACGCAGTGCCTCGGGGGTGTTTTCGACCTCGCCTTCGACGACTGCGGCAAGCAGCGCATCGAGGGTTCTGCCGATTTCCGAACCATGAAGATTTCCTAAGTCTGCAACTTCTTTGCCTGACAGTGCGAGCTGTTTCGCGCCGAGCGGCTTTCCGCTGCATTCGAGCGCATCGAGCATGGCGAGTTCTTCATCGACCTCTTTTTCGCGCGCGTCTCCCTTTGGGCCGTGCCCACTTGCGTCGGCTTGCTGGAGCAGGAGCGCTCGTCGCGCGCGGGGTACATCGCCGCCTAGGCATGCGACGAAAAGACGCAGGGCCTCCTCGCTTGGCGGGAAGCTCGTCGTATGCCACGCGATCGCGTCAGCGGCTTGCTGCGTCTGCTGCCGTCCAATTCGAAGCCGTTGCATGATGCGCGTGGCGGCGATGCTGCTGCGCTGCGCGTGGTCGTGGTTCGATTCGGGCTTGGCGATGTCATGAAGGAGCGCCGCCCAACGGAGCGCCTCGTTCTCCGGCGCGGCGGAGACGCTATGGGCGAGATGCCCGAGTAAGTCGTAAGCGTGTCGTTTCGATTTCAGCTTAAAGCCTCGTGCTGCCTCGAGCTCGTTTATAGCTTGCACGACGATGGGAAATTCGTTTTCAATGACACGTCCCGCATAGGGCCCGCATAAAAGCTTGGTCAATTCGCTTCCCGTGCGTTCGCGCGCAACGCTGTCAAGTAGGTGCGCGCACGAGAATGCGGCATCGCGCGTGGTGGGCTCGACCTCGAAGCCAGTTTGCGCTTCGAAGCGCGCCGCGCGGAGTATGCGCAAGGGGTCTTCCTCGAAACGCTTGCGCGCATCGCCTACGGCTCGAATCGTTCGGGCCTCGATGTCGCTCGCGCCGTCGAACGGGTCGAAGATGCCGCGCGTAGGGTGAAAGGCGATGGCGTTCATGGTGAAGTCGCGTCGTGCGAGGTCGAGTTCGATGCTGTCGACGAATTCCACGTAGTCGGGGTGTCGCGAGTCGGAATAGGGCCCTTCGATGCGATAAGTGGTGATCTCGATGGGTTCCCCGCTTACGATGGCGGTAACGGTGCCGTGCTTCACTCCCGTTTCGTGCACGGCGTATCCGGCGTTGTGCATGATACGTTTGGTGTGCTCCCAGGGCGCGTTTGTCGCAATGTCGGCGTCATGGGGCATGCGCCCCATGAGCGTGTCGCGTACCCAGCCGCCTGCAATCCACGCTTGGTAACCGCTTTTTTCAAGGGCGCGAATTGCCAATGCCGCAGGGGAGTGGGCTATTATGTCGATTCGAGTATCCATGGGGAAAGCATAGTGGAAAAGTGCTGGTTGAAGTCCGTGTTTTGCGATGTGGCACGTATTTTTTGCAAAGCCCGAAAACACCGATTGATACTTTCTTCGATTTTCTTCTTTAAATGGCTTCCCTGGCATTTTCGCTGATATTTCGCTGGAGCTTTTTCTTTTATAGAATCGCTATCCGTTCCTCGAATCGCGCGACGATCGCCGCGCAAAACAACTCAGGCGTTGCGGATGATTAATGGGGCATTCGCGACTTGACACGAGGAGGAGATGGACTCATGGGGTACCTTGAAAATGCCGCTTGCAATGGGAGGCGTCCGAAGAAGATCGGGCCGCAAAGGATTTATTCAAGGCCTCGTCTCGTTAAGCGATTGGTGGCAGAGCGCGATGTCGCGAGATTCGTGGTCGCCCCTTCGGGTTTCGGCAAAACGAGTTTAGGACTCGAATATGCGGCATCGATGTTCTCGTTTCGCGGCGTTCATTGGCTCGATTGCTCGAGCCCATGCTTTCTGCGCGATTTGGATGCGGGGATAATTGCCAAAACGCTTATTGCGCGACCGGCGCAGTTGGACCTTGTGGTGTTCGACGACGTCCCCTTTTTGGCGGATGCACGTTCGGAGTGTTTCTCGCATGAAATTGATGCGCTTCTTGAGGCAGGTTGCGAAGTGCTCGTTACCACGACGCCTGCGTTCGGCGCTATCGCTGATGCCCAGCGCGATTGCGTTATCGTCGGAGCTCGCGACTTGCTTGTCGACGATTGCGAGCTTTCCTCGAGCCATGTGGCGTCGGTTGAGGGCTTGCGTGAATGCGATCGTGTTCCTGCCTTTTTATGGGGCGGGCAAGATGGCATGCGCGAGTTTTTGCGCGGTATGCGCCTTGGAGAGATGCCTTCAGAAATGCGCGCTCCCGTATTCGTGATGGAAGCCTTGCAGGTGGGCTCCTTCGATGACTTGTCGGCCGTTTCCGGAGGCGTGCGAGCCGATGCGCGCCGCTTCATCAGTGAACATTATCCCTATGTGGGCGTTGATTTAGCCGATGAGACTTTCGAGGCGCACGGGTTTGATGTAGCGCAGGTGATGGAGGGTTTGGGGGAGTCGATTGATTCGCTTGGCCGAGTCGCAACCCCCTCTGCGCGCGATGCTCTTTCTGCGAAGGTCGCCTGCATGCTCGCTGCTCGTGGAATGGGGCCGCGCGCATGCGAAATCATGCAGATAGCCTGCGCCCGCAAGCGTCGAATTTCGTGGATTTTGCAGCAGCAGTGGCATCTGTTCGATTCGGGATGCGTGCGTCCTTTGCAGGAGCTCTTTGAGAGCTTGGGATCTCGAAGCACGGGTCTTGACGCCTCGATGGTAGCTGCTGCTTCGGGAAGATTGTTTGTGCTCGGCGAGAGGGAGCGCGCCTCGTCTGTCGCGCGCTGCGCATTGGGTATGCGGGGAATATCGTCAACCGATGCGCTCATGTGCGCGCTCGTCGCGCTTGATGCGGGCGGCGAATCGGCGCGAAGTGCGGCGCTCGAGACGCTCGGGAATATCGCGGCAGGCAAGGTTGAGGTTCTTGCGAACGACGCATTGGCGGGTCGTATCGCCGTCTCGGCGATCGCGCTTCATAAGGGAGACGTCGCGGCGGCGTGCCGGGCATTGCGCAATGCAGGCGTCGATACCCATGTGCTGCGCACGGCGACGGTGTATTGCGCGACGCTGCTGAGGCGCGTCTTCCGCCGTGCGAACGGGGAGGACCTCGCCATGGTGCTTTCAGCCTCTCGCGCGCTTGTGGATCGCATGGTCGATTCGACCGAAGAGGCAACGGTGTGCGAAGCGATTTTGTTGCAGCCGTTGTGGAATCTGGCGTGGATGTGCCTCTTTCATCCAGCCGCCAGCGCGCATGCGATGTGCTGTCGGCTGTTCTCGCCGAGCAGCGCCGCGGTCGAACCCGACCGAGCCTCGCTCCGGTACAGGCGCCTTTGAACGATT
>JABLTN010089043.1_pt1 | contig 11750 bp, 9 predicted proteins | sample 7160141 | NCBI WGS metagenome assembly JABLTN01 (sample SAMN14651226, study PRJNA627086) | human gut metagenome | isolation source: feces | host: Homo sapiens | reverse complement strand
TATGACACCAGCGACAAAGTAAAGCAGTTCTTCACAAGCAATTAGTTGAGTGTTGCAAGTGTATCGCCTGACTCACCACTAGCGCCTACTGTAACGTCTATGCTTGCGATTGTACCATCTTCTGGAGCAACAACTTCGTTTTCCATCTTCATAGCCTCAAGGATAAGGATAACCTGACCCTTCTTTACTGAATCGCCAACATTTGCCTTGACTGCAAGGATCTTTCCTGGCATAGGTGATGAAACTTTGATGCTTCCTGCGCCGCCTGCTGCTGGTGCTGGAGCTGCAGGAGCTGCTGCAGGTGCTGCCACTGGAGCTGCTGCTACAGGTGCTGCTACTGGAGCTGCGCCACCTGATAATTCTTCAACTGATACATCGTATGATGTGCCATTAACTGTGATTCTATAATTCTTCATAACAATTATCCTCCTATAATTATCTCTTATTCTTTTTTCTTGGTCTTACAACCAACTTATCGTTACTTGGATAGTTTACACGAACTCTTGTCTTTCCGCCCTGTGCCGCCATAACCGCTGCTGATATAACCGCAACAAGCTCTGAGTCGTTCATAACGCTCTCACCGGTCGCTGTGTTGACAATGTCTACTATTCCAGCTGGAGCAGGTGCGCTTCCTGCAGGAGTCTCATCCTCCTTGTCAACATTTAATGTTGCAACGCTTCCAAGAGCCTTCTTTGCCTTCTCAGCCTTTCTCTTCTCTCTTGTCTCCTTGTCCAAAAGAGCCGGAACATACTTGAGAAGTGAAATTATGAATGATATGAAGATAAGTGCTATAAACACGATACCCATACCTATGAGGGTATTTGCTCCCGCATCCTTCATCTTGTCCTTAAGTGTCTGATTAGCAGCAACTTCAAATTCGGAAATCTTGTATGGATAAACACCATTTGATGCAAGCATCTGATCAGCCTCTTCTTCTGAATACTGATTCTGAGCCATCACTGAATACTTCTGGAAATTGTAAGTTACCGAATTGTCTACAAATGTTGCCTTTACTATAGCTTCTTTTTCTGCACATTCTGCATATAATGTAACAACAACCTTGTCATCAACTTCTTGTATTGTTTTATCATCTTCATCTTCGAGATTGACCGGCTTAAACTGCTGGAATTTACCATAGTCAGACTCAATCGTTGAAAAAACCTTTAATGCATCAGCAGTCGTTTCATCTACCTGACCGCCATTTGCCTCTTCATCCACATAGAAATTATATACATCTTCAACCTGCGCAATCTGCATGTAATTCGTAGCCTGTGTTTCTGCTATCTGAACCAATGTGTTTCCGTCATAGTCAAATTCTACTTTCTTGTCTGAAGACGAACATCCGGCAAGTGCAAATGTAACAGCTAACATAGAAACTATCAATAATAACTTTTTCTTTATTATCTTTTCCATTAAGTTGTCACTCCTTTATATTGTTCCATGCTTCTTGAATGGTCTGTCCTCACTCTTTGAAAAAAGCATATCGAGTGCTGCTATAACTCTCTTTCTTGTTGCATCAGGCTCGATGATATCATCCACGTAGCCTCTTCTCGCTGCAGATACGGCACCTGAAAGAGCATCTGTGTACTCAGCCTTCTTCTCCTTGATATAAGCAAGCTTGTCACCGGCTGCTGCGATCTCATCTTCATACATGATCTTTACAGCCATCTCTGGATCCATTGTTCCGATAACTGACTTAGGCCAAGCAAATACAACATCAGCTCCGATAGCCTTTGAACACATAACTGTGTAGGCTGTACCATATGCCTTGTCAAGCATAACAGTTACCTTTGGCACTGTTGCGTTGGCATAAGCGTAAGTAAGCTTTGCAACAGCCTTTGAGATAGTCTTCTCTTCCTTTACAGTTGCTGCAAATCCCTTGATGTTTACAAGTGTGACAACTGGGATATTGAATGAATCACAAAGCTTTACGAAATCCTCTGCCTTATATGCACCGGCTGTTGTCATGACATCCTTCTGGTTTCCGACAACACCGACTGTCTCACCGTTAAGTCTGATAAATGCAGTAACAACGTCATCTGCAAAATCCTTCTTGAGCTCGAATACAAACTCATCATCAGTGATATCTGCTATAACAGCCTTCACATCCCCTGCCTTTGTAGCAAGATCTGGAATGATTCTGTTCACATCATCCTCACATACTGCGCAGTCGCCATCATCCTCATTGTTTGATGGAAGAAGACCTACCATAGTTCTCACTGCACCGAGAAGCTCTGCCTCTGTGTCGTATACTGCGTCAACATTTGCTGTGTTCTCTGCAACATAATCTGCTGCTGCAGTGTCAAGCTTCTCTGCACGGTTCTCATCCAGAGCATTTGGACTGTTAACAAAGAGCTTAGCTCCTTCCTTAGTCATGAATGTTACGTCTGTGAGATTAGGTATAAGTGCTGCACCACCACCGCATGTACCAAATATAGCTGTGATCTGTGGTATTACACCTGATGCAAGAGTCTGCTTCATGAATACCTCTCCAAATGCATTAAGAGCATCTGTAGCCTCCTGAAGTCTGAGTCCGGCACAATCGATCAGCCCGATAACAGGTGCACCCATCTTCATTGCCATGTCGTAAAGGTTTGCGATCTTCTTGGCATGCATCTCGCCTATAGAACCGCCGAGCACCTTTGCATCCTGGCTGTAAACATAAACTAAATTGCCATCGATCACTCCATAACCGGTTATTACGCCGTCTTTTGGAGTATCCTTGTCCTGAATGTTGAAATCTGTATTTCTAGCAGTTACATATGCGCCGATTTCAACAAAACTTGAGTCATCAAGTAACATTGAAATTCTGTCACTTGCTGACAAGCTTGGTGTGTTGCTCATTTTTAGCCCTCCGTTTAATTTATTTTAGGACTATATATAGTCCAATTTTCGCCGAGTATAATTGTAAAGCCTTTGTCGTCATATTTCAAGTAAAATCGAAAAAACCACCAAAGGTTTATCGGCGTTGTAAGCGATTATTTTTCAAAATAAAACAGGGAATCTGTGTAAAATATACCCTCAAACAAAAGTATACCCCAAATTCCCCGTTGAATTATAAAATCTGTTTTATTTTTTACTGTTTTAGTCCTTGAGGACTTCTCTGTTGTGATACAGATAATCTCCAAGAGATATAAGTGTCAGTGCAAGTGCAAGGTAGATGAGCACCTGATCAAAGATGTAGAACACCTTGAGATCAGCTATCAGAAATCCTACCATGATCATCTGAACCGTTGTCTTGATCTTTCCCCACCATCCGGCAGCAATAACAATTCCCTTTTCTGCCGCAATAAGTCTGAATCCGCTTATTATGAAATCACGCGCTATGATCACTATAACGATCCATGCTGGGATCCTGTTCAGATCCGACAGTGCTATGAGTGCCGAACATACCAGCAGCTTATCTGCCAGAGGATCCATGAATTTTCCAAAATTGGTGACCAGATTGTATTTTCTTGCAATCTTTCCGTCAAGCATATCTGTAAGTGATGCGGCTATGAATATTCCAAGTGCCACCCACTTCGACCATCCCGGTGACATATATAAAAACACGAGAAAGAATGGAATCATTATAGCTCTTAGTATTGTCAATTTGTTTGGTAAATTCATTCTACTATCACTCCTGTCAAGTCATATTCATTTGCCTCGGTTATCTTCACATCCACAAATGAACCGGATATCAATTCATATGGTGCGCTGACGAATACTATTCCGTCAACCCCCGGAGCATCTCTGTAGGTTCTTCCCACATATACATCATCGTCGACCAGATATCCCTCAATAAGAACCTTCTGGGTGCTTCCGATCATCTGCTGGTTCTTCTCATAGGAAATCTCCTGCTGAAGCTCCATGATCTCATCGCGCCACTTTACAGCCAGCTCTCCATCCACCTGATCCTCGTACTCCGCAGCCGGAGTGCCCTCCTCAGGCGAATAAGTGAATACTCCAAGCCTGTCAAACTCGCACTCGTCAACAAAGTCGACCAGACCATCGTGCAGTTCCTGTGTCTCACCTGGGAAACCAGATATGAGCGTGGTTCTGATGGCTATATCCGGCATGGCTGTCCTCAGTCTGCCGACAAGCTCCACAATGTCCTCTCTGCTGGTCCGTCTGCCCATTCTCTTAAGTATCGCATTCTCAGAATGCTGGATAGGTATATCGACATAATGGCAGATCTTCGGATTCGTGGCCATAACCTCTATTAGTTCATCTGTTATCTCCTCCGGATAACAGTACAGAAGTCTTATCCACTCTATGCCTTCTATCTCACTGAGTTTTGTGAGAAGCTCTGGAAGCTTCTTCTCACCATACAGATCAACTCCGTACAGCGTAGTCTCCTGTGCCACAAGGACAAGCTCCTTTATACCATCAGACGCAAGCTTTTCAGCGGATGCGATCAGGCTGTCCATCGGCATGCTTCTGTATCTGCCTCGTATGTGAGGTATTATACAATAAGTGCACAGTTTATTACAACCTTCTGCGATCTTAAAATACGCCATCGACGCATTTGTCGTTACTATTCTCTCGGCAATCGGCCTTGGAGTATAATTTATATCATCTATGATCGACTCCTCGTCGGTTCCTATTGCCTCAACTATCTTATCGTAATTGGTCGCACCAATAATGACATCGATCTCCGGAAGCTCCTTCATTATCTCGTCCTTGTATCTCTGGGACAGACATCCCGCAACGATAAGCTTTTTTAGTTTTCCGGTTTTCTTCAGTTCTCCCATCTCGATGATGGTGTTGATGCTTTCCTCTTTCGCATCGCTGATGAACGCACAGGTATTTACAACTACTACATCTGCCTCTGTCTCATCATTTGTAAGCTGGTGGCCGGCTTTGTTCAGCAAACCGAGCATGACCTCGCTGTCCACCAGATTTTTATCACAGCCTAGTGATATGAGTAATACTTTCATCTGTTCTCCAATAATTTTGCACTTGTTCTTAGTTTATATTTATTGATTCTACACAGTTTGACATGAGCATGGCTATGGTCATAGGGCCGACTCCGCCAGGTACAGGAGTTATCGCTCCGGCAACCTCCTTGGCTGATTCAAAATCCACATCACCGCAGAGCTTATTATTCTCATCCCTGTGGATTCCCACATCTATAACTGTTGCGCCTTCCTTGATGTAAGATGCATCGATCATTTCTGGCTTTCCTATTGCCACCACGAGTATATCAGCACGTCTGCACACTTCCTTGAGATTCCTTGTTCTGGAATGGCACACGGTTACGGTTCCGTTCTCACGGAGCAGCAGCATGCTCATAGGCTTGCCTACTATATTGCTTCTGCCGAGTACCACGCACTCCTTACCCTCTATCTCTATTCCTGATCTCTTGATGAGCTGGATAACTCCGGCTGGTGTACATGACACAAAGCCCGGCTGTCCTATGCTGAGTGCACCAACACTCATCGGATGGAAGCCGTCCACATCCTTCTTTGGAGATATGGTCTTTATAACCTTATCCTCATCTATATGCTTTGGAAGCGGGAGCTGTACAAGTATTCCGTTCACCTTGTCGTCAGAGTTGAGCTTCTCTATAAGTGCAAGAAGCTCCTCCTCAGTTGTCTCCTCTGGGAGCTCATATGACAGTGAACCTATTCCTATATACTCACATGCCTTCTTCTTATTTCCAACATATACTGACGATGCAGGATCATTTCCGACCTGGATGACAGCAAGGCATATCTCTACGCCCTCTGCCTTGAGTCCCGCAACCTTCTCCTTGAGCTCATCCTTTATCTGTTTTGATATAACCTTACCATCTATAAGCTTATACATTTATTTGTCCTCCTAGAATAATCCGACGATCTTGCCATCATCATCAACATAAATCCTTTCTGCCGCCGGGGATTTTGGAAGTCCAGGCATGGTCATGATCGTTCCGGTAATCGCTACCACAAATCCTGCTCCTGCACTGACATAAACCTCACGTATATTTATATCGAATCCTGTAGGTCTTCCAAGCTTCTTTGGATCATCTGACAGAGAATACTGGTTCTTTGCCATACATACAGGGAAGTTACCAAATCCCATCTCCTCGATCTTGGCGATGGCCTTGCTGGCCTCTGCGCTGTATGTAACACCATCCGCACCATATATCTCTGTAGCGATACAATTTATCTTATCCTTTATTGACAGGCTGTCATCGTAGAGCACCTTGAAGTTGCTCTTCTTGTTCTCCAGCGTGTTGAGCACTGCATTTGCAAGGTCTATACCACCCTTGCCTCCCTGCTCCCATACATTTGCAAGAGCAAAATCGCAATCTCTGTCCTCGCAGAACTCCTTGACAAAGTCAAGCTCTGCCTGGCTGTCTGTGACAAATCTGTTCAGTGTAACAACAACAGGAACGCCATACTTCTGAAGATTCTCAATATGCTTCTCAAGGTTTACTATACCAGCCTTAAGCGCGTCGAGATTCTCCTCGCCGAGATCTGCCTTTGCAACTCCGCCATTGTACTTGAGTGCTCTTACTGTGGCAACCAGAACCACCGCATCCGGCTTAAGGTTGTTCATACGGCACTTGATATCGAAGAACTTCTCAGCTCCGAGATCTGCGCCAAATCCTGCCTCTGTTATTACATAATCTGCAAGCTTTAATGCTGTCTTTGTAGCCATTACACTGTTACATCCATGTGCTATATTTGCAAATGGTCCGCCGTGTACGATTGCCGTTGTATGCTAAAGTGTCTGGTTAAGGTTTGGCTTGATGGCATCCTTTAAGAGCGCTGCCATAGCTCCTACAGCCTTGAGATCAGCCGCTGTCACAGGCTCATTGTCCATGTTGTATGCAACGATTATTCTGCCAAGTCTCTCCTGAAGATCCTTCATGTCACTTGCAAGACAGAGAATAGCCATGATCTCCGATGCAACTGTGATGACAAATCCGTCCTCTCTAGGCACTCCGTCGACACGCTTTCCAAGTCCGACAACTGTGTGTCTGAGAACTCTATCGTTCATATCCATACATCTCTTGAACACTATTCTGTTCACATCTATTCTCAGTGCATTTCCCTGCTGGATATGGTTATCCATCATGGCTGCAAGGAGATTGTTTGCAGATGTTATAGCATGAAAATCTCCTGTAAAGTGGAGGTTGAGATCCTCCATAGGTACTACCTGTGCATATCCGCCGCCGGCTGCACCACCCTTGATTCCAAAACATGGTCCAAGTGATGGCTCACGAAGTGCGATAACCGCCTTCTTTCCAAGCTGTCCCATAGCCTCACCAAGTCCTACAGTGATTGTCGTCTTTCCCTCTCCTGCAGGTGTTGGATTGATGGCTGTAACGAGGATAAGCTTTCCGTTCTCGTTGCCCTCAACCTTCTTTATAAGCTCATCTGAGAGCTTTGCCTTATACTTTCCATAGAGATCGAGGTCATCCTCTGATATTCCGAGCTTTGCAGCAACCTCCCTTATGTGCTTCATCTCAGCCTTCTGTGCAATTTCAATGTCTGTCATCATAGCTCTTATCCTCCGCTTTTTATAAATTAGTGTCTATATATTCATCAAACTGTTCCTGAGTCATCAGGATCTTTCTGGCCTTTGTGCCCTCCTCCGGGCCAACTACTCCCGCGGCCATCAACTGATCCATGATCCTTGCGGCTCTGTTAAAGCCTATCTTGAACGTTCTCTGAAGCATACCTATAGAAGCTTTTTCTTTCTCTATAATGAATCTTCCCGCTTCCACGAAATATTCATCCTTATCACTGGCTGAAGCCCCACCTATCGCTGTGGCGCCTGATCCACCATTTCCGGATATTGATTTGGATATCTCCTCATCATATGTTCCCACGCCATTGTTCTTCTTGAGGAAATCAACAACCGCTGTAACCTCATCATCCGACACAAATGCGCCCTGTACTCTGACCGGCTTAGGATAGCCTGTCGGATAGAACAGCATATCTCCCTTTCCAAGAAGTTTCTCTGCTCCTACCATATCAAGTATGGTTCTGGAATCAACTCCCGACGAAACTGCAAATGCTATTCTCGATGGAACATTTGCCTTTATGAGACCTGTTATGACATCAACCGACGGTCTCTGTGTTGCTATGACAAGATGTATACCCGCTGCTCTGGCAAGCTGTGAAAGTCTCACTATAGCATCCTCGACTTCGCCGTGGGCAACCATCATAAGATCTGCAAGCTCATCCACTATGACCACTATCTGTGGCATCTTGGTCAGCTTTTCTCCATCAGCTCCCGCTATAACGGCATTGTCAACCTTGTCATTATATCCCTGTATATTACGTACACTGTGCTCAGCAAAAAGCTGGTATCTTCTTGTCATCTCCATGACAGCCCAGTTGAGTGCCCCTGCCGCCTTCTTTGGATCTGTTACGACCGGTATCAGAAGGTGTGGTATGCCATTGTAGCATGCAAGCTCAACCATCTTAGGATCTATCATTATGAGCTTTACCTCCTCCGGTGTGGCTTTGTACAGTATACTCATTATAAGTGTATTGATACACACTGATTTACCCGAACCTGTGGCTCCGGCGATCAGAAGATGCGGCATCTTGGCAATATCCGTTGCGATGACCTGTCCACTTATATCCTTACCAACCGCAAATGCCACTTTGGACTTGAGGTTCTTGAAATTATCTGATTCTATAAGCTCCCGGAACGCCACAATTGAGTTCTCCTTGTTAGGGACCTCTATTCCTATGGCTGCCTTGCCAGGTATCGGTGCCTCTATACGTATATCCGCAGCCGCAAGGTTGAGCTTTATGTCGTCCGCAAGGTTCAGTATCTTGCTGACCTTGACACCCTGCTCCGGCTGCATCTCAAATCTCGTTACAGCAGGACCGCAGCTATAGTTTGTTATGGTTACATTGACGCCAAATGTCTCGAGGGTATTCTTAAGCTTGATGGCTGTCTCCCTGACATGGGCATCCCTGTTGGAATTGTTCGTCTTTTTAGGCTGGGACAGCAGATCTGCCGTTGGGAATTTATATTTTCTTCCCTCCTGATACTGCTTTGAGCTCTCAGTCTGTACCGCCGGCTTCTTTTTGCTTTGAGCCGCGGTATCCGTCTTCTCCTCCTCCGCAAATGCAGAGTCGTAGAGCGGATTGTAATCTGACACACTCTCTGGATGCATATTGCCATTTACCGCTCCCGCAAGGACATCCTCCGCATCATCAGTAAATGAAAGTATCTCTGCATCCTCCATATCAGTGTCCACAGCAGCCAGCTTTGGTTCTTCAGGAGTTACGACCACCGGCTTTCTTCTCTTCACAGGTGCAGACTTCCGCACCGGTTTATGCACAGGATCCTCTCTGTCTATCTGAACTGGATTGACGATCTCCTCTCTGTCGGTCATGACGATCTTCTCTATGTCATTGTTAAATTCATCATATGACATATCCACAGCGCCATCTCCAGGAGTGAGCTCGTGGACATCCTCCATGGCAAAGAAATCCCTGGCAGGCTCCCTCTCTACATCCTTCTGTGTCTTAGTCTTCCTTGGCTTGACCTGCGTTGCAGCAGTCCTGTCGGAAGCTCTGTCATCCTTGGACTTATCGCTGCTGTACACATTGAGATTTGCCATCGATGGTCTCACTCTGCGAACCGGAGTATCATTTACATCATGTGAGTAATAACCATCGTCATATCTGTCACTTTGATACTCCTCATCTTCATACTGTTCGTCATCATCGCTTTCTCTGCGCTCACGGATAGATGCTATGAAAAGTTTGATCTCGTCTATAACTGATATCTCCGTTATGAGAATGAACATGATAACCGCAGCTATAAATATTACTATGCACGCACCCGGAACTCCAAGCAGTGTCCTTATCGCAAAGAATATTCCTCCGCATATAACTCCTCCGCCCGATCTGTCCTTATACCCATCTATGTACAGAACCTTGACCGACTCAAAGGTCGATGAATATATAGCCTGAAATACCATGGACAACAGGATGAGCACAACGCCAAAATATACAACCTTTTTGACGATCTTCCCCCTGAAATCATTTGATATAAGATAGGCAGCCGACACAAACAGATATACCGGGAATATGTACTCGCTGAAACCGATTATTCCAAAGAAAAATCCCGATACTGTATCTCCCACTATTCCGCAGATCCTGAAGTTTGCAAGTAGCAGAAATACCGAAAATGCAAAGAGAACTATGAGTATGATCTCACTTCTCATCTGCTTCTGCCTTGCCAGTTCCTCTTCCCGGGCTTTGCGTTCTATGGCAGCCTTTGATCTGGCAGATGTTTTTTTCGATGCAGTATTCTTCTTCGCAGATGTCCTGTTATTTGATCCACCTTTTGAAGAGTTCTTTGCCACAGTCTTTTTAGACGCAGCGTTTTTGGACGTGCCATTCTTTGATGTATTGTTCTTGTATGACTTTTTATTACCAGCAGCCATTTTCTACCTCTATTCTAAATCTTAAGCAACAAAATACCATATTACAGACACGATTCCCGCGATCATACAATATATGGAAAAGCCCTTAAAATTCTTTTTCTTGACCGTATAAAGCATAAATTTTATACATAAATATCCAACAACACCTGCAACTACCATTCCAACTATGTAATTTACAACATCAGTTCCTGAAATAGATGACTTAAACAGATCAGGTATCTCCAGTATGACTGCTCCCAGAACAGCCGGTATCGACATTATAAATGAATACTTTACCGTGAATTTTCTTGTGTAGCCGCATGCCAGACCTGCAGTTATCGTACTTCCGGATCTTGATATTCCCGGAAGCGTAGCAACAGCCTGTACCAGACCTACAAATATGGCGTTTCTGTATGTAGCCTTTGCCGCACTCTTCTTACCAGCCGGCAGTCTGTCCGCAAAATACAGGATAACAGATGTTATACACAGACAGATACCCGGTATCAAAAGTGTATCTCCCGCATGTCCTATAGCTTTGTCAAATGGGACTGCGATCACCGTCGTCGTAAGAGTTGACACGAGTATGAGCATAACAAACTTTCTGTATGCCGTACACACGATCTTCCTATACGGATATATCTGTTCCTCCTTCGAGGTCTTGTTCTTTATGAAATTTACCAGATTGACACAGCAGTCTCCAACTATCTTGAGTCCCTCTATAACAAGCTTCTTTATATCTGCCCAGTAGACTATAAATATGGCAACCAGCGTGCCAAAATGGAGCAGTATGTCAAATAATATACCCGTATCGGTCTTCACTCCAAAAATATTCTTGAAAATAGCCAGATGTCCCGAACTGCTGACTGGAAGAAATTCTGTAGCTCCCTGTATTATTCCCATCAAAATTGCCTGTAATAAGCTCATGACCAACCTCCCTTGATCGATGTTTATACAATATCCTATGGAATTTTACTATCATTTTCTTAATTAATCAAGTCATACAGCGTTTTTAAAGCCGCCGACATACCACCGATCCTGTCTATAACCCTTTTTTCGACAGCCTGTTTTCCTATCAGGACCGAGCCCACATCCTTGGTCAGCTCTGTCGTGTTAAACATAAGTTTCTCCAGTTCTTTCCTGTCTATAGATGAGTGATCCACTGTGAACTGTATGATCCTCTCCTGCATCTTCTCTATATATTCAAAGTTCTGCTTAACTCCAAGCACCGCCGTATTTGTCCTTATTGGATGAACTATCATCGTTGCGGTCGGCACTATAAAAGACACATTTCCCGACACCGCCAGAGGAACTCCTATGGAATGTCCGCCGCCAAGCACGATATTGACGACCGGATCCACCCTTGGCGGCGCCTCATGTCCCG
>JABLTN010141510.1_pt1 | contig 11751 bp, 8 predicted proteins | sample 7160141 | NCBI WGS metagenome assembly JABLTN01 (sample SAMN14651226, study PRJNA627086) | human gut metagenome | isolation source: feces | host: Homo sapiens | reverse complement strand
GAGCAACCCGGAAAGAGTCAAACAGCAGTTGACGGAACACGGTCTCGTGTGCGAGGATTGGGGCGGCGATACGATATGCGTCCCCGTTTCCGCAAAGAAACAGCAGAATCTTGATGAGCTGCTTGAAATGGTTCTTTTGCAGGCGGATGTTCTTGACCTTAAGGCAAACCCGAACAAAGCGGCAAAGGGAACCATCATTGAAGCTCAGCTCGACAAGGGCAGAGGTCCTGTTGCAACCGTTCTTGTGCAGAACGGCACTTTGAAAATCGGCGATCCCATTGTTGCGGGCATTGCATACGGCAGGGTTCGTGCAATGATGAACGACAAGGGCGAAAACGTCAAAACCGCAGGCCCGAGCTGCCCGGTCGAAGTTCTCGGCTTCAACGAAGTGCCTTCAGCAGGCGATATCATGAACGTTGCGGAGGTTTCCAAAAAGGTTGCGGAGGAACGCCGCAACAGAATCAAAGCGGAGCAGCTTAAAAACCTGTCCAAGGTCAGCTTGGAGGATCTGTTCAGCCATATTGCCGAGGGCGAAGTCAAAACGCTCAACATCGTTGTCAAAGCGGATGTTCACGGTTCGGTTGAGGCTGTTAAACAGGCTCTTGAAAAGCTTTCCAACGAGGAAGTTTGCGTGAAGTGCATTCACGGCGGCGTGGGCGCAATTACGGAATCGGATGTTATGTTCGCTTCCGCTTCAAACGCAATCGTAATCGGCTTCAATGTCCGTCCCGACAGCGGAGCACGCAATCTTGCGGAGCAGGAAAAGGTAGATGTCCGCACCTACCGCATCATTTATCAGGCGATTGAAGATGTTGAAAACGCTATGAAGGGTATGTTCAAGCCCGTATTCAAAGAAGTGCATTTGGGTACAATAAGCGTCAGAAACACGTTCAAGGTCAGCTCCGTCGGCACGATTGCGGGTGCATACGTTCAGGACGGCAAGGTTCAGCGCAATGCGCAGGTTCGCGTTGTTCGCGACGGCGTGGTTATTCATGAAGGCCAAATTGCATCGCTGCGCAGGTTCAAGGATGATGTCCGCGAGGTTGCTGCCGGTTATGAATGCGGCATAGGCATTGAGAACTTCAACGATATTCACGAAGGCGATGTTATAGAAGCCTACACGATGGAAGAGGTTAAACGCTGACAACAGAATAATCCGTCCCCGGCTGTGCCGGAAACGCTTTTTGCGCCGCGGTACAGACCGGGGATTAAATCAACGCTGATCAGATAAATTTCCGCCGGAGCGTTTACGCATTAACCGAGAACCGGCATGTGTCCGAAGAACAGTTATTCGGAACGCGGAGAAGGCCGTTTGCAAAGGCGGGCTTGAACGACAGAAATTTAAATGCAGCATTTCGGCGGCATGGATTCAAAATCCGAAAGGGAGCTTATGGCATCAGTCAGATACGACAGAATAAATGAAGAAATCAAAAAAGCACTGAGCGAAATCGTCCGCGAGATGAAAGATCCGAGAATATCTCCGATGACGACAATAATGCTCGTTGAAGCAACAAACGACCTGAAGCTTGCAAAGGTTCGGGTCAGTGTGTACGATAAGGATGATTCGGTTCGAAAAGAAACCGTTGCTCAGCTCAACCGTGCGGAAGGATTTATTGCAAGAGAGCTTGGGCGCAGAATCGATATCCGCCGAATACCGACTCTGAAGTTCACCCTTGATGACTCAATCGAGTATTCCGTGCATATTTCCGAAATAATCAACAAACTGCAAACCGAGCGCGCTCAGCTTGACGCGAATCGGAACAATGCGGAAGAAGATAAGGAAAACACCCAAAATGAAGACTAAACATGGGGCGGAGTTCGCCGATGTCCGAAAGTTTATATCCGATGGGCAGAGTTTCACGCTGCTCACGCACATTTCCCCGGACGGAGACACCCTGGGTTCGGCACTCGCGCTGAAACTGCTGCTGAACGCTCTCGGAAAAACTGCAGAGGTCGTTTGCTCGAACCCCGTTCCGAAGATTTACGGATTCCTGCCGGAATCGGAAACCGTCAAAATGCCCGAGGATGCCGAGGGCTATTGCCGCGTCATTGCCGTTGATTGTGCGGACAAGCCGCGTTTCGGCCGTGCAGTGCGTTTGTTCGATGCCGCGCAGGCAGAGGCATGTGTTGACCATCATGTTACGAACCCGCATTATGCCGAAGTGAACCTTGTTGTTTCGGATGCGGCGGCAACGGCGGAGATTGTTTATGAGCTTTACGGCATGTTCGGTGTTGCAATCGATAAGCGATCCGCAATTTGCCTTTATACCGGAATAGTCACCGACACGGGCAACCTTTCATACAGCAACACAACACCGAATGCTTTGCGGATAATTGCCGATTTCATTGAAAAGAAACTGGTTGATGTTTCGGAGGTCAACCGACTGATTTACCGAACGGTGCCGTACACGAAAACAAGGGTTCAGGGCTTTGTGACATCAAGGATTCGTCTTGAGGATGAAGGCAGAATCGGCATAGGCGTGCTTACAAGAGCTCAGATGCTGAGCTTTGATGCAACAAACGAGGATTGCGAAGGCATTGTTGACTGTGTTCGTGATATCGACAGCGTTAAAATCGCAATTTTTATCCGTGAAGGCGCGGACGGAAGTTTTAAAGTCAGCCTTCGCAGCAAGGATGTCGGGGACGTTTGCCGAATTGCAAACAAATTCGGCGGCGGCGGGCATGAAAGAGCGGCCGGATACACGGCATGGCTTCCCCTTTCAACCGTTGTTGCGAGCGCGACAGAGGCGGCAATTGCAGAGCTGAAAAGGGATGAGAAACACGATTCTTTTCCCGGTATGCACTAATGCCCGAATGAAAAGCAATGATGCGTTTCAACAGAACAACAAAGGAATTATTGATTAACAATGCAATTTGAAGGAGTAGTCAGCGTGCTGAAACCGCCGGGAATGACATCGAGCGATGTCGTGGTGGATATACGCAGAATCTTCGGCGAACGGCGCGTCGGACATACGGGAACGCTTGACCCTGCTGCGGCGGGCGTTTTACCCATCTGCATAGGCAGGGCAACCCGCCTGTTTGACTATCTTGTTGATAAAGAAAAAGAATACATTGCGGAGATTCGGTTCGGAGCGGAAACCGACACGGAGGATGCCTGCGGCACGGTGATCGCCGAAAGCAGCCGCATGGTTTCAAAAGCGGAGCTTGAAAAAATTCTGCCTGATTTCATAGGTGAAATTGAGCAGGTGCCGCCGATTTATTCGTCTTTGAGCGTGAACGGCGTTAAAATGTACAAGCTGGCACGCAGCGGGAGCGTTACAGCTCCGGCTGAGGAACGCAGGCGGAGAATCAGAGTTTTTCTGCTTGAAACCATTTGTGAACTCGAACAAAACAGCTTCCTCATCCGCATTCGATGCTCAAAAGGCACATATGTCCGTTCGCTTTGCAGGGACATCGGACGGGCCCTCGGCTGCTGTGCATACATGCCGTTTCTGCTGCGAACCGCTTCCGGAACCTTCGATATCAGCGAAGCGCATACGATCGCGGAACTGAAGGAACTGAAGGAAGCGGGGGAACTTCAATCGGTTGTTGTTCCCGTTGACGAGGCTGCGCGGCACCTGCCGGAACTTCGCCTTTTTAACCTTTCCGAAAAGCAAAGGACGCTTATTTCAAACGGAGCTTCGGTTGAATGCGGGCAGGCTGAGCCTGGAACGGTCTACAGACTGTATCTTGAAAATGAATTCATGGGCCTTGCGCTGCGGGATGATTCCGGATTGCATATCACCGTATGGTTCGGGAAGGAGAAATGAGCGTTTGATGCAGAACAAGGACAAAATTAACACGCCGGGCACAGAGTATACGAACGCAGCCAAACCGGGTACGGCGGTTGCTCTCGGCATGTTTGACGGAATGCATGTCGGTCACAAGAAGATAATTGACGCAACCGTTCTGATAGCGCGGCAATCCGGACTTGTTCCTGCTGTGTTTACGTTTAAGAATCATCCGCAGGAGCTTTTCGGCAAAAAAATTCTTCGGCTTTGCAGCAATGAAACCCGCGCCGCTCTTATGCGCAGGCAGGGCATTGAGCTGGTTGATGAGGTTGAGTTTACAAGTGCGATTCGCGACCTTTCCGCAGAGAGTTTTATCCGAATGCTTGCCGAAAGATTGAACCCAAAGATTATTGTTGCCGGGTTTAATTACACTTTCGGAAAGAAAAAACAGGGGAACAGCGAGACGCTTCAAAGGCTTTGCCAAAAATACGGAATCAAAACGGCGATTATTCAACCCGTGCTTTTGGGGCGCGAGCCTGTTTCAAGCACGAGAGTTCGAAACATGATAACATGCGGGAACGTTCAGGATGCACAGCTCCTTTTGGGAAGAGCTTATGCCCTTGACGGCATAATCGTTCAAAACAAGCGTATAGGAAGAACAATCGGCTATCCGACGGCGAATATTGAACCCGATTCCGCCCGCGTGATTCCCGCAGACGGAGTGTATGTGAGCATGGCACGCGTCAACGGCGACATAATGCCTGCCTGCACGAACATCGGAACGAACCCGACTGTCGGCGGAACAAAACGCACGATAGAAACGCATATTTTTGACTATGACGAGGATATTTACGGACTTCCGATGTCGGTATGTTTCGTTAAAAAAATCCGCGATGTCAAAAAGTTTGAATCGCTGGACGCTCTTAAGGAGCAGATTCGGATTGATGCAGGAATTGCAAGGACATATTTCGGCTGCTGATGCACGGTATGCGGTTCTTAAAAATGCATTCCTGCGGTCGATTTAAGTTCTGAGCCTGATTAAAATGCGGTAACTGAAAGGGAAAACTATGATAACTGTGCTTCTGTCCGTTTTTTGCCTCATTGCGGGTTATCTTCTCGGCAGCATAATGAGTGCGGTGAAGATTGCACGAAGCAAAAGCACGGATATCCATGCCTGCGGAAGCGGCAATGCAGGTTCAACAAATGTATTGAGAACCTTCGGCTGGAAATGGGGGCTTATCTGTTTGGCGAGCGACAGTGCGAAGGGTGCGGCAAGCGTCGGCGTGGGTTACGCCGCTGCGGCAATTGCTCCGGGCAATTGCTCTCGATTGTGTTCGTTCCTCGCATCAGAAATTTCCCATTGAGCACAATTCACCTGAATTTGAGAGACTGCACCAGCCAATTCGCTACTTACACCCCAAGCTCCGTTTCTGTATTGCTCTCTCTGAAGAAGATGCGTATTCGGTTTTTTGATTTCAACAAGACAAGTATATCTCGTTTCGGCTTCGGTCGCAGTTAGGAAGTCTCCGCGCTGTCCGCCTCTTCCGTCTACGGCTGCACCACCATAGTTTGGCTGAGGCTGTATGACTCGGAGAATCTGATATCGTAGTCCATAGCCAAATATCCACGTATTCGCTTCGAAAAAGTCTTGCCAATCTCCCTCTGAAAGCTCTTCGTTTTGAAGCATTTCTTCAAAACGGTGCAGAATCTCAATTCTGTCTTCTTGAATCTTAGAGTTTGCCAGTCGTGTAGCAATATCAGGATTACTTCGAGAAAACTGCTCCCAGACATCTTCACCGTAATGAGCATCAAGTAATCTGCGAATAATATCTGCTTTATTCCTATCGTCAACGACTAACGCATTGGCGTCCACTAAGGTAAAATCTCGCGTTCCATAATGTATACCTTGCTCCTCCAATACAGTCTCTAACTCTTTTAAGGTTTCGTAAAGTGTTTTAGTTGCTTCGGTCGGTAGTGTAATCTTAACTCCTTCATCTGGATGTAAGGAATTGAAATTCACAGGTACTAATTCTTCATAGCTTCCATTAGGATCTTTGCGATAACGGATAATATCACCTCGAATTCCACCTGGATGCATAGCCGCTTTGAACACGGTTCTAGTTCTAGGCGTATCTTCAAGAATGAATTCTCGATCTACTTCAACAAATTGGTTGCCTCGGCTTTGAGTAGTAATTACATCCACAATGCCTTACCTCACTTATCTCGCTAAATACGTAATCCCATAGACTTAATTAAAACCTTTCTATGCATCCATAATGTTATCGGTCCACAGCTCACACTGCAGCATGACCGTCTGAAGGGCATCGTCCATGCCCTCAGGCGGATATTTATGTTTCTTCAAAAGTTTCTTTATCAGCATTCGCATCTTGGCTCTTGCCGATTCGCGTTTTTGCCAGTCAATCGTTCGGTTCTTACGTAGAGTTTCAGTAAGCTCCTTTGTAATAGCAATGAGTTCATCATTCTCATAGAAGTCCTTAATGGCACGAGGCTTTGTGAGGGCATCATAGAAGGCAAGCTCATCTGCAGTCAAGCCGAGCTCCTCGCCTTCCTCTTGGGATGCAGCAATGGAATGTGCAAGGTTAAGAAGCTCTTGGATAACCTCTTCATTCGTGAGCATGCCATTCAGGTATGCTTTCATCATACGCTGAATAATCTCACTGAACTGCTCAGACTTAACAACATTCGTTCGACGGTAGATAGATATTTGCTCAGCAATCAGCTTCTTCAAGAGTTCAACGGCGAGATTCTTTTCTTTCATCTTCGAGATCTCTTCCAAAAACTTCGGGTCGAACAAATTGAACTCGCCGCCAACATCAGAGAAGAGATTAATGACGCCGTCACTCTTGATGCTCTGTTTCAGGAGCTCATTGATACTTTTATTCATTTCAGGCAGAGAAATCTTCTTCTCACCGCCAGCATTGGAAAGGCGAAGAACCAATACTCGTACCGACTCAAAGAACGCGGCTTCGAAGCGGTCATCTTCGCCCACAAGGGAAGAACAGAGCGACAAAGCCTGATGTAGCAACAAACCCTCGCGGATGAAGGCTTCCTTCTTGTCCTCATTCTTTACATCGACAATGAAGTTGACCGCTCCGCTGATTGTCTTTGCACGCTCAAGGTCTGTACCATCTTTGAACTTGGAATAGTCATATCCAAAGAACAAGTCACGACAAACAGAAAGCTTCTCTAGGAATTTCGGGTAGGCAACCTTTGCCACGTCCGTATCGCCATAGTTCTTTTTATCTCGGGCCGTATAGTCGTTCATCGCCTGCTTCAAAGCGGAAGCAATACCGACATAATCTACGACGAGACCGCCCTCTTTATCCTTAAAGACGCGATTCACGCGGGCAATCGCCTGCATGAGGTTATGGCCGGACATCGGCTTATATACATACATTGTCGCAAGGGAAGGTACGTCGAATCCGGTTAACCACATATCAACGACGATCGCGATTTTCATCGGACTGTTATTATCCTTGAAGAGCTGTGCAAGATGATCCTTATGGCGCTTATTTCCGATAACCTTACGCCATTCTTCTGGATCTTTGTTGCTCTCGGTCATCACAACGCCAACCTTCTCCGTCCAGCTTGGACGAAGCTCAAGGATGCGCTTATAGATTTTCATGGCGATGGCGCGTGAATAAGCCACGATCATTGCCTTACCAGTTAACAGGTTCTCGCGGTAATTTTCGTAATGGTCAAGAATGTCGTTAACGAGGGAATTAATTGTATTATCGTTACCGAGAATAGCCTCCATCTGGCCGAGCTCGCGCTTGCTACGTTCAATCACAGACGGATCAGCATTATTCGCCATGATTTCATACTCGGTATCAATCAGCCTCAACGTATCGGCATCAAGGTTCAGTTTGATAACACGGCTTTCGTAATACACTGGACGCGTTGCACCATCCTCAACAGCCTGGGTCATATCATAGACATCAATGTAATCACCAAAGACCTCGCGAGTGCTTCTATCCTTAGAAGAAATCGGAGTACCAGTGAAGCCAATGTATGTAGCGTTCGGAAGGCTATTGCGAATGATGCGCGCCGTACCAACAACACGTTTTGCGATTTCCTCGCCTTCTTCATTTGTCGTGATCTTAATTCTCTCGGTCAGACCATATTGACCGCGATGGGCCTCGTCCGCCATCACTATAATATTGCTGCGTTCAGAAAGAGGCTCATGAGATTCCTCGAACTTCTGCATTGTTGTAAAGATAATGCCGTTCGCCTTACGTCCGGCAAGCAGAGTTTTCAGATGTTCACGACTCTCGGCATGCATTGGTTCCTGGCGCAGGAACTCCTTGCATTTTGCGAACTGACCATAAAGCTGATCATCTAGATCATTGCGGTCAGTAAGAACAACGATTGTAGGACTATCCAAAGCTTCCTGCAAGAGATGGGCATAGAATACCATCGACAGGGATTTGCCACTGCCCTGGGTGTGCCAGAATACGCCGCCTTTGCCATCGCCACCATCAGCGGAGGCTCTTTTTGTCGATACGATGGCTTTATTTACAGCAAAGTATTGATGATATCCAGCGAGAATCTTGAAGCTGTTTACGCCTTCATTCGAGAAACAGATAAAGTTTTTGATAATATCCAGTAAGCGCTCCTTCTGGAACATTCCCTCAAAGAACGTATCAAATTGCGCATACTGCGTATTCTCATAGCTTCCGTCAACAGTTTTCCATTCCATAAAGCGGTCTTCACCGGAGGTAATAGTGCCCGCTCTGGATTCGCCCATATCACTCATCACGCAGATCGCGTTATATACGAACATGGACGGGATCTCGTGCATGTAGTTACGAAGCTGCAAGTAGGCTTCGCTGGCATCGGTTTCCTCACGGGATGGAGATTTGAGCTCGACAATTACAACCGGAATACCATTCAAGAACAGTAAAACGTCAGGACGCTTATTACTGTTTTCGATAAACGTCCACTGATTTGCCACAATGAAGGAGTTGTTATCTGGATTTCCGTAATCGACAAGATACACAATTGCGGAGCGTTCGGAGCCATTAACGAAGTAACGCACGGGGATACCGTTCTGAAGATAATCCATAAAGACGGCATTCTTCTGGACAAGAGAACCGTTCTCGATGTTCTTGAGCTTGTTCAATGCCTCGGTCAGCGCATCTTGAGGAAGTGTCGGATTAAGACGTGACAAAGCAACCTCTAATACTTCTTCGTACAGAGGATCGCGAAGATCTCTTTCAACTTCAGGGCCATACAGATGCTGATAGCCCATATTCTGAAACAGTTCAATTACGGAATTCTCATAATCCGCCTCAGTGTAACCAGGCATAAATTTTCGCTCCTTTGTGTATATTTTACCCCATCCACGAGGTTCGGTCTATTTCAAACCTTATATGTAGTCATCGATTCTAAGTGGCATAGAACACTTCTTGTGAATATTCTCCTTGCGAAAGCCATATTCTGTAAGTAATTTTGAAATAAAATCAACCCATTCAGACGTATACAAATAGTCATTATGTGGTTCGTCATACACGCAAAACTTTTCAAATGTTTCAAACTTTGCCTTTGAGCTGTTCTGAGGCCTAATCCCAAATGCTTTCCATAAAGATGTATGGTTAGTAATGTTGATATCTAATCCCGTCTTTTTCTTTACGGCATCAATAACACCCGAGGGCTTGAGTAGATTAGCATTTGATACATTCTGCACTACAAGCTTATCTTTGATGATGGTCGTAACTTTCTCGTAGTTCGCCCTATCGTTTTCATCAAGCGAACTCCAATTAACGAACTCGATTGCCAAGTCAGACCTTTTTGTATTGCTAACCTTTGGAATCTGCAATAGTTTTATGCTATACTCCTGGCTATCATATACTTCTTGAGATAAGTCAAATTTATATTTATCTATATACCGTTTTATGTCTTGCATATCTTTAGAAAGAAGCATTCGTTGGGAGGTTAGCTGCTCACTCGCCCTCAAATGAGAAAACTGTAGAGCATACGCAAGACAAGTATTAATTGAATAGTCTGATCCAAACAGACCAACAAGTAAGTTCTCGTAATTAAAGAGAAGCGCTTGGCATTCTCCGAAGAGTAAAATATCTAACTCTGAGCTATTCCAATATCTATGCTCAATTTTATTCCTTAAACCTATAAAAAAGTTTAAGTTAGCAATGACAGCATCACTAATTGGAATCGGCGGTGAATTCTTCTTGTAATTCTTTATGCATTCCTTTAACTCCCAAGCTTTTTTCTCACCGTCTACGATTTTATATCGTCCATTTTTTTCTTTATAGAAATACTTCTCGCCAATAGTTGCCTGAAAATATGAATGAAACAGTTTTGTCCAAGCAATAACCATCAAGATAATATAGTTTTCTATCCTGAACTTACTGTTTGGCCTGTTATATGTCTCGACGGCAGTCAAGGCACTATTTCTTGAATTATCTAAAATAGTCTTTGTTTTTCCTTGGCGCAGTGTAATCATATAAGCCTCCCTGAGATTATATCAAATGGACTAAACAAGAATTTAGCTGTTTAAAGGTTAAGCTCGGAGATGTCCAGTTCACCAGACATCAACTTTGGTAAGAGTGCTTCCCGCAATGCTGATAACCTTTCATTTTCAAGCCGATTGTTTAAGTATCTACCCAACAACGGATGTACCTGTTCTTGCCACTTCCATTGTTCCTGTATCGGCGGACACTTGAACGGTATCTTTTTAAGATTTGACGCAGGTTGAGCTATTGATGGCACACCCGTCTGATTGGCATAAGAAAGCAGCTCGTGCTGTCCAGACGCACTGTGGAAGAACATAAGAAGGAATTCTGGCACAACCTTTGTCTCATCGCAACGCAGATAAAACTGTCGCTGCGATAAAATGTAACGATCATATTTGCATCCATCGGGAATCATTGCTACTTGGCCTATATTGCCAGCATGAGTGAAAATAAGGTCATGAGGATACACAATTGAATTTTTCAGGCGTTCTGCGTGTTCCTCGGTGATGTAATTGAATTCAGGCTCTTCCAGAAAGTACCCACGCAGGTGGTTCCCACTGATAATAGGTACACCCTCTGGAACAAAAGTGGAAACCTTGATATTTGAGCCAAAAGGTCCCATAGCTACTTTTTTCGCTATATCCAGAATTGTAGCAGTTGGCCACTCTGCGTCTTGGAGGAGATGCTCATACAGAGCGATTGCCTGCTGAAGTAAATTCTTGTTTATCGCGTTATTTAGGGCGATTTTGTCATCTAAAGATTTCAATAAAGCTCCGATTTTTCTCTGGACACTCAATTCAGGTATGTCGATCTCAAGGTTTTGAACCACATCCGTCTGTACGCGCTGTCTTCCGGATGATCCTACCATAGACTTTATAGCTGGGTCACGCACTAGTGGACTGCATACTAAGTAATACAAATAGTCTTCGTTAGCCATGTTTTCTTTCGCACGGAAAACGATATATTCGGTCGATCCAAATCCAATCTCGCCATCCTCAAGGATGTTAACCTTCGCTGTCTTTCCGTTTTCAAGGCAGGGGGTAATTCTTGCCATAATTGTATCGCCATTCCTGAATTTCGTACCACCTGTAAATTCGGAATATTCATACTCGGGAATATCTCTACAGAAAGGCTGTAGTTTATCCATGGTGACCTTTTTCGCAACTGATCCTTTATTGATTGACTCACGCGGATTAAACTCCGCAATGTCTGAGAGTTTATATTTCATACCCAATTGCCCCCAATTTCTTCCTGATTTCATCTTCGAGTTCATGGGATTTCTCAAACATCTCCGAAAGCTCCGAAGTCAGGCGAGACATCTTCTCCTCAAATGGCTCCCCGTCGTCTTCTTGCTCCTCAATGCCAACATAACGTCCCGGCGTAAGGATATAATCTTGCTTTTCGATATCCTGAATCGTTGCTACTGAACAGAAGCCTTTTACGTCTTCAAGTTTGCCTTCTTGGAAAGCGGTGAATGTATCCGCCAATTTCTCAATATCTTTATCCGAGAAATCACGATGTTTCCG
>JABLTN010039281.1_pt1 | contig 11790 bp, 8 predicted proteins | sample 7160141 | NCBI WGS metagenome assembly JABLTN01 (sample SAMN14651226, study PRJNA627086) | human gut metagenome | isolation source: feces | host: Homo sapiens | reverse complement strand
TACCCATGTGGCTCATCATGATGAGCGCACCGCCGTCTGCAAGTACCTTCTTTAATGTAGGAAGGGCACCGCGGATACGAGTGTCGTCTGTTACATTACCATTTTCATCCAATGGCACGTTGAAGTCAACGCGCACGATTGCCTTGTGACCGGCAAAGTTAAAATCTTCAATTTTCATTTTACCTAAATTTTATTTAGTTTATGTACTAATTTATTGTTCTAAACCTTTCTGCTGGTTTCAAAAACCGAAGGCAAAGATACAAATTATATTTGAATCAGCAAAATATAGTAGCGGTTTTTATGATTTTTAGTAGATGAAATCGTCTGTTTGCTATATCGGGTTTGCAAAATTCGTGTTTTGCGCTTCCTTCTGCCTGATTTGTTAAACAAAATGGAGAGAAATGAAATATATTCTTAACAAATTACTTTTTTTTTGGATTTTTCGATAATAAATAGTACCTTTGTGCGCAGTTAAAGCGTTATTACATATAAATGAGATAAAATGGCGAAAGATAAGATTGCTTTTGTGTGCAGCAATTGCGGACAGGAAAGTGCCAAATGGATGGGCAAATGTCCTAGCTGCGGACAATGGAATACATTTAAGGAAATTCGTATTGCTGCCGATTCCGGATCGCAGGCTGCGAAGAATGCCGGAATGACCATGCGTCATGGTGGGGCTGCCACGATGTTTGGCGGGCAGCACAGCGAGCATGACGCTGCGCCGATGAAGCTTCGCGATATTTCTGCGATTGATGAACCGCGCATCGATATGAGGGACGAGGAGCTGAACCGTGTGCTGGGTGGCGGAATGGTTCCTGGCAGCATTACGCTCCTGGGCGGTGAACCGGGAATCGGTAAGAGTACGCTCACCTTGCAGACCATTCTGAACATGACTGACCGCCGCATCCTGTATGTGAGCGGAGAGGAGAGTGCCCATCAGATTAAACTCCGTGCCGACCGGTTGGCTAAAGGACAGGCGATGCTCAGAGAGGGTTCATCTGCGGACACACAGAAAACGGCTTCTCTTTCATCAGAAGGAGCCTTTGATCATATTACGGTTCTCTGCGAAACGCAGTTGGAGAAAATCTTCAGCCATATTCAGGAAGTGGCTCCACAGTTGATAGTTATAGATTCTATACAAACTATTGCTACGGAAGAAGTAGACAGTTCGCCGGGTTCTGTTTCCCAAGTTCGCGAGTGTGCAGCCTCCCTGCTCCGATTTGCCAAGACGAGTGGCATTCCGGTTATTCTGATAGGACATATTAATAAGGAGGGAACACTTGCCGGACCAAAGATTCTGGAGCACATCGTAGATACGGTGATTCAGTTTGAGGGCGACCAGCATTACATGTACCGCATCTTGAGAAGCATCAAAAACCGATTCGGAAGTACTTCTGAGTTGGGAATCTACGAGATGATGCAAGGCGGACTCCGACAGGTGAGCAATCCTTCAGAGTTGCTGCTTACTGAAGATCATGACGGGCTTTCGGGTGTTGCCATCAGCGCAGCCATCGAGGGTGTTCGTCCGTTCCTGGTAGAGACGCAGGCTTTGGTTTCAACAGCAGCTTATGGAACTCCGCAGCGTTCGGCAACGGGTTTTGACCAGCGCCGTTTGAACATGCTCCTGGCGGTTCTAGAGAAACGTGTGGGGTTCAAACTGATGCAGAAGGACGTGTTCCTGAATATTGCCGGAGGATTGAGAGTAACCGATCCTGCCATGGACTTGAGTGTGTTGGCAGCCGTATTGAGCAGCAATGTTGACACACCTATCGAGCAAGGCTGGTGTATGGCAGGCGAGGTAGGTCTGAGCGGTGAAGTCCGTCCGGTGAGCCGCATCGAGCAGCGTATTGCTGAGGCTGAGAAACTGGGATTCCAGCACATCATCATTCCGAAGTACAACAATCATGGTTTCGACCATAAGAAATATAAGATAGAAATTCATCCCGTAAGGAAGGTGGAAGAAGCATTCCGCTGCCTGTTCGGGTGAAGTAAAAAGTAATCATACAGTTCAAAATTCAAAGTAAAATGAAGGATTCAGTAATCATTGTGAGCGGCGGCATGGATAGCATCACGCTGCTCTACGATAAGAAAGACGAGATTGCACTCGGCATTAGTTTTAACTATGGAAGTAATCATAACGAGCGTGAAATTCCTTTCGCCAAGATGCATTGTGAGCGTTTGGGAATCAAGCATATTACGATAGATTTGGGTTTTATGCATCAGTATTTCAAAAGTTCTCTTCTTGAAGGTGCTGATGCGATTCCTGAAGGTCATTATGCTGCTGATAATATGAAGAGTACGGTGGTTCCTTTCCGTAATGGAATCATGCTGAGCATTGCCATCGGCATTGCAGAGAGTAATAAACTGAAGAAAGTTTTCATTGCTAACCATGGTGGCGATCATACGATTTACCCAGACTGCCGTCCGGAGTTTATCAAGGCGATAGATGAGGCTGCCGAAGCAGGAACGTTCGTCGATGTACGCGTGGTGGCTCCTTATACGAATATTACCAAGGGGCAGATTGCGAAGATTGGCAAGAAGTTGGGCATTGATTATGCTGAAACCTGGAGCTGCTATAAAGGCGGTGAGAAGCATTGTGGCAAATGCGGAACCTGTGTAGAGCGCAAGGAGGCTTTGGCCGAGGCGGGTATTGAGGATACTACTGAGTATGAAGAATAAGGTTGAAGATGAGTCAGGCGTTCTTCGTTCCCTATATATAATAAGGTATAATCAGAATAAATATAATAAAAGAAAATGAAAACAACGATTTTATCTGCGGCATTGATGCTTGCATCAACTGTTGCGATGGCTCAGAAGAGCAACTTTCAGTTGAAGGTGGATTTGAAGAATTTCAATTCCGATTCTGTACTTGTTTACAAGGGCAGAAATGTTAAGATGGATACGGTTTTGGTGAAGAATGGCAAGTTTACCTATTCTGCAAACCTTGATAAGGCTGCCGGATACGTTTTCCTCTCACCTGAAACTTATCGTGGCGCAGGTCAGTTTATGTTCAATCTGCCTTGTGTTCCTGGCGAGAAGGCTGAAGTTAAGGGCGATGCAAAGACCCGCTTTGATATTTCGGGTTCTAAGTTCTATCAGCAGTATCATGAAGTAGATGTCCTGCTGGAGAATGCAAATAAGGAGTTGAGAGATTATGAAGCTTCTCTGAACCAGAGAATCAAGAATGGTGAAACCCAGCAGACTGTCATGGCAGAATATGAGCAGAAGGCTCCTGCCCTGCAAAAGGCAAAGGACGATAAGATTTTCGATTTCGTAAAACAGCATCCTGATTATGAGGCCTGTGCTACTATCTTCGAGCAGTTTGATGATGTTGCAAAGATGGAGAAACTGCTGGGCTTGCTCTCAGAGAATGTGAAGAACGGCAGAATGAAGGCTTTCTACCAGCCAATGATTGATATGGCTAAGAAGCGTGCTGAGGCTGAGGAGAAGGCTAAGAAGGTGCAGGCTGCCGGTGTTGAGGCTCCTGACTTTACGCTGAAGGATATTAAGGGAAATGATTTCAAACTTTCCAGCCTTCGCGGTAAGATTGTAGTTCTCGATTTCTGGGGTTCATGGTGCGGATGGTGCATCAAGGGAATGCCTAAGATGAAGGAGTATTACGAGAAGTACAAGGGTAAGTTTGAAATTCTTGGTGTAGATTGTAATGATACAGAGGCTAAGTGGAAGGCTGCTGTTGAGAAGCACCAGTTGCCATGGATTCATGTTTACAATCCGAAGGACAGCAAGGTTCTCAGCGACTACGCTGTTCAGGGTTTCCCTACAAAGATTGTGATTGATGCTAATGGTAAGATAATCAAGACTATCGTTGGCGAGGATCCTGCTTTCTACACTTTGCTTGATGAAGTGTTGGGCAAGTAATGTAACATCAAACAATGTCGCCCTGTAAGTGCAAAATTACATTTGCTCTTACAGGGCGTTTTTTTGTTTGTATTTTTATTTCTTTTTCTTCTTCAATTCCAGTTTCGGAATCTTGATTTTCTGTCCGGCTTTTATGGTGCTTGTACCATTCAGGGCTTCTACGTAGCATTCCATGCCCGAACCTAAATAGCGGGTGCTGATCTGTTCGAGGGTCTGACCGGCGCCAACCGTAACGGTTTGGGCAACTCCTACGATTCGGTAAGCTCCCGTGCGTACGCGAGCATCCTTATCATACTGGGATGATGCTATTTTCGAAGTAGCCTTTTCTTCGGCTTTATCTTTAGCCTTTTCTTTTGCTTCAGTCTGCTTAGCTTTTTCAGCGCTAGCACTTTCCTCATCCGAATTTTCAGCCAGTTTTACTGCTTCTGCAGTTTTAGCCATACGGATGCTGTCTTCCATCGCTTTCTGGCGGAGTTTCTGTTCCTGAGAGAGTGGGGCGGCAGCTGGTTTGGCTGGGACTTTCTTGGCTGGAGCCTGATGATACTGGTTTAGCTGCATGGCTAGATGATCGCGCTGGGCAGTCATCTGACCATAGTTGAAGGCAAACCATCCCATTCCGCCAATCAAAGCTACTACGATGAGACAGACTGCAACGACCAGATAGCGAGGAATAACAATATGATGAGAATTGGAAGATTCTTCTTCCTCCTCTTCTTCTTCAGATTCATCTGATGCAGGTACTGCAGGTTCAACAACTGCTTTCTGGGCTTGCTGTTGCTGGGCTAATTCAAGCTTCTCTTGCTCCAGTCTTTCCTGCTCAAGTCTTTTCTGCTCAAGTCTTTTCTGCTCAAGTCTTTCCTGCTCCAGTCTTTCTTGCTCCAGTCTTTCTTGCTCCAGTCTTTCTTGCTCCAGTCTTTCCTGCTCTTGCTTTTCTTTTTGTATTCTTTCCTGCTCCAGTTGGGCTTGTTTTAATTTTTCCAGTTTAGCTTGTTCAATAGCAATTTGCTTTGCCAGTTCGTCTTCGGCTTCTTTTTCCTTTTCCTTTTCAGATCCGTTTACGACAACCTCCGGATTTGGAGTTGCAGTTTTTTCTTCGTCCAGAAAATCGATTACTTGTGCAGGAGCATCTTCTGTCTGTTCTTCTCCAAACTTCTCATCTATTTCATCGAAATCTACGCCGTCATTTACCACCACCGTTTCAAATTGGGCGAATGGCTTGTTCACGATTTCTTTCAGGATGTTGTCAGGCGTGAAGGTGAGTTTGTCTCTGCCTTCAATGGTGAAGCGCTCGCCCGTGTTCACATTGATGCTTTCACGGTCTTTCGTGGCCTGTACCTTAAAGGTGCCCAGCCATTTTATCTTCACCTGCTTGTCGGCATCGAGTCCCTGGTTGCACACATCAAACATCTTCCGGATGAAGAGTTCTGCTTCCACCTGGCTCAGACCGCTCTTATCAGCAAGCAGTTTTCCGAGTGTATTTAAACAGAATTTGCTCATTGCTCATCCCCTCCATTCTTTAGTTTTTCCTTGACCGAAGCAACCGGTCGGAAACCCAACACCAACTTAGGCGGCACCAGCTGGCGCTTCTTGGTAGTAGGATTAACCACCACTCGCTCCATGCGCTTCTTCACTTCGAAGGTGCCAAAATTGGGGATAGAGACAGCTTCTCCATCCTCAAACTCGGCAATCATAGCGTCTATCGCCTTGCGCACCAACTTCTGGGTGTCTTCCTGCGAATAGCCGGTTTGCTGAGCCAGTTCAGCGATGTATTCCTTATTGTTCATATTTATTTAATATGTAGTCAAAATTTCTAAAACTCCAGGCTATGGGGGAGAGAATGATTATTTCACCACCTTGCCATAGAGGTCAAATTCCTCGCTTGCAGTAATTTCTACCTGATAGAAACAACCCACGCGCAGACGCTTCTCATCGGCACGGATCAGAACCTCAGGGTCTACTTCCGGAGAGCAGAACTCTGTTCGTCCGATGTAGTAATCGCCTTCCTTGCGGTCGATGATAACGGTCATGGTTTTGCCCACTTTATCAGCCTCAATCTCAGAGCTGATGTCTTGCTGCAGAATCATCAGTTCGTCCAGCCGGCGCTGCTTTACTTCGGCAGGCACATTGTCTTCGTAGTGGGTGGCGCTGTAGGTTCCTTCTTCCTCAGAGTAGGCAAAGGCGCCCATGCGCTCAAATCTCTGTTCGCGTACAAAGTCGAGGAGCTCGTGAAAATCCTCATCTGTCTCGCCTGGGAAACCAACCATCAGCGTAGTGCGGATGTGAATGCCTGGCACGCGTTCGCGGATGGCCTTCAGCAGATTGATGGTTTCCTGCTTCGTTACGTGGCGATGCATGCTGGTGAGCATGTGGTCGCTGATGTGCTGGAGGGCAATGTCGAGATATTTGCATACGTTTGGCTTCTCGCGCATCACGTCCAGAAGATCCATTGGGAACTGGTTCGGATAAGCGTAATGCAGGCGAATCCATTTCACGCCCGGAATATCAGCCATCTCGCTGATGAGTTCGGTAATATGATGCTTGCCGTCAATATCTACGCCGTAGTAGGTGAGTTCCTGAGCGATAATCTGAAACTCCTTCACGCCTTCTGCCACCAGTTCGCGCACCTCCTGCAGAATCTCTTCCTTTGGTCGGGAAACGTGCTTGCCGGTGATGATAGGAATGGCGCAGTAGGCACAGTGGCGGTTGCAGCCCTCGGCTATCTTGATGTAGGCATAATGACGCGGAGTGGTGAGATGGCGCTGGCCGTTGCAGGATGAAACTTCCGCCTTGCCGAGTTCCTGCAGAAGCTGCTTGTAGTTGAATTTGCCGTAGAACTTATCCACTTCGGGCATTTCTTCTTCCAGTTCCTTCTGGTAGCGCTGCGAGAGGCAGCCCATTACGTAGAGCTTTCTTAGTCGGCCTTCTTCCTTAGCCTGGATAAACTCCAGGATGGTGTCGATGCTTTCCTGCTTTGCATCCTCGATGAATCCGCACGTATTGATGACGGCTATCTCGCCCTGAGGGCGCTTTGGATCGTGAACGCAATGGTAGCCGTTTGCCTCAAACTGCTTCATCAGCAACTCGCTGTCTACGAGATTCTTCGAGCAGCCTAGGGTAATAATATCTATCTGATTTTTCTTCATTTTCTAATTTTTAAAGAGCGAGTCTACGAATTCTGTCTTGTTGAAGAGCTGCAGATCTTCCATACCTTCGCCCAGTCCGATGTATTTTACAGGCACCTTGAGCTGGTCGCTGATGCCGATGACAACGCCGCCCTTAGCGGTTCCGTCGAGCTTGGTGATGGCGAGCGAGGAGATGTTGGTAACGGCAGAGAACTGCTTAGCCTGCTCGAATGCATTCTGTCCGGTACTTCCGTCGAGCACGAGCATTACCTCGTCTGGTGCCTCAGGCATTACCTTCTTCATCACTTCCTTTATTTTCTTGAGCTCATTCATCAGGTTCACCTTGTTGTGCAGTCGGCCTGCCGTATCGATGAGCACCACGTCGGCGCCGTTTGCCTTGGCGCTCTGCAGGGTGTCGAACGCTACGCTTGCCGGGTCGCTTCCCATCTGCTGTTTCACTACAGGCACACCCACGCGCTCGCCCCAGATGCAAATCTGCTCTACGGCAGCGGCACGGAAGGTGTCGGCAGCTCCCAGCATAACCTTCTTGCCAGCCTTCTTAAACTGGTAAGCCAGTTTGCCGATGGTGGTTGTCTTGCCCACGCCGTTTACGCCTACTACGAGGATAACGTAAGGCTTATGGTCGGCAGGGAGATCCCAGTCTGCCAGGTCATCGCTGTGATTCTCGGAGAGGAGAATGGCGATTTCCTCGCGCAGAATGCGGTTAAGCTCGCTGGTTGAAACATATTTATCGCGGGCCACACGTTCTTCGATGCGGCGGATAATCTTGACCGTGGTTTCTACACCTACATCTGAAGTGATGAGTACCTCTTCGAGATCGTCGAGCACATCATCATCGACGGTAGACTTTCCGGCAACGGCGCGCGCCAGTTTGCCAAACACACTCTCCTTGGTTTTTTCAAGTCCCTTATCGAGAGTTTCCTTCTTTTTGTTGCTGAATAATCCGAATAATCCCATAATCTTGTTTTTTATCTTCTGCAAAGATACTCATTTTTTTTTATTTTATGGCTTTTTCACTTGCTTTTTCTCCCTTTTCAAGAAAAAAAGTAAAGATTTAGAGGGTTTTATGTCATGACAGAAGGGTTTTTACCGATAATGTGGGTTAATAAGGTTTAATAAATAATGTTGTCAGATACAAAAACAATTCGCCCTGCAAAGGGACAGAAGTGGTTTGGCTTCTGGACCCTTGCAGGGCGTTCTGTTTATTTCTTCATCATTTCCTTTACGGCTCTTTCGAGCTGGGTATCATGACCATTGATGAAATCTTCCGGACTGTTGTAAACCTCGATGTCTGGGTTCAGCTGGGTGTTCTCGCCGAACACGCCACGCATGTCGCGGCAGCCTACCTGAGGAATACCGAATACCAGCGTGTTGTCCATCAGCGTTTCCCACCATACGGCTGTCATGGTTCCTGCTACAGGAGCACCGATCAGCTTGCCGATTCCGAGTTCCTTGTAAACCCATGGGAAACCGTGACCGTTGCTGTAATCATTCTCGCAGATCATGACGCAAGATGGCTTCACCCATTTGTTGAACGGATCGCGGCCAACTACCTTACCGTGAGGTACAAACTCCTGATATTGCTTGCCGTTGAGCAGGGTGCAGAGATCATCGTGCAACCAGCCGCCACCATTATGGCGCTCGTCTACGATTACAGCGTCTCTGTTTCGGTTCTTGTCGCTCAGCAGTTCGCTGTAAACGGTGCGGAAACTCTCCGAATCCATCGCCTTAACGTGAACATAAGCGATGCGTCCGCCCGAAATGCTGTCAACGAAAGCGCGGTTGCGGTCTACCCATCGCTTGTAGAGCAGGTTGTTGAGTTTGCCCTGAGAGATAGCCTTCACTGTAACCTCCATCTTCTTGCCCTTGGCGTTTCTGATGCCGAGTCGTACATTCTTGCCAACCTTTCCGTCTAGCAATGGGAAGTAGTCCATTCCGGCTTTAATCTCCTCGCCGTCGATGCTCTCGATGATGCTGCCGGCTGTAACGCCCGTATTCTTCACATCGAAAGGACCACGCTTGATAATCTCCTGAATCTTCAGGCCGTCGCCCTGATACTGAGGATCGAAGAAGACACCCAGATTGGCAGTGGTAAGCGCACTGTTCGAAGCGTAGTAGCGGGCTCCTGTATGCGAAGCGTTCAGCTCGCCAAGCATTTCGCTCAACATCTCCTGGAAGTCGAAATTGTTGTTGATGTAAGGCAGGAACTTCTCATAGGTCTTGCGGTAGCCTTCCCAGTCAACACCATGAATCTTAGGGTCGTAGAACTTGTCCTTCACCTGTCGCCAAACGTGGTCGAAGAGATACTGGCGCTCCTCGGCTGGCTTATAGTTGAAGTTAGCCTCGAAGCTGATGTTCTTGGTGCTGAATCCGCTCAGATCCACCTTCTTGATGCTGCTTCCGTTGCAGATAAAGAGGTTCTTCACATCCTTGTCGGTCTGCAGGTTGCCCTGGCCTACGCCCTTCATCACGAGTTTGGTAGAGCCGTCCTTCAGGTCGTGCTGCCAGAGGTCGTAATCATCCTCGAAGGCTGCCTGGTAGTAGAGCTTGTCGCCGTCTTTTGAGAGCACGGCATCACCCATGTGCGAAGAGTTTGCGGTGAGGCGTACGATTCTGTCGCGGCAGTTTTCGATGTCAAGTTCCAGTGGCTTTACCTTTTCCACCTCTATCTTTCCGGTCTTCTTCTGCTTTTCGTCAGCCTTCTTTTTAGCCTCTTCCTTCTTCTCGTCTTCCTTCTTCTCCTTTTCGTCCTTGTTGGCGTCAGCCAGTTCTATCTCTTCCTTGCTCATGTTGAAGCGGTTGTAGGCGTCCAGGTCGAAGAACATGATGTAGGCATCGTCTTCTGCTCCCCAGCTTCCATGACTGCGGTAACCGGCTCTGTCGCTCTGGAAGAGCATAGCCTTGCCGTCGAGCACCCATTTGCCGTTGCTGTCGCTGTAGCCGGAATTGGTCAGGTTGTGAACCTCCTTGCCGTCAGCCTTTACCAGCGCAATATCCTGGTTGTTCCAGCCGCCGTTGCCGATATAGGTTGAAAGGAGCCATTTGCTGTCTGGTGACCATTCGAAAGCGATGTCTCCATCGCTGTAAGAGTAGACGTATTTGCCATCGAGCACGGTGCGGATTTCCTTCGATTTCAGATTGACGATGCGGAGTGCAGCGCGGTCTTCGAAGAAAGCCACTTCCTTGCCGTCAGGAGAGTATTGAGGATACTGCGATGTAATGCCTGTTTTCACCAGCTGCTCTTCCTCGATATCGGTAGCGTAGGTGAAGTTCTTCTCTTTCTCGTTCTTGATCTTAGACTGGTAAATCTGCCATACGCCGTTGCGCTCGGCTGCATAGACCAGGGCTCTGCCGTCTGGCGAGAAACTCAGGTTGCGCTCCTGCTGTGGTGTGTCGGTAATGCGCTTGGTAGTGGTGTATTCTACAGAAGTTACGTATACGTCGCCATGCATCACGAAAGCCACTTCCTTGGCGTCTGGCGAAACGGAAATCTCTGTAGCTCCCCAGCTTTTAATCTGACGTACGAGGCTTGGAGCGTCATTATCTGTGGTAATGGAGATGTTCACCTTCTGAGGCTCTCCACCTTCTTTTACGGTGTAGATTTCGCCATCATATCCGTAGCAGAGCAGGTCGGCGCTGGATGCAGTGAGGAATCTTACCGGATTGCCTTTGTGGTGGGTAATCTGCTTGTCGCTTGAACTGTTGAGGCTGCGGCGGTAGATATTGAATGTGCCGTCCTGCTCGCTCAGATAGAAGAATGATTTCTCGTCTGATGTCCATACTGGCGAGCGGTCTTCGCCGGCAAAGGTAGTCTGCTTGGCAAACTTTCCGTTGCTCTTCAGCCAGATGTCGCGAGCGATAGGTGATTTCTGATGTTTGCGCCAAGGGTCTTCGTATCCCTTTTTGTCGTGGTAGAGAATGTCGCCGTTCTTGGCGATGCTGATATTCTCCATGGTGAGGGTAGAGAAGAGTTCCGGTCTTCCGCCCTTGGTGCTTACCTTATATACTTGTGGAAATGTGTTGTCGCCGAAGATGATGCTCTGGGCTGTAGGCTGCAGACAGGCTGAGTAGAGCACATGGTCGTTGTCTGCAAAGGCGATAGGTGTTTCGCTGCCGCTGTTGGTGGTGAGTCGGGTAGGAGCACCGCCTTTTGCATCGATTACGAAGATGTCGAGACTTCCTTCGCGGTTAGACTGGAAGGCAATTTTCTTGCTGTCAGGGCTCCATACGGGATGTGAATCGAAGGCTGCATGGGTTGTGAGCTGTCGTGCTTCACCGCCGTTGACAGAAACACTGTAGAGGTCGCCTTTATAAGCGAAGGCGATGGTAGTGCCATCAGGCGAGATGGCTGGGTAGCGCATCCAGAGCGGATGTTCTTCTGCGCTGGCAGAGAGTGCTGCCGAGAGCAGGGCTACTGAAAAGATTAACTTTTTCATTTGCGTATGTTTTATGTTTCAATATGCGTTATAAAAATCTCTTCTCTTTCGGGGTCAGAATGCTGTTTCTTGCTCCTAACGGATGCAAAGGTAGTTATTTTTTGCGATATTTAAGCATAAAAAAAGAAAAAAGTGAGAAAAAGTTTGGTGTATTCAAAAAATATATGTACCTTTGCAGCCGCAAATAAGAAAAGTGGCTGATTGCGTTATTGGTTAGCTGGTTTGCGTTTTGAAAAGTGTTGGTTCCGTAGCTCAGTTGGATTAGAGCAACAGCCTTCTAAGCTGTGGGTCTTGGGTTCGAACCCCAACGGAATCACTATAATAAGCAAAAT
>JABLTN010039910.1_pt1 | contig 11794 bp, 10 predicted proteins | sample 7160141 | NCBI WGS metagenome assembly JABLTN01 (sample SAMN14651226, study PRJNA627086) | human gut metagenome | isolation source: feces | host: Homo sapiens | reverse complement strand
TCCCTCAAACTTCCATCCACACCTTCTATTGCCGCCAGATATTCTAAGGCAACTAGTATCAAATTTGATACCCCCGTATCAGGCGGCGCGTAGCAGAAACTCGTAGGGTGGCCACCGAGTGGAACGACAGACGAAAACATTGGGACTTGCCTAAAATCAGATGCAGCACGCACCAAATCGTAACCCAGCGCCCCTTTTCTCCCCTATCTTTTCCCGCGCAAGGGAAAAGATGGGGCCGTCGGAGACACGTCAGAAATGACCACGACGGAACGAGTCCCCGCTGTTCGCGGAGCCTCTTTTCCTCTGTGCTCATTTCTTCCTTTCCAAACCGCAAACTGAATTTGCGGTTTGGGCTTTGAGGCCGGAATGCCCTTCCGGCAATTTTTCACCAGGAGGTTCCCTATGAAACAGCAATATCTGCAAACCGGAAAGATCGTCAGCACGCACGGCGTGCGCGGTGAGGTCAAGCTTCTGCCCTGGGCCGACAGCCCGGAGTTTTTGCTGCAGTTTGACACGCTCTGGATCGGCGGCCGCGCCTACCGGGTGGAGTCCTCCCGCGTGCAGAAGACCTGCGTGCTCGTCAAGCTCGCGGGCATCGACACCGTGGAGGCCGCCAGCGCCCTGCGCGATCAGGTCGTCTCGATCGACCGCGCCGACGCGCAGCTGCCGCAGGGCAGCATCTTTATCGCGGATCTTCTGGGTCTGCCGGTCTACGACGGCGAAACGCCCATCGGCAGGCTGACCGACGTCATGTCCACGCCCGCCAACGACGTCTATGTCGTAAAAGGCGAGGACGGGCAGGAGCATCTGATCCCCGCCGTGCCGGAATTTGTCCTCGAGCGCAATGTGGACGGGGGCTATATCCGCGTGCGGCTCATCGAAGGGATGTAAGGCCATGCGCTTTGATATCATGACGCTGTTTCCGGAGGCCGTGGCGCCGATGCTGAACGCCAGCATCCTCGGCCGGGCGCAGAAAAAGGGGCTCATCGAGATCCACGCCCACCAGATCCGGGACTATACCACCAACAAGCAGAACCAGGTGGACGATTACCCCTACGGCGGCGGCCGCGGCGCGATCATGCAGTGCGACCCGCTGTGGCGCTGCTGGTGCGCGATCTGCGATGAGATCGGCGCGCCGGTGCACACCGTCTTCCTCTCCCCCTGCGGCCCGTCGTTCGACCAGGCCAAGGCGCGGCAGCTGCAGGCGGACTATGACAATCTCATCCTCGTCTGCGGCCATTATGAGGGCGTGGACCAGCGCTTTCTCGACGAATGCGTCGACGAAGAGATCTCCATGGGCGATTTCGTGCTCACGGGCGGCGAGATCCCGGCCATGGCGATCGTCGACGCCGTCTCGCGCCTGATCCCGGGCGTGCTGGGAGACGAGGTCTGCTTCACCGACGAGAGCCACTGGTCCGGGCTTCTCGAGTACCCGCAGTACTCGAGGCCCGACGACTGGCACGGGCTGACGGTGCCGGAGGTTCTGCGCTCCGGCGACCATGCGAAGGTCGCCCGATGGCAGAAAAAGCAGTCGATCCTGCGCACGCTGCACCGGCGGCCGGATCTATTTTACAAGCTGCGCTTCCCGTACAAGACGCGGGCCGAGCGCAAATTTATCGCAGAACTGGAGGCAGAGGATGATGACTTCCGCGATCGAGACCCTAAAAACCTGGATTACCGAAAGTGACAACATCGTGTTTTTCGGCGGCGCGGGCGTGTCGACCGAGTCCGGCATCCCGGACTTCCGCAGCACGGACGGCCTGTATCACCAGAAATTCGACTATCCGCCCGAGACGATCCTGAGCCACACGTTTTTCTATCAGCACCCGGAATATTTCTTCAAATTTTACCGTGAAAAGATGCTCCCGCTGGACTATCAGCCGAACGAGGCGCACAAAAAGCTCGCCGCGCTCGAACAGGCCGGCAAGCTCCGCGCCATCGTGACCCAGAACATCGACGGTCTGCACCAGAAGGCCGGCAGCAAGTGCGTCTACGAGCTGCACGGCTCGGTCTACCGCAACTACTGCGAGAAATGCGGCAAATTCTATCCGCCCGAATACATCCGTGACAGCGCGGGCGTCCCCCGCTGCACCTGCGGCGGGCGGATCAAGCCGGACGTGGTGCTCTACGAGGAAAGCCTCGACCAGACCGTGATCGAGGGCGCGGTCCGCGCGATCGCGGACGCGGAGGTTTTGATCGTGGGCGGCACGTCCCTGACCGTCTACCCCGCGGCGGGGCTCATCCGCTACTACCGCGGAAACAAGCTCGTGCTCATCAACCGCGATGAGACCCCATACGATACATACGCCAACCTGATCTTCCGCGACCCCATCGGCAAGGTGCTGGGCGCGATCTGAACTGCTATGACAAGAACGGAATTTTCCGCATGGTGCAAAACCGTGCATCTGCTTGACGGCGCGACCGGCAGTATGCTGCGCAGGGCCGGCATGCCCGCGGGCGTCTGCTCCGAGACCTGGATTTTGGATCACCCGCAGACGCTGACCACACTGCAGCGGGCCTATCTCGCTGCGGGCAGCGAGATCATCTACGCGCCCACGTTCGGGGCCAACCGCGTGCTGCTGGGCCACCACGACCTGCAGCGCGAGGTCCGGGCGCTCAACCGCGATCTGGTGCAGCTCGGCCGCGAGGCCGTGGGCACGTCCGCGCTGCTCGCGGGCGACATGACCACGACCGGCCGGCCCGTCACCCCCGGCGACGACAGCGCGTATGAGACGCTGCTGGAGATCTACCGCGAGCAGGCCGAAGCGCTGCTCGAGGCCGGGGTCGACCTGTTCGCCGTGGAGACGATGATGGGCGTGACCGAGTGCATGGCCGCCATCGAGGCCATCCGCTGCCTGTGCGAGACCCCCATTTTGTGTACGCTCTCGGTCTATTCTGACGGAAAATGCTATTTTGACGGCTCTGCCGAGGAAGCGGCAGAGCTCCTGCCCGGCCTCGGCGCGGACGCCGTGGGCATCAACTGCTCGTCCGGCCCGGACCAGATGGGCTCCGTCGTGCGCATGATGCACCGGGCCGCTGGTGATACGCCCATCGCCGCCAAGCCCAACGCGGGCCTGCCCACGATCACCGAGACGGGCGAAGCCGTCTACAGCATGGGCCCGGAGGCCTTCGTCCGCCACATGCAGGCCCTCAAAGCAAGCGGCGCCGCCCTCCTCGGCGGCTGCTGCGGCACCACCCCGGAATTTATCGCCGCGATGCGGAGCCTGAAATAACCCCCATGCTTTCCCCTACGAGGGGAAGGCGGCACGGCGGAGCCGTGACGGATGAGGTCGCAGCAAATTTGTGGCAACCTCTCAGTCAGCTTCGCTGACAGCTCCCCTTTCAGGGGAGCCTTGGATTTTCGCTCCCCGCAAGGAGGTACAAATTATCTGGATTTTCACTGCACCTTCTATTGATGGCAATCGTTCTAAGGCAACTAGTTGCAAATCCAACACCCCCGTATCAGGCGGCGCGTACCAAGACGCCCGTAAGGTGACTCTCGTGTGGAACGACAACCAAAAACTAGGGTCTCAGCTAAATTCAGGGGCAGGAGGTACCAACCGCGTCCAAGCACTCTTTTCTCCCCTATCTTTTCTCTTGCGAGAGAAAAGATATGGCCGCCGGAGGCAACCGGCAGTCGCGAATCTGCAAGAGTCAATCCCTCAGCCAGCTTCGCTGACAGCTCCCTTTACACAAGGGAGCCTTTGTGGTGCGCCGCCGGAGGTGCACCGGAAATGGGTGACAACCTCTCAGTCTCGGCTGCGCCGAGCCAGCTCCCCTGGCAGGGGAGCCTTTGGACTCCGCAATTTTTCATCAGGAGGCAGCTATGCCTGAATTTTTACCGATCTCCCGTGCCGATATGACCCGGCGCGGCTGGGACCAATGCGATTTCGTCTATATCATCGGCGACGGCTACGTCGACCACCCCTCGTTCGGCCATGCGATCATCTCGCGCGTGCTGGAGGACGCAGGGTATAAGGTCGGCATCCTCTCCCAGCCGGACTGGAAGGACCCCGCCTCCATCGACGCTCTCGGTGAACCCCGCCTGGGCTTTCTGGTCATGGGCGGGAATATGGACTCGATGGTCAACCACTATACCGTCTCCAAGGCCCACCGGAAGACCGACGCCTATACCCCCGGCGGCATCATGGGCAAGCGGCCCGACTATGCCGTGACGGTCTACTGCAATCTCATCCGCAGGACCTATCGCCGCAAGCCCATCATCATCGGCGGCATCGAGGCGAGCCTGCGCAGGCTGGCGCACTACGACTACTGGTCGGACAAGCGCAAGCGCTCGATCCTGCTCGATTCGCAGGCCGATCTTCTGATCTACGGCATGGGCGAGCGCGCCGTGGTGCAGATCGCGGACGCGCTCAACGACGGCATGGACGTGCAGGACATCACGTACATCGACGGGACCGTCTACAAGACCCGCGCCGTCGACGATTCCGTCCCCTCCATCGTCCTCCCGTCCTATCCCGAGATCCAGAAAAACGCCCGCGCCTACGCCGAGAGCTTCGCCGTCCAGTACCGCAATACCGACCCCTTCTGCGCCAAGCGGCTCATCGAGCCGTATTCCGAGCACGAATTCGTCGTGCAGAACCCGCCGCAGAAGCCCTTGAGCCAGAAGGAGATGGATCACGTCTACGGTCTTCCCTACTGCCGGACCTATCATCCGTCGTACAAAAAGCTCGGCGGCATCCCGGCGATCCGCGAGATCGAATTCAGCCTGACCTCCTGCCGCGGCTGCTTCGGCGCGTGCAGCTTCTGCGCGCTGACGTTCCATCAGGGCCGCATCATCCAGACCCGTTCGCACGCGTCGATCCTGCAGGAAGCCGAGGCCATGACCCATGCCCCCGGCTTCAAGGGCTACATCCACGACGTCGGCGGCCCGACGGCGAATTTCCGCCAGCCCGCGTGCAAAAAGCAGCTGCAGCGCGGCGCATGCCCGGGGCGGCAGTGCCTGTTCCCCGCGCCGTGCAAGAATCTCATCGCCGACCACTCGGACTATCTGGCGCTGCTGCGCAAGCTCCGCAAGCTGCCGAACGTCAAAAAGGTCTTCATCCGCAGCGGCATCCGCTTCGATTACCTGCTGGCCGATCCCTCCGACACGTTTTTCAGGGAGCTCGTGCGCTACCACATCTCCGGCCAGCTGAAGGTCGCGCCGGAGCATGTGTCCGACCAGGTGCTGCGCGTCATGGGCAAGCCCCCGCACAGCGTCTACCAGCAGTTCGTGGAAAAATACAAAAAGATCAACGAGCAGGAGGGCATGAAGCAGTACGTCGTGCCCTATCTCATGTCCTCGCACCCCGGCTGCACGATGCAGGAGGCCGTCCGGCTGGCCGAGTATCTGCGCGATATCAACCACGAGCCCGAGCAGGTGCAGGACTTCTACCCCACGCCCTCGACGCTCTCGACCGTCATGTATGACACCGGCCTCGACCCGCGGACGATGGAGCCGGTCTATATCCCCAAAAATCCGCACGAAAAGGCCATGCAGCGCGCGCTCATGCAGTATCGCCGGCCGCAGAACTACTTCCTCGTGCGCGAGGCGCTGCAGAAGGCGGGGCGGACCGACCTGATCGGCTTCGACCCCAAGTGCCTCATCCGTCCCTACCCGCCGAAGGAGAAAAAGCCCGGCGCGCCGGACGCGCAGTCCGCGCGCCGCACTGCACCCGCAAAACCGGCCAAAAAACGCCCGCCCCGGCGGTAGTCTATCCGCCGGTCCCACCTCATATAGTCTTCCATACGAAGAAAAGATGAGGTGGAACCATGGAAAATACAGCAAATCGCATCACCCTGACCGGCACGCTGGCATCGCTGCCGGAATATTCGCACCAGAATCATGAGCGGAAATTTTTCCGCTTCCTGCTCTCGGTCGACCGGCTGAGCGGCACGGAGGATCTGCTGCCCGTGCTGGCGGCGGAGGACGTGCTGGCGCAGGCGGACCTGTTCGCGGGCGAGCGCTTTACCATCGAGGGGCAGATCCGCTCGTTCAATAACCGCGAGCCCGTCGGCCGGCGGCTGATCCTGTGCGTCTACGCCCTCTCGCTCACCACGACGCAGGAGCCCATGCAAAACGAAGCCGTGCTGACCGGCACGGTCTGCAAGCCGCCCGTCTACCGGCAGACTCCGCTCGGGCGGCAGATCACGGATCTGTGTCTGGCCGTGCCGCGGCTGTACCGCAGGACGGACTATATCCCCTGCATCCTCTGGGGCCGGACGGCCCTGGCCGCCGCGGAATACCCCATCGGTACGGAGCTGACGCTCACCGGGCGTCTGCAGAGCCGGACGTATCTGAAAAACCTCGGCGAGACGAGCGAGACGCGCACCGCGTACGAGCTTTCTGTCAGCGCCTGCGAGCGCATCGCCGAGCCCGCGATCTTTTAGAAAAACTTCCCGTTTCCTGCAACCAACTGCGCAAAAATCCGTCTATAGAAGCAGAAGCACATAAGAAAGGGGAACTCAACATGAAAAAGCGATCGATCCTTGCCATCCTTCTCGCCGCCCTGCTGGCCCTGACCATTTTCACCGGCTGCGCGGCAAGCACAAAATCCATGGCGGCAGACTCCGCCCCACAGACCCCCGGCGCATCCTACAATTCCAAATCTGAGGCTGCCGCCGCGGAAATGCCCATGGAAGAGCCCGCCGAGGCGGAGGAATTCGCCTACGACACTGTCGCCACGACGGAGGCGGGCGGCGGCGCCGCCGAAACGCCCGAGCCAGACGATTCCGTTGCCGACTATACCGCGAAGATCATCTATACCGCCTCCGTCTCCATCGAGACGACCGAGTTTGACAAGGCGGTCGCCGCGCTGGAAAATCAGGTGCAGAAGATCGGCGGCTTTGTGGAAAGCTCCAACGTCACGGGCGACACCCAGTACAATTCTGACGGCACGACCACCGTCGTCAACCGCTGGGCGTATTACACCGTCCGCATCCCCTGTGACCACTTTGAATCCTTCCTGCACGAGACCGAGGGCTTCGGCAACGTGACCTCCACCAGCCGCGACGCACAGAACGTCACCTCGGCCTACACCGACTATGAAGCGCGCCTGTCCTCCCTCAACACACAGGAGGAGCGGCTGCTGGACATGCTCGCGAAGAGCGAGGACGTCGAGACCCTCATCGCGCTTGAGCAGCGGCTGTCCGACGTGCGCTACGAGATCGAGTCCATTGAGCGCAATCTCCGCAACTACGATATGCAGATCAAGTATTCGACCGTGAATCTCGACCTGCGCGAGGTCGAGGTCTACACGCCGACCGTCCCGGTCCGGCGCACGTTCGGCCAGAAGCTGGCGGACTCGCTTTCCGACGGCTGGAACGGCTTCACCCGCGGCATCCAGAACGTGATCCTCGGCCTGGCCTCCGCCCTGCCCGCGCTGATCCTGCTGGCCGTCATCACCGCAGCTGTGATCGTCTGCATCAAAAAAGCCCGCAAAAAGCGCAAAGCGAAAAAAGCCGCGCAGGATCCCACCCCACCGCAGGACCCGCAGTAAAAAAACTCCGGTGCAGCCCGATAAGGCTGCACCGGTCGTTTTATATAGGATCGATATTCGGAAGCAAACTTTCGACTGCCGGCTGCCTCCGGCGCGTCAGAACCGGCCTCGGCGGAACGAGCCCCCGCTGTTCGCGGAGCCTCTTTTCCTCTGAGCCCGTTTCTTCCTTTCCAAACCGCAAACTGAATTTGCGGTTTGGGTTTTTCTACGCAAATTTGATACAACCTCTCAGTCTCGGCTGCGCCGAGCCAGCATCCCTACCCCCTTTGTCCCTTCGGGACATTTTCCCCTGATAGGGGGAATCGGCCCCTGAAAGGGGAGCCTTTGTAGGGCGTCAGCCCTCGTCTTTTTCGCGTTCGCGGAGGCCGGCGACAGAGGAGATGGGGAGGGTGAAGCAGATCGCGCCGGCTTTGGTGCCGGGGCCTGCGTTTTCGTGGATGGCGCGCATGATCGCGGCCTTTTCATCCGCGTGCGCGATGATGTAGACCATGTCCTTCTCGTCAGCCAGGCTGACGCCGAAGAATTTCTCCCCGCGTCTGGACCCGGTCCCCTTCGCGTGCAGGACCGTGCCGCCGCCTGCGCCCGCGGCCCGCGCCGCGTCCATGACGAAATCGGCATAGCCCTCGTTCAGAATGACAACGATCAGCTCGTGTTTGAATTCCATATGCGGCGTCCCTCCTGTTTTGCAGTCGTTCGTGAGATAGGCGAGCGTTTTGCCGCCCGCCACGCTCTTGAGCGGAACGGTCAGCAGGATCCCGTTGCCGGGAATGTCGATGAACAGCCTGCGCTTGGCAGCCCTGGTCAGCTGCGCGGCCTGCTGCGCGCCGGCGACGGCGCAGGTGACGGTCTTCGGCGTCTCGCCGAGGCCGTAGACGGCCAGATGTTCGTTTTTTGCCGTGCCGCGGCTCGGCATACTGAGGATCATGGGCAGCCCGGCCTCCCGGAACAGCGCGTTCATGACCTCGCCGCGGTCCGCGTCGGTGACGGCGATGATGTAATACAGTTCCATATCAGCAGGCCTCCCACAGTTCGATGATCTCGCTCTCGCCGAAGTCCGGCAGGGCCGGTTCCTTCTCCGCGCGGCGGGATTTGACGACGTAGATCGCGCCCATGACCTGCACGGTGATGAGCGGCATCATGGCGACCAGCGCCACAAGGCCGAACGCGTCCGTCATCACGTTGCCGCCCAACGCCTCGCACGCGCCCATGGCAAACGGCAGCATGAACGTCGCCGTCAGCGGGCCGGAGGCCACGCCGCCGGAGTCGAACGCGATCGCGGTGAACGTGCGCGGCACGAAGAAGCTCAGCGCCAGCGCGAGAAAGTAGCCCGGCACCAGGAAGACCATGATCGATACGCCCGTGATGACCCGCAGCATCGCCAGCCCGCCCGCGGCGGAGACTGCGATCGACAGGCTCACACCCATGGCCCGGGCCGAGATGGCGCCCGCGCTCAGGTCCTCGACCTGCTTATTGAGGATATGGACGGCAGGCTCCGCATTGATGATGAACCAGCCCATGAGCATTGCCAGCGGGATGAGCAGCCAGATCTTCCAGCCCTCGGTCAGCGCCGCGCCCAGCGCGTAGCCCACCGGCGAGAAGCCGACGTTCACGCCCGTCAGAAACAGCACGAGCCCCGCGTATGTGTACAGAATGCCCACCATCACCCGCAGAAACGGCAGCTTCCGCAGCCGCAGCGAGACGAACTGGAATACCAGGAAGAACACCACGATCGGCAGCAGCGCGAGCGTGACCTCCTTCATGTATTCCGGGAAGGCGTGCAGATAGTCCCTGCCCAGCGCGACGGTATTGGTGATGGCGGCGGCCGCCTCGCTCTGCGTCTGCGCGGGCTGCGTCTTGTAGATCGCGCCCAGCAGCAAAACCGACGCGATCGGCCCGATGGAGCACAGGCCGACGAGGCCGAACGAGTCCGCCTTCGCGTTCTCGTCGGAACGGATCGAGGCCACGCCGACGCCCAGCGCCATGATGAACGGCACGGTCATCGGCCCGGTCGTCACGCCGCCGGAATCGAACGCGACGGCCAGAATGCCCTGGTCGGACAAAAACGCCGCGAGAAACACCAGCGCGTAGAACACGATCAGCAGCAGCCGCAGCGAGATGCCGAACAGAATGCGCACCATGCAGAGCATCAGGAAGATCCCGACGCCCACCGAGACCGTCAGGATCAGGACGGTCTTATCGATCTCCGGCACGTTGGCCGCCAGCACCTGCAGATCCGGCTCCGCCACCGTGATGGCGACGCCCAGCAGAAAGCTGACCACCAAAATCAGCCACAGCTTGCGCGATTTGGTCAGCTTGGCGCCGATGTAATTGCCGATCTTGCTCATGGACATCTCCGCGCCCAGTGTAAACAGGCCCATGCCGAGGATCAGCAGCGCCGTCGCCAGGACGAAGGAAAGCATCAGGCCCGTATCGACCGGCACGAGCACAAAGCAGATGGCCAGCACGATCAGGCTGATCGGCAGCACGGAGGCCGCGGCCTCCTTTAATTTTTCCAGTAGTTCCTGTCTGCGGTACAAAGCCTCACTCCTTTGCTTTTTTGCTTTTCAAGAATTATTCTTATTTTAGCAGAAAAACGCTGTTCTGACCAGAGCGGAAATGTAAAAAGGCTGTTAATTTTATGGACGGGCCGCGGCATATTCCGCATCTGTGTATTTTTATGCATTTTCACCAAATAATCCGCCGCGCGCTTGACGCCCGAATGGAAAACCGATACAATATTACAGCTTATGCACGAACGCCCCGGCTGCATGCGCGGCCGGGGTGGATCTTTATGAAAAGAGAGAAGACATATGGAGAAGAAACCCGCGCGCGCGATCGCGCTGCTGCCCATCGGCGTGTTCCTGGTCCTGTACCTGGGGCTCGGCATCGTATTTGAATATGTGCTGAAGATCGAGATGGGCTTTTACAATATCCCCATCGTCGTGGCCTTCCTGGCCGCGATCCTCGTCGCCTGCCTGCAGAACCGGGCGCTGTCGTTCGACGAAAAGCTGGAGGTCATGGCCAAAGGCGTCGGCGATAAGAACATCATGACGATGATCCTCATCTTCCTGGCTGCGGGCGTGTTCGTCGGCGTCGTCGGCCGCAGCAGCGCCGAGTCGGTCGCGTATTTCATGCTCGCGCACATCCCGGCGCGGTTCGCCGTGGCGGTCCTGTTCGTGGTTTCGTGCTTTGTCTCGACAGCCATGGGCACCTCCTGCGGCACCATCACGCTGATCGTGCCCATCGCGGTCGCCGTGGCGCGGACGTCGGGCTTCAGCCTGCCGCTGTGCATCGGCTCGGTCATGGGCGGCGCGATGTTCGGCGACAACCTGTCGTTCATCTCCGACACGACCATCGCCGCCTGCAACACGCAGGGCTGCGAAATGAAGGATAAATTCCGCACGAATTTCCGCATCGCCCTGCCCGCAGCGCTGGTGACACTGGCGCTGATCCTCGTGTTCTCGCTGCGCAGCGAGATCGGCGCGGTCGAGATCCCGGAATATCACCTGCTGCAGACGCTCCCGTACCTGCTGGTGCTCATCGGCGGCGTGGCGGGCATCAACGTGTTCGTCGTGCTGCTGACCGGCATCTTCTCCGGCGCAGTCATCATGCTCGCCACCGGCGCGACGCATCCGACCGAGCTGCTCGGCAATATGGGCTCCGGCGCGTCCGGCATGTTTGAGACGATCATGGTCACGATCCTCGTCTCCGCCATGTGCGGCCTGATCCGCGAATACGGCGGGTTTGAGGCGCTGCTGGGCTTCATCAAGCGCATTTTCCACGGGCAGCGGGGCGGCCAGCTCGGCATCGGCCTGCTCGTCGGCGCGATGGACATCGCCACGGCCAACAATACCGTCGCCATCGTCATGGCCGGCCCCATCGCAAAGCAGATGAGCGAAGAATACGGCATCTCCGGCAAAAAGAGCGCGTCGCTGCTCGATACCTTCTCGTGCATCTTCCAGGGCATCATCCCCTACGGCGCGCAGATGCTGCTGGCCATCTCCGCCTGCGCAGAGCTCGGCGAGACCCTGACCGCCTTCGAGATCATCCCTTGCCTGTTCTACCCCTACCTCCTGCTCATCAGCTCCCTGGTGTTCATCTTCCTCATCCCGGAGAAAAAATAACCCCCCGTCCCGGCCCCTCCGGCGCCGGGACGATCGTTTTTATAAAAGCAAAAGCGGCGATGCAACGCATCGCCGCTTCTGGCGCGGAAGGAGAGATTTGAACTCTCGCGCGCTTTTTAGACGCCTACTCCCTTAGCAGGGGAGCCCCTTCGGCCACTTGGGTACTTCCGC
>JABLTN010096661.1_pt1 | contig 11832 bp, 8 predicted proteins | sample 7160141 | NCBI WGS metagenome assembly JABLTN01 (sample SAMN14651226, study PRJNA627086) | human gut metagenome | isolation source: feces | host: Homo sapiens | reverse complement strand
TACACCCTTAAATTTCACATGTTTACCCGTATAAGCGTATGGAAATATTCTAAAAAAATCAATTCTCCTTAGATGATTGCCAATACAGATATTTAATAAACCATCTTCCCCATCTGCTTCAGGGCAGAATTTAAATCCTCCACCTTCATAGGGTTGATTCATACATACAGACAGTAAACATTTGCTATACTCTTCTTCATTACCATCTAATGTAATCTTTACTGGTAACATTTTCGTTGAAAAAATAACTCTTATTGCCTCACAAAGATAAGATAATTTCCCTAATTTGATTTTATTAAGAAACGGTTTTACTTTTGAAACATATGTTTTTTGACATATTTCAGCATCAAAACCTATCCCTGTACTGACATTAAACTTTCGTTTAAATTGATTATCCTTCACATCTGGTAATTCACGAAATTCTTCAGAAAAGTTATGCATTATGACTTCACCAATATCACATTGTCTTTTTATTTCACCATTAAATATAATTGAAACAAGTTCATCTAATTTTTGAGGGAGATTAATCGATCTGGCAAAATCATTTCCTGATCCACAAGGAATAAATCCTACATATGTTTTCTCAAAATTAACAATTCCATTGACTGCTTCATTTAATGAACCATCTCCACCTATTAATACTAGATATATATCTTCATTTAATTTAGTCAGTCTGGAACAAATACTGCTAATACCTTCTGAAATAGAGGAAGTATGTACAATGTACTTGATATTATTTTTAATTAAAAGTGGTTCAATCTTTTTAAAGATAGTTTGAGCAGTCCCAGAAGCACCATTAGGATTTATTACAATATTAAATACTTTATCCTTCATAAATCTTTAGTAATGCTTAACAATTTTTACTTTTTGGTAACATTGCTGCACCAATAACCCCTGGTTCTTCAAAAGAGGCTAATACAAATTCATCATCATGTAATTGTGTATGAGATATTTCTTTAAACTTTTCAATAACTGATGGTAAAAATAAATCACTTGATTGCATCATTCCACCACCCAATATAAAAATATCAGGATCGCAAACGCATGCAATAGTAGCGAATAACTGTGCTAAGTCTCGTGCTACGTTATCAACGATTTCTTTTGCTATAAGATCACCATTATGAGCATCTTCAAAAACTTCACCAGCATGTTTATATTTTTTAGATGCCTTTTCATTTGCTTTTCTAGTAATTGCGGTACCACTTGCTTCATTTTCTATAGCACCAACAGCTAAATAATTCACTTTACTTCTGTTTCTATCAATGATGATATTGGCAATTTCTCCAGTAAAACCATGTTTTCCTGAAATGCATTCACCATTAATAACTAAACCTCCACCAATACCAGTAGATAAAGTTACATAATAAACAACTTTCTTACCTTTTCCTGCACCAACTAAAGCTTCTGCTAAAGCTGCCACATTGGCATCATTATCTATGAATGAAGGCATGTGGAATGTTTCTTCAAGCTTGTTTGCAATTGAATATCCTTCAAATCCAGGAAGATTTGTCGCTAAGACCATTGAACCAGTTTTCTCATCACATGGACCAGGTACGCCAACACCAATTCCTGAACAGGATTCATAATCTGGTAATGATTTAATCAAATTAATGATTGTATCCATTACTTTTTCTTTACCTTCTTGTGCATAGGAAGGGCTCTTTTTTTGTATCAGTACCTTTCCGTCTTCATCTACAATAGCAGCACGTACATTTGTACCACCTAAATCAACGCCAATATAAGTTTTCACTAATTCTCCTCCACAGCTTTATTAAATTTGTGCAACACCTGTATCTTTAGCAGTTTTTGCTACAGCCTTTGCAACAACTTCAGCGACTCGTTTATCAAATACATTTGGAATAATATAATTTTCGTTTCTTTCTTCTACTGTGATTAATGAAGCAATAGCTTCTGCAGCAGCAAGTTTCATTTCTTCGTTAATTTCTCTAGCTCTAACATCAAGTGCACCACGGAATAATCCTGGGAAAACAAGAACATTGTTTATCTGGTTAGCAAAATCACTTCTACCTGTACCAACAATTCTTGCTCCTGCCTGAATTGCTTCATCAGGCATTATTTCTGGTGTTGGGTTTGCTAATGGGAATACACAAGCATCACGATTCATTGATTTAATCATTTCTGGAGAAACAAGTCCTGGAGCACTTACACCAATAAATACATCCGCATGAGCTAAAGCATCTTTTAAAGTTCCTGATTTATTTTCAGGATTAGTTTCTTTAGCAAGTTTTCTCTGTGCATCATTTAATGCCGTTTCTTCATTTAAAATGCCATTACGATCAGAATATAGTAAATGCTTTACACCATATTGCATTAATAATTTACCGATTGCACTTCCTGCACTTCCTGCTCCACTAATAACAACCTTAACTTCATCAATATTTTTATGTACCACTTTCAAAGCATTGATGACAGCTGCCAAAACCACAATAGCCGTACCATGCTGGTCATCGTGGAATACCGGAATATTAATTCTCTTTTTTAATTTTTCTTCTACTTCAAAACATCTTGGAGCAGCAATATCTTCTAGGTTAATTCCTCCAAAACTAGGAGAAATTCTTGCAACTGTTTCTACAATTTCATCTACATCTTTTGTATCTAAACAAATTGGAAATGCGTCAACATTTGCAAATTCTTTAAATAATACACATTTACCTTCCATTACAGGTAATCCAGCTTCAGGTCCAATGTCTCCTAAACCTAATACAGCAGTACCATCTGTTACTACCGCAACCATATTTCCTTTTGAGGTATATTTATAAACATCTTCTTTATTTTGAGCAATTTTTCTACATGGTTCAGCAACTCCTGGTGTATAAGCTGTGCTCAAATCATCTCTATTTTCAACTTTAACTTTAGATGTTACTTCAATCTTTCCATGATGCTTTTCATGCATTTCTAGTGCCATTTGATTGTAATTCATAGTTTCCTCCTGAATAAAATAGCTTATAAACTATTATATATCAAAAAAAGAGCCTTGAGTTATTGATATATAACCCAGAGCTCTCATTGTTTATTAATTTATAAAATCTTATTTAGCGTAATCAGCAGCACTTTGACCAGCAATACGTCCGAATACTGTGAAGTCAGCAACAGCGTTACCACCAAGTCTATTAGCACCATGTACACCACCAGTAATTTCACCAGCAGCGAATAAGCCAGCAATTACATTTCCATGAACACCGTCAAGTACTTCAGCACTTGTATCGATTGTTAAGCCACCCATTGTGTGGTGAACACCTGGTTGAACTGTGATTGCGTAGAATGTACCTTCTAATGGACTAGCAAAGCTTGTACGTCCAAATTCAGCATCTTCTTTGTTTTCAACACATGTATTCCAGTTGTCGATTGTTTCTTGTAATGTAGCAGCATCAACATCCATTGCTTTAGCTAGATCTTCTACAGAATCACCAGAAACCATCCAACCTTTTTTTACATAGTTTTGAATAACAGTTGAAGCATCATACATCTTTTGGTCAACAATCATCCAAGCCATACCATCTGTTTGTTCATTTTCAGCAGCAGATACCTTATCACGAGTAGAAACTTCATCGAAGAATCTCTTAGCTTCTTTGTTAACTAAGATAGCACCATCACCACGAAGACCTTCTGTGATTAAGTTAGCACTTCCATCTTCAGCAACATGTACTGTTGGGTGTAATTGGATTTGGTTCATATCTACAGTACCAGCACCGATTTCTTGAGCCATCTTGATACCTTGACCTAAGATACCAGGAGCGTTAGTTGTAATATAGCCATCTAGTTGTGGATTTTGTTCAGCTACCATTTCATTGTTAGCACCGAAACCACCACTTGCTAATACTACAGCCTTAGCATTGATTGTTACTGTTTCACCATTCTTACCTTCAGCAACGATACCGCAAGCAGCACCATTATCATCTGTTAGAATCTTGTTAGCTGTTGTATTGAACATTACTTCAATACCACGATCTTCAACATTCTTTTCTAGAATTGGAACTACATAAGATCCAACTGCTAATGTCTTACCTTCATCGTTAACTGGACGGTGAATACGTTTAACAGCAGCACCACCAAATTGGCCAACATTGTGTAATGTAGCACCAATGCTTTCTAACCAGTCAATAGCATCAGCACTATTTTCAACTAATGTCTTAACTAGTTCAGGATCATTGATTCCCTTACCACCAATCATTGTATCTAGTTCGAATAATTCAACTGAATCAAAGTAACCTGTTGGGTTAGCTTGGTATTCAGACCATTGAGTCTTAACTGTTTCTGTTAGTTCTTTAACGAAATCTTCGTTATCACCAGTATAAGCTTCAGCAGCTTTTAATGTTTTTTCAACACCAGCTTCTTCACCAAATTCATTTTCATCTTGGTAAGTTGTCTTAGCGGCATTCATACCACCAGTAGAACGTACTGAGTTACCACCAGCAACACCTTGAGATTCAACGATGATTACTGATTTACCAGCATCACTAGCTGTAATAGCAGCTGTCATACCAGCTCCACCAGCACCAACTACAACAACATCACAATCTTTAGTAACGTCTTCTGCAGCAACTGGTTCGCTTGTGCTTGTTGCCATATAGTCTTCTGGGTTTAAACCAGCAGATTCAATAGCTGCCTTAGCTGCTTCTAGAATTGCTTTAGAAGTAACTGTTGCAGTAGCAACTGTATCAACATTGATTGATCCAGCTTCTTTCATAGCTTCTGGCATAGATTCAAGAGCTTTTGTACCAATACCTTCTGTTTCATCTTTACCTTCAGCTACAACATTAGTAATTTTGCTATCTTCTAATGTAATAGTAACTGTAACATCTCCACCTAAGCCTTTAGCTGTTCCAGTGAATTCACCAGAAACACCTTTTGTAGAAGATGTGCCGTTAGAACAACCAACAAGAGCGATTGCCATAACGCAACTAGAAATAAGTGATAATACCTTTTTCATTTTTCTTTCCTCCACGATTTTCATCGCCTTTGTATTATCTACCATCTAAATTATTTGTCAACCGCTCTTTCATACATTTTTCATATATAAGAATTTGTTATAGATGCTTTTTTATGCTTTTTATTACTCAAAACAGCATAAATACCCATTTTTCCGTTGTAAATAAATATTTACAATTGGTTTTATGACACAAATTTAATAATGAATAATAATAAATTCATAAATTCTGCTTATAAAAAAATCTAAGCAAATTGCCTAGATTTTCAAGTATTAATCAGCTTTAGAAACGTGTGGTTTAACGTTCTTTGGTATTAAACACTTATATGTTTCACCCTGTAAGCGGTTATCCAATTCTTCTTTTGCTTTTTGAATTAATTCAGGATGTTCTAAGAGGTTAATTGCAGCGTCACATAATATTTCGCCAGCAAGCATTGCTCCTTTATAAGCGATAGAGCTCTTTCCTTGAGCAACCCATTGCCAAGTATGTGCTCCAGCACCAAGTGAATAGCAAGCAGTATTAATTTGTGCCGTAGGTACTACCCAGCTGACATCACCAACATCCGTAGAACCCATAGAACAAATATCACTGTGATTTGTTTCAATATAATAATCATTTATTGGTCTATTTTTGATATTATCAATCACTTTATTTTTATCTTTTGCACAAGATGGAACTGAATTTAGCATTTTGCTCATTTCGTATGTATCTTTGAATTTTTGTGCATATGCTAATTCTTCTGATGTATAAGTGTTTTTATATAACTTCTTAAATGATTCATCCAAAACATCTTCTAATACAAAGTTAGGTACGACATTACTCAATCCTTCATCAAAAATAACTTCAACTTTTGTTTCTGTCATTAATGCTGCACCTTTTGCACAATTTATTACCCTCTCTAATAGAGCTTCACATTTTGGATTTGTTGTACTTCTAATAAAATATTTTAAACAAGCTTCAGATTGAACAACATTTGGCGCTTTACCACCAACATTTAGATAGGCATAATGCACTCTATCAGAGCTTTCCATATGTTCTCTTAAATAATTGACACCTACATTCATTAGTTCACATGCATCTAGTGCACTTCTACCAAGCTCTGGTGAACCAGCCGCATGGCTGCTGACACCATGAAACTTGAAGAACATTGAAATACAGGATTGATGTGATCCAGTAGTTACTTCATTATATAAACCTGGATGCCATGTTAATGCAATATCTGCATCAGCAAAGAAACCATCTCTTGCTAGATACGCCTTACCTGAACCACTTTCTTCTGCAGGACAACCAACCATTTTAACTGTTCCACTTTTACCCGTTTTCTTTAAATATTCTTTAAACTCGCAAGCAGCTTTAATAGAACCAACACCCAGCAAGTGATGTCCACACCCATGTCCCGTATCTTCACTACTTGTAATAGGTTCATAATGATCTACATCCGCTTTTTGATTTAAACCAAATAAAGCATCATATTCCGCCAGAAAGCAAATAACCGGTTTACCTGTACCATATGTAGCAACATACGCTGTTTCCATACCAGCAATACCACGTTCCACTGCAAAACCTTCATTTTCCAAAAAATCTTCCATAGCTTTTGCAGATTTAAATTCTTCCATTCCTGTTTCTGCAAAGCTCCATAGTTCATCCTGTAATTCTTTGAATTTATCCATACATCTTGTCCTTTCTAAATTAAAAACGCCATAAAGGCGTTTTGTATTACGATATTTTTAAGCGCCTCTTCTAAACAAAGGGGGGTTATATGTTTGGGATATAACCAGCAAATAGTATTAATCATCCTATTTGTTTGACACTGTTATTTCTTAGCCGTGTGTCATTTCCTCTTATTTTTAATTATCTAGAAATATAATCACATAAGAGTTTTCGGAAATCAATAATTCTTTTTCAAAAATAATGAAAATATTTTCATTATTTTTTTAACCAGACAGTTCTATTCACAATGTCTGTATAGCTTTGGATAAGTTTCACCACTTTGATAGACACATTTTCATCCTGATAATCATGTGCCAACCCCATTGGTTCATGATTTTCTTTCATAGAAGTAGAAACTTCTATTGCCTGTTCAATTGTTTCAGTTGTAATACCACCGATGATAACACTTCCAGCATCAAGTGCTTCTGGTCTTTCAGTACTTGTACGAATCAAAATACCACTGAAATTAAGAATTGCACTTTCTTCGCTTAATGTACCTGAATCGCTTAATACACAATAACTATTCATCTGTAATTTATTGTAATCAAAGAAGCCAAATGGTTCCAAGCTTCTAACAAGTGGATTAAACTTGAAATTACGTTTTTCAATAAACTTTCTACTGCGAGGATGTGTAGAATAAATAACCGGCATTTGATATTTTTCAGCAATATTATTAATTGCATTCATCAATGACATAAAGTTTTCTTCTAAATCTATATTTTCTTCTCTATGTGCAGAAACTAAAATATATTTATTTTTTTCTAAGCCAAGTTTTTCTAATACATCACTATCATTAATTTGCTTCATATGTTTATGAAGAACTTCTGTCATTGGACTGCCTGTCACAAAAATTGTCTTACCATCAATACCTTCATTTAACAAATATCTTCTGCTATTTTCTGTATAAGGAAGATTAATATCACTTATTGCGTCAACAATTTTGCGGTTTATCATTTCTGACACATTCCAATCCCAGCATCTATTACCTGCTTCCATATGAAAAATAGGTGTCTTCAATCTTTTAGCCGAAACAGCACTTAATGCACTGTTTGTATCACCTAGAACTAAAACCGCATCTGGTTTTTCTTCAAGCATTAAATCATAACTTTTGGAAATGATATTTCCCATTGTTTCTCCAAGATTTTTCCCAACACAGTCTAGATAATAGTCAGGCTTTCTTAAATCTAAATCTTCAAAGAATATATCATTTAATTTAGGATCATAGTTTTGTCCTGTATGCACTAATACATGATCAAAATATCTGTCACATGCTTTAATTGTTTCACTTAAGCGAATAATTTCAGGTCTAGTACCTAATATTGTCATTACTTTTAATTTTTTCATAGCCACCTCTAAAAATATAAGGAAAAAGTTGAAGTATTACCCTCAACTAATTTTTAAATTTTCCCATTTGTGAACGATATGCGTCCATTTGTCCTTGAGCTTGATTCATCATTTTTTCTAGATTTTCTTCATTCAAGCTGCCGCGTTTTTGCATACCGCCAATTGCATCCATTGCTCGTTTTGTTTTAGCAAACTGATTTAACACTTTATTTACTTCTGTTAAGGAAGTACCGCTTCCTGTCGCAATTCTCTTTTTCATGGTACTGCGAATCTTATCGGGATTACGACGTTCTTCCATTGTCATAGATTGGATAATCGCTTTTGTTTTCTTCATTCCATCACTGGCTTTCGCTTCATCAATCAAATCAGAATATTGAGAATATCCTGGTAGCATTTTTAAAATACCAGATAGAGGTCCAAGTTTAGAAGTCTGTTCAAGTTGAATTAACATATCATTGAGGTCAAACTTGCCTTCCATCATATGCTTCATTGCTTTTTCTGCAGCTTCCTGATCCATTTTCTCCTGGGCTTTTTCAACAAGAGAAACAACGTCACCCATACCTAAAATACGGTCTGCCATTCTATCAGGATAGAAGATATTCATATCTTCAAGTTTTTCACCTTCACCGACAAACTTGATTGGTACACCAGTAATTTTCTTAACAGATAAAACACCACCGCCACGGCTGTCACCATCAAATTTAGTAACGACTAAACCTGTTAGAGGAAGTCTTTCGCTAAATGCTCTTGCAACGTTAACGATATCTTGACCAGTCATTGCGTCAACTGTAAGAAGAATTTCATCAGCGTGAACATACGACTCTATATTTACTAATTCATCCATTAATTCTTCATCAATATGTAAACGTCCGGCAGTATCGATAAATACAGTATCAAAACCGTTTTCTTTCGCATACTTCATACCAGCTTTAACTGTATCTAAAGCACTTGTTTCTGTGCCTAGAGAAAATACTTCTGTATCAATCTCTTTACCTAGTGTCTTTAACTGATCTATTGCGGCTGGACGAATAACGTCAGCTGCGATTAATAATGGATTTCTTTCAAGTTTTGTTTTACAGATTCTAGCAATTTTACCAACACTTGTTGTTTTACCAGTACCTTGTAAACCTACCATCATAATTGTAGTAATACCAGATTCTTTAAAATGTAATTCAGCTTCTTCATTACCTAATAAATTTACAAGTTCATCATGTACGATTTTTACAAGCATTTCTCCTGGTTGAACACTGTTGATAACATCTTCACCACGAGATTTTTCACGTACATCATTTAAAAAGTCTTTAACAATTTTATAGTTAACATCAGCTTCTAATAATGCAAGACGAACTTCCTTCAACATGGATTCCATGTTGTCATCTGTTAATTTTCCTTTTCCTGCAATATTTCGAATTGTTTTATTTAAGCGATCGCTCAATGAATCAAACGCCATAATTATGTATCTCCTTTTATAACATTAGTATTGTACCATACGTTATAGAGGTATTTGAAAAAGGATTAGGTAAAATCCTAATCCTAGCAACAATTTTTCTAGCTTTCTAAACGATTTTCGACATTATGATGTACTAATTTTATATAAACACCCAGCATAACGCCAATTTCTTCTTCTGTTAAATCAAGTTTTTTTTCAATTTCCTTTACTGAGCAATCTTTCAAATTCATCTTTACAACCGCCACCATATTTTCCATAAATTGTGATATTGAATCTTCTCTAGCCTTCATTCCTTCTTCAATACCATCAACATATCCTTCATAATACCCATCCACAAAGAAAGGATAAGCTTTATCTTTAGTAATAGATTCCATAAATTACGTTCTATGCTTGTCCTGCTTTTTCCAAGAAAGATACTTTTTCAGCGACAATTTCCGTATTGTAATAATTTATTCCATTACGATCGTAAACATCAGATTTCACTCTTCCTCTAACTGCAATTAAATTTCCAAGTTTACATGCAGCCACACATTCTTCGGCAATACCTCTCCATAAAATTACCTGAAATTCATCCAAAGAAACAGAACCATCTTCATTACGGAAATTTCTTTCAGCTTCAACAACCATTTTTCCTACTACAATTCCTTTGCTTGTCTTAGTCATTTCTGGAAGTTCTTTCACTCTTCCAACTAACATAAATTGATTCATTTTTTCACTCCTTTTGCTTTGTAGGAGTATTATCTAAAAATTAAACTAAAGCGACAAACAAACAGGAGTGAAACGTTCGATACAGCAAACAAGTTTCATTCATTGAAACTTGCTCTTTGTGATACAACATTACAAATTTAATCTAGCTTTATAAATATATGCACTATCTTATAAAACACTTCTACAACTAATGGTATAAAAAGACCTAAGATACCTGTAATCATTAAACTTCTTATTGTTATATTCAACTGGAATAGTTTTTGCAGAAAAAAGACACTGCAAACCATTGCTATTATCATTGTGATAATAATACTGAAACGATATTTATTTAATGGTGTATATACCTTTTTTAAAGTATAGGAATATACCAGAAAAGTAATTAAAACAACAATGGTATAAGTTTCCCCTGTTTTTAGTAAGAATAAATCACATAACGCATTACAGATAATAGTATAAAAAGAAATGGACAATGAAGAAGGTATTGATAAACTTAAAGCCTTCTTTAAAAATGAATGATTCACTTTATCAAAACAAGGTTCAAACTGCAATAAAAATGTTGGAATTGCTACTGCAAACATACCAATCACTGTTAGATGAATAGGAATAAATGGATAATGTTCATGAAACAAAATAACATATATAGAGATAAAAAGAGAGAATCCTGTTTTCACCAAAAACATAGTTGCCCCTCTAGATATATTATTAATTACTCTTCTGCCTTCATTAACAATTGAAGGTATCATACCAAAATCATTTGATAATAAGACAATATTAGCAATATTTTTAGCTGCATAAGTTGCATCTTCTAAAGACAAACTCACATCTGCTTCTTTAAGCGAAGGAACGTCATTTACCCCATCCCCAATCATCGCTACAACATGTCCCTTTCTTTGTAGAGCTTCTATTAGTTCTTTCTTTTGTTTAGGTAACACTCTACCAAAGACTGTATTTTCTTCAACAAGTTCATCATAAGAAATATTATTTGTACTTAAATCAACACATTTGTCACTATCAGACACTTTGGCTAAACGTGCTAAAAAGCTAACTGTCTCAGCTTGATCACCAGATATGATTTTTATATCTACCTGATTTTCTTTAAAATAAGAAAGAATATTTTGAATATTAGGTCTTAATTCATCTTCCATCAAAATCAATCCAATACACTTTAATTGACTAATAGAATCTTCGAATGGCCCTTCTTTTGAAGCAACAACTATCGCTCTTTTACCCTCAAGAGCATACTTTTGAACTTGTTGATATATTTCATCCTGAATAGAAAACAAAAATGAATACGCACCAATATAGTAGCTATTAGAATGATTAATTTCGATTGCGGCATATTTTCTACTTGATGAAAAAGGTATGGTATTTGTAATATCAACGTTGTCTATTTCTTTGAAATATTTTTTAATTGCATTACTAGTAGCGTTACCATTTTGAAATGCATGAATATATACGCCCATAACCTCATTAATTTCAGCAATATTCGTATTTATAGGGATAACTTCAAGCACATTCATATTACCAGTTGTAATTGTGCCTGTTTTATCAATACAAAGTGTATCTACTCTCGCTAAAGCTTCTATACCATTCAAGTCTTGAACTAGCACTTTCTTTTTACTTAAACGAATTGTACTAATAGATAAAGCGATACTAATCAAAACAACAAGT
>JABLTN010020585.1_pt1 | contig 11838 bp, 9 predicted proteins | sample 7160141 | NCBI WGS metagenome assembly JABLTN01 (sample SAMN14651226, study PRJNA627086) | human gut metagenome | isolation source: feces | host: Homo sapiens | reverse complement strand
CGGAGTTATTTCAAGTGCCTGAAGTGGCGCAGTCTGATCATCGCGTTCAGTGCGATTTTGATCGGGCTGCTGTTTATTCTGACGCCGCAGACGTCGGCGGACGTTATCTGCTATGTGGCGGGCATTCTGCTGCTGGCCTCCGGCATTGCGGCAGTGGTGAGCTATCTGGCCTCGGGGCGGCTGTTCGGGTCGTACGCGCTGGTGTCTGGCATCGTGCTGCTGGTGTGCGGCGTGTTCTGCCTGCTGCGGCCGGAGGTCATCCAGGGGCTGCTGACCGTCATTTTCGGCGTGTTTCTGGTCATCGACGGCATGGTCACGCTGCAGGACGGCATCGACTGCGCGCGGGCAAAGCTCGGCGGCTGGTGGGTGCTGGCGGCGCTGGCCGTCATCACGATCGCGCTCGGGTGCGTGATCCTGTTCGGCAAGTTCGACTCGATCATGCTGCTGGCCGGGATCTCGCTGATCGTTGACGGCGTGTTCGACCTCATTGCGACGCTCGCGTTCTCCAAGCGCGTGCGCGAGGCGCGGCAGAAGCTGCACATGTATATGGGCGGGCCCATCATCGACTCGGAGAAGGTCGACGACTGAGCCGGGCGGCGTGCAAAAATCTTTCAGCCAGCGCAAAAAAAAATTTTGTCTGCTGCCGGGAGACATATTGACAGGTCTTCATGAGTCCTGTACAATAACAGTGGGATTTTTATCCCCACAATCATACAGATTGAACATGATGGAGGAACAAACATGAAAAAGATCATCGCATTGCTGCTTGCAGCGATCATGGTGCTCGGTCTGGCTGCCTGCGCATCCAAGACGGAGCCCGCCGCCGATACCGCCACTGCAGAGCCTGCAGCGGAACCGGCGGAAACCACCGAAGAGACCCCCGCTGCCGAGGAAGAGACCCCGGCCGCTGAGGAAGAAGCTCCCGCTGCGGACGACGTGAAGCACGTGGTCTACATCGTCAACGGCAACCTGGGCGACAAGTCCTTCTTCGACTCCGCGCAGGCCGGCATCAACAAGCTGATCGACGACGGCCGCATCACCTGCGACACCATCGAGCTTGGCGGTCTGGACGAAGACCAGCCGAAGTGGCTGTCCACGCTGTACGACGTTTCCGAGTCCGGCGAGTATGACCTCGTCATTTGCGGCACCTACCAGATGCCCGACTACCTGAAGGAAGTCGCCACGCAGTATCCCGATCAGCTCTACCTGATCTTCGACGACAACACCTATGCCGGTAACAACTCCAACGTTGTCAACATCACCTACAAGCAGAACGACATGGGTTATCTGGTCGGCACCTACGCCGCCTGCATGACCACTGACACGAACCTCGACAAGATCAACGAGGACGCAGTCATCGGCTTCGTCGGCGGCGTTGACTCCCCGGTCATCAACGACTTCCTGACCGGCTTCATTGAGGGCGCTCTGGCCGTCAACCCCGACATCAAGGTCGACACCCGCTACACCAACGACTACGTTGACACCGCCATCGCCAAGGAGTTCGGCTACTCCATGATCAACGACAACAAGTGCGACATCATCTGGGGCGTTGCCGGCAACGCGGGCAACGGCGCGGCTGAGGCTGCTCTGGAGACCGGCAAGGCATGGTTCATCGGCGTCGACTCCGACCAGGAGCTGACCTTCTCCGACGACCTTGCAGCGCTGACGCTGACCTCCGGCCTCAAGAACATCGGCAACTCCATCATCTGGATCTTCGACCAGTGGGATGCCGGTAAGACCTACTGGGGCACCGAAGTCCAGCTCGGCCTGGCCGAGGGCGGCGTCGGCATCGTGACCGACAAGAACTACGACAAGTACGCTTCCGCCGAGACCAAGGCCGCCGTTGAGGCTGCACAGGCCGGTATCATGGACGGCAGCACCAAGGTCGACACCGCGTTCGACGCCAACTTTGACGTCGCCGCGCTGCGCGACTCTGTCAGACCGTAATTTCGGTTCTTTCCGGGGAGACTCTCTGAGTCTCCCCGGAACATGCGGTAAAAAGTAATAGTGAATAAGGAACAAGCGACGTGGCGCATTCAGCGCGGCAATTTTGTCGCTTCTTCAGGATTCACTATTACTTATTGCTTTTTATGCGCACAACTTTTTCTGAAGAAAGAGAGGAACATATCGTATGCCAGACGAAAAAACCGGCCGTCCGGACGAGCAGTATGTCGTCCAGATGAAAGGGATCACCAAGGTGTATCCCAACGGTGTCGCGGCCAACCAGGGCGTGGACTTCTTCCTCCGCAGAGGCGAGATCCACGCGCTGATGGGCGAAAACGGCGCCGGCAAATCGACGCTCATGAAGATGCTCTTTGGTCTGGAGCAGCCGACGAGCGGCGAGATCTGGGTGAACGGCGAAAAGCTGTCGCTCACCTCCCCTACCGTCGCCATCTCCCACGGGATCGGCATGGTGCACCAGCACTTCATGCTCGTGCCGAGTCTGACCGTGGCGGAGAACATGGTGCTCGGCATGGCGCCGCGCAAGGGTCTTTTCATTGACCACGCGAAGGCCGTCGCCATCACGAAGGAATACGCGGAAAAATACAACCTGCACGTCGAGCCGGAGGCCAAGGTCATGGACATCCCGGTCGGCATGAAGCAGAAGGTCGAGATCCTCAAGGCGCTGGTCCGCGGCGCGAAGATCCTCATCCTCGACGAGCCGACGGCCGTTCTGACCACACAGGAGACGGTCGAGCTGTTCAAGGAGCTGCGGAATCTGAAGGAGCAGGGCTACACGATCGTCTTCATCTCCCACAAGCTGGGTGAGATCATGGAGATCACCGACCGGCTGACCATTATGCGCGGCGGCCGCTCGATGGGCGTGTACAACACCTGCGATGTGACAAAAGAGGAGATCTCCCGGCTGATGGTCGGCCGCGACGTCATTCTGAACGTGCAGAAGGACAAGGCGCAGCCGACGGACGTGGTGCTGCGCGTGCGGGACGTGGAATACGTCAACGAGTGGCACAAGAAAATGCTCGACAAGATCTCCTTCGACGTGCGCCGGGGCGAGATCCTCGGCATCGCGGGCGTCGAGGGCAACGGCCAGAAGGAGCTGGTCGACATGCTCTTCGGCTTCCTGACGCCGAACGCAGGCAGCGTCACGGTGCAGAAGGAGAACATCCTCGGCCTGCCGCAGCAGAAGCTGCGCAGCAAGGGCATCTCGCTCGTGCCGGAGGACCGGATGCTCTACGGCATCGCCGCCTCCGCCTCGATCGAGGAAAACCTCATCTCCGACCGCTCGGCGGAAAAACGGCTGAACCACGGGCCTCTCTTTAACATGAAGGCCATCCATGAGGAGGCCGACCGGCTCATCGAGGACTATACGGTCCTTTGCAAGTCGCGCAAGCAGCAGGTCGGGATGCTCTCGGGCGGCAATATCCAGAAGGTCGTCGTCGCGCGTGAGTTCTCCGGCGATCCGGTGCTCATCCTTGCCGACCAGCCGACGCGCGGCATCGACGTCGGCGCGACGGAGTTCATCCGCAAGAAGCTCGTCGAGCTGTCGCGGTCCGGCATCGCGGTGCTGCTGATCTCGGCGGATCTGGCCGAGGTCATGGAGCTGTCCGACAGTCTGATCGTCATGCACGGCGGTAAGATCGCGGCCTATTTTGAAGATACCTCCACCCTCACCGACGATGTGATGGGCGAATACATGCTCGGGCTCAAGCACCAGAGCGACGAAGAGATCCGGAGGGTTTGCCATGACTAAGAAACGTCAGATCCTGTTTTCGGTGATCCGCGGTCTGCTCGCCATTCTGATCGCACTGCTGGTGGCGACGCTGCTGATCTTCCTGTCTGCCGACGGCGATAGCTTTGCCGAAAAGCTCGCGGCCACGGGCGGCGCGCTCAAGCAGCTGCTGGTCGGCCCGCTGTTCCGCATGGGCCGCAGCGGCACGAAATTCGACTTCAAACGCCTGACCGACATCCTCGCCTCGATGATCCCGATCATCTTTACGGGCCTGTCCGTCTGCGTGATGTTCTCGGCCAACCAGTTTAACCTCGGCTCCGAGGGCGGCATCATGCTCGGCGCGTTCTCGACGGCCATGGTCGCGGTCTATGTGCCGATGGCGGCCGCCATCCACCCGATCGTCGGCGTGCTGGCGGGCGGTCTGGCCGTGGCGGTAATGATGCTGCTGCCGGCGCTGCTCAAGACCAAGCTCGACGTGAGCGAGATGGTCTGCTCGCTGATGCTCAACTACATCGTCATGTACTTCATCAAGTACCTGATGAATACATACCTGGCCGACAAGACCAAGGGCCAGATCCAGTCGTATGAATTCCTCGAAACGTCCAAGATCGCGCCTCTCATCGACAACGGCTCGAAGCTCTCCTGGGGCTTCGTCGTCGCCATCGCGTGCGTCGTGCTCATCGGGCTTTTCATATACAATACCCGCTGGGGCTACACCATCCGCATGATCGGCATCAACCAGGCGTTCGCCAAGTATTCCGGCATGAAGGTCGCGACGGTCATCGTTCTGTCGCAGGTGCTGGGCGGCTTCCTCGCGGGCATCGGCGGCGGTATCGAGATGCTCGGCCGCTACCCGACCTTCTCGTGGAGTTCGCTGCCGGGCTACGGCTGGACAGGCATCACGATCGCCATTCTCGCGGGCAACAACCCGTGGTTCGTGCCGTTCGCCTCGTTCTTCATGGCGTATCTCACGAAGGGCTGCGAGCTGATGGCGACCTACGCCAATGTGCCCTCGCAGCTGATCGATATCATCCAGGGCGTCATCTTCCTGTTCTTCGCGGCTGAGCAGTTCCTGTCCGGCTACCGCCAGAAGCTGGTCGTCAAGACCGCGCAGGAGGAGCTGGCTGCCAAGGCCGCGCTCGAAGCGCAGAAAGGAGGCGCGGAACATGCTTAATTTTCTGAAGCTGCTGCTGACGCCGGAGTTTTTCTTCTCCATCATCCGCATCTCCGCGCCGATCCTGTTTGCGACGCTGGCGGCCATCGTGGTCGAAAAGGCTGGCTTCTGCAACATCGGTCTTGAAGGCCTCATGATGTTCTCCGCGCTGACGGGCTCGCTGGTGTCGTATTACGCGCACAGCTGGGTCTGGGGTCTGCTTGCGGCGCTGGCCATCGGCGTGCTCATGAGCCTGATGATGGGCTTCTTCGCCTTCCAGCTGAAGACGGATATCACGCTCGTCGGCATCGCCATCAATATGATGGGCTCGGGCGGCACGCTGTTCCTCTGCAAGGTCATCACAAACCTGACCGAGGGCACGGCCATGGCCTCGTCCACGGGCCTGATCAATTCCAACCTGCTCATCCCGAACGTCAATCTTCCGCTCATCAGCAAGATCCCGTTTTTGGGAGACATCCTCTCGGGCCACAATCTGCTGACGTGGATCGCTTTCCTCTGCTGCGCGCTGACGAGCGTGATGCTCTATAAGACGAGCCTCGGCCTCAACATCCGCGCGGTGGGCGAAAACCCGAACGCGGCCTCCTCGGTCGGCGTGTCGGTGCTGAAGATCAAGTACATCGCCATCGGCTTCTCGGGCCTCATGTGCGGCTTCGGCGGGGCATTCATGTCGATGTACTACGCGGCCGGCTGGTCGCTGGACATGGTCGCGGGCCGCGGCTTCATCGCGCTGGCCGCGCAGGCCATGGGCGGCGGCGAATGTTTGGGCGGCATGCTGTCTTCGCTCGTGTTCGGCTTTGCGCAGGCGCTCGGCATCAAGTTCTCGGCTGTCGGCCTGGACTCGAACCTCGCCTCCCCCATCCCTTACGCCGTGACGATCATCGGCCTTGTCATCTTCTCGCTCGTGCGGCGCAGCCGGGCCAAAAAGCTGCATTCCGCCGCGGCGCTCAAGTAAGGAGCTTTGTATGTCCGAACTGAAAAAGATCCCCGTCATCCTCGACGGCGACCCCGGCCATGACGACGCCATCGCGTGGGTCCTGGCCCGGGCGAGCCGGGAGCTCGACATTCTCGCCGTGACCTCGTGCTGCGGCAATCAGACGATCGAAAAAACCACCTACAACGCCCTGCGCGTCTGCACGCTCATCGGGCTGGACGCACCGGTCGGCAAGGGCTGCCCGCATCCGCTGCTGAACGACGTGATGAACGCGCCCTCGGTCCACGGCGAATCGGGCCTCGACGGCCCGGCGCTGCCGGAGCCGGCCTTCGCCCCGTCCGGGCTTCCCGCACCAGAGCTGATGGCGAAGGTCCTGCGCGAGGCCAAAGAGCCCGTCACCATCGTCGCCACCGGCCCGCAGACGAACGTCGCGGCGCTGCTGCTGGCGCATCCGGAGCTGAAGGGCAAGATCGCCCGCATCAGCCTCATGGGCGGCGGCATCGCCACCGGCAACTGGACCCCTGCCGCGGAATTCAACATTCTGGTCGACCCGGAGGCGGCGAAGATCGTCTTCACCTCCGGCGTCCCCATCACGATGGCGGGGCTGGACGTGACGGAAAAGGCGCTGATCCTGCCGGAGGACTTTGAGCGCGTGCGCGCGCTCGGCAACCCGGTGAGCGATATCGTGGCGCAGTGGCTGGAGTTCTTCTACAAGTTCCACCGGTCTATCGGCTACGCCGGGGCCCCGATGCATGACCCGTGCGCCGTCATGGCGCTCATCCATCCGGAGATCTTCACGATCCGGCCCATGTATGTCCAGGTCGAGACCGGCGGCGAATACTGCCGCGGGACGACCGTGGGCGATCTGCTCGGCTTCTCCGGCCACGCGCCGAACGCCGACGTGCTGATGGACGTGGACCGCAGCCGCTTTGCGGATCTGCTGGTCGAGGCCATCGGATTCTATGGGGAGGCAAAGGCATGACAACGAAACAAATTCCCATCTGGATCGACTGCGACACCGGTACGGACGATACCGTCGCCATCATGCTGGCGCACGCGCTGCTGGAGCTGCAGATCGTCGGCCTGTCCGCCGTGGCGGGCAACAGCCTGCTGTGCAACACGTTCCCGAACACGCGGCGCGTGGTGCATCTGCTGGGGGCGGACTACCCCGTCTACCCCGGCGCGGAGCGGCCGCTCGTGCGCGAGCCGCATGTGGCAGGCGCGTTCCACGGTGAAAACGGCCTCGGAAACGTGCAGCTGCCCCTGCCCGACACTGCCCCGGAGCAGACGCCCGCATGGGATGCGCTGTACGCCGCGGCAAAGCGGATGCCGGGCGAGCTGCGGCTCGTCGCCACGGGCCCGCTGACCAACGTGGCCATCGCGCTGACCAAGTATCCGGACCTGCATGGACTTCTGCACTCCATCGCCCTGATGGGCGGCGCGGCCGACGGCGGCAATGTGACGCCCGCGGCGGAGTTCAACATCTACGACGACCCGGATGCGGCGCAGATCGTGTTCAAATCCGGCGTACCGCTCGTCATGTGCGGGCTGGATGTGACGATGCAGGCTGAGCTCCGCCCCGCGGACTGGGACGAGATGGCCGGATATGGAAACCGCTGCGGCGGACTCGTCAAGGAGCTGTTCGCCTGCGCGTGGAAGACGATCCAGACCGTCGGACTCACCGGCGTGGCGCAGCATGACTCCTGCCCCGTGATGTATCTGGCGCACCCGGAGCTGTTCGAAGGCCGGATGGCTGGCGTGTTCGTCGAGACGCAGGGCGCAGTCACACTCGGCAAGACCGTCACCGACCTGCAGAGCGACAAGAAGTTTGGCGTACAAAACGCCCTCGTGCTCCTGCACCTTGACCGCGAGAAATTCATGCAGATCCTGAAAGACTGCATCCGGACGCTGCCCTGAGAAAAGAAATCCCCCGCCCGCTGCGTTTGCAGCGGGCGGGGTTTGTTTTTCTCGCTTACATCACGTCCAGGTTTTCGGGCATGACGATGGCGGCGACGATATACAGGAGAATGCCTGTGCCGCTCAGGGCCACGGCCGCCCAGATCAGGCGGACGATCGTCGGGTCGATGCCGAAATACTCGGCCACGCCGGCGCAGACGCCGCAGATCATACGATTGTTGCTTTTATACAGTTTCTTCATCAGAAGTTCCTCCATTTCATTGATTCATTGATATGGATTTAGACGTTGATTTTTCCGGTTTGTTCCGGGAAATCCGGATCAGAGCTCCAGGATCAGCGGCTGGCCGTCGGTCGCGAGCTGGTTTTCGTAGATCTCGACGGGGCGGCCGGTGATGCTGTCATGGTAAACGCCGTTCGGCGCCGGGAAGCGGACGAGCGCAGACGCGCCGCGGAGGCTGAACAGACCCGCAACGCGGCGGCCATTCTGCTCATAGACGGCCAGCAGCACGTCGTGCGGCAGGGCCGTGAGGGTGTAGCTGCCCTCGGCGAAGATGGGGTCGCGCTTGATCGCGGCGAGACGGGTGAGGAAGTCAGACTGGTCGCGGCCGGTCTGCCAGTGGACCGGGTCCTTGTCAAACAGGGACGGCACGTGCGGATCGTCGACCTCCTGCCCGGCGTAGACGAGGGTCAGGCCGCGCTGGAAGTAGTTGAAGGCCGTCCAGTTGCGGCGCACGGTCTCATCCGGGAGGATGTGGGCCGCGCGGGCGCGGTCATGATTTTCAAGGAAGCGGAGCTTGACATAGTTGTCGGGATAGAGCCATTCCTGGGCGTCCAGCCGGTCGGCGTACTGTGCAAGGGTGATGGTGCCTTCGAGGTAGTCCCGGAAGTAGGGGTAGACGTCGTAGTCATAGGCGGCATCGAACGCCTGATAGAGCTCGGCGTCGGACAGGCTCGCAAAGCCCTGCGCGCGGGCGCCGACATGGAAGCCGCGCTCGACCGATTCGCACAGCCAGAAGCAGCCGGGACGGACGGTCGCGACCTCTGCGCGGGCGCGCTTCCAGAACTCCAGCGGGACGAGCGGCGCGACATCGCAGCGGAAGCCGTCGACGAGGCGGGCCCAGGTCTTGAGCGTTTCGATCTGGTAGTCCCAGAGCTCTGGGTGGCTGTAGTCCAGATCCGCCACGTCCCACCAGTCGCCGAAGCGGTTGCCGAGCGAGCCGTCGGGCTTGTGGTAGAACCACTCGGGGTGGTTTTCGGCCAGCCAGGAGTCTGGCGAGGTGTGGTTATAGACGACGTCGATGATGCACTTCATGCCGCGGGCGTGGATAGCGTCGACCAGATGGCGGAAATCGTCGAGCGTGCCGAACTCGGGGTTGACGGCGCGGTAGTCACGGATGGCATATGGGCTGCCGAGGCTCCCCTTGCGGTTTTTCTCGCCGGTGGGATGGATAGGCAGCAGCCAGATGATATCCGTGCCGAGGGCCTTGATGCGGTCAAGGTCGGCCTGCACAGCGGCGAAGGTGCCCTCTTTGGAGTAATTGCGGACGTAGATGGAATACAGGACCTGATTGCGCAGGGATTTTTTCGTATCGACAGCCATAAAACGGCCTCCTTTTGGTTTCATTCTACTTCGTATTTTACACAAATCATGGAAAAAGGCAAGTCGGCAAATTGAATAAAATCAGAGGGCGCAACTTCTATTGTTTTTCTGCGTCTGTAGAGAGGAAGGGACTGGTTGGGGCGCAGCGCCCAATGCCTTCCCCCTGCGGGGGGAAGGTGGCTGCGGAGCGAAGCGCAGCAGACGGATGAGGGGCGGGATGCAGGATCGATGGTGCGCCCACCTCATCAGTCGCCTGCGGCGACAGCTTCCCCTCATAGGGGAAGCCTTTGGGCTGCGGCATTCCCTGGACCACACAGAATTTCAATGAAAAAGGAGCGACAGACATGAAAAAACTTCTTGCGATCGTATTGGCGGCGGCGTGCGCGGTATCGATGGCGGCGTGCGCGGCGAAGACGGGCGGCATCATCACGCTGCCGGAGGCATCGATGGCCGACGGGCAGCTGGCTGCGCCGCCGGAGGTGACGTCGGTGCCGTATCCGAAGGAAACGGACTATGTCAAGAACGGAACGGTCGACTATGACGCCTACGACAAAGCGTATGATGCCTGGCTGGAAGCCCGGCAGGAGAAGCTGCAGACCATGGTGGATCCAACCGACGTGGCACACTGGTTCACCAGCAGCATCCCGGTGCTGCTGCAGGGCGCGGGAGATGAAAACCGCGTGTGCTCGCCGCTGAACGTCTACATGGCGCTCGCCATGCTGGCGGCCGTGACGGACGGGCAGACGCAGGGGCAGATTCTGGACGCGCTGGGCGAAGATTCGCTGGATGAGCTGCAGACACGCGCCGCGCTGCTCTGGCAGGAGAACAGCTGGAACGACGGGCTTGTCACGAGCCTGCTTGCAAACTCCATCTGGCTGCAGGACGGGTACGAATATAACGAGGACACGCTCAAAAAGCTGGGTGAGGAATTTTTCGCCTCGGCCTTTTCCGGGGAAATGGGCTCGGAGGACTATAACAAACAGCTGCAGAGCTGGCTCAACGACAACACCGGCGGGCTGCTGACCGAGCAGGCGGGCAGCGTGCAGCTGCGGCCCGAGACCGTGCTCGCGCTGGTGTCGACGATCTACTACAGCGCGCAGTGGAGCGACCAGTTTTACGAGGGCAACAACACGCAGGAGACCTTCCACGCGCCCACGGGCGACGAGACCGCGACGTTCCTGCACAGCAGCCGGTCCGGGACAGTGTATTATGGCGACGGGTTCATGGCGACGGAGCTTCCGCTGCGCAGCAGCGGGTCAATGTGGCTTTTGAAGCCGGATGCGGGCGTGACGCCGGAGGATCTGCTGCAAAGTGAGGACGCGGTGGGCTTCCTGCTGGCAAACGGCAGCTGGTCGCAGACGCAGCAGGCCGAGGTCGACCTCAGCCTGCCGAAATTTGACGTTTCATCGGATCTGGACCTTCTGGACGCGCTGGCGCAGCTCGGCATGACGGACGTGCAGACGCCCGGTGCGGCGGATTTCACGCCGCTCACGACCGCGAACCAGCTGCCGCTGGCCCTGACCGAGGCCAAGCACGCGGCGCGCGTGAAGATCGACGAGGACGGCTGCGAGGCCGCGGCGTACACCATCCTCTCGGTCTGCAAGACCGCTGCGATGCCGCCGGAGGAGATCGTGGAGTTCACGCTCGACGAGCCGTTCCTCTTCGCTATCACCGGCGCCGACGGCCTGCCGCTGTTCGTGGGGATCGTGAATCAGGTGGGGTGAATGCCCTGCACAAAAAAAGCCTTCCCCAGCGGGGAAGGCTTTTTTATGGGGAAAGCCCCCGGCGGGGGCCGGGGGCTTTTGATTGGGTCAGCGTTCGTAGCGGGACCAGTCGGGGTCGGGGAGCATCTGGCGCCAGAGCTCGTAGTTGAAGGTCTTGCGGGTGTAGCCGTGGCTGTTGGTGGCTTCCTGGACGTCGAGGTAGTACCACTTGGAGGTATCCAGGTTGTCGGTCCACTTGTTCATGTTGGTGAGCAGGTCGGCCGGGGACTCGGGCTTGCGCTCAAGGACACGGTTGATGAGGGTCATGGCTTCGGCGCGGGTGATGTTCTGGTCGGGCTTGAAGGTGCCGTCGGGGTAGCCCTTGATCCAGTCGTTGTAGTAGGCGATGCCGATCTCCTTGGCGGCCCAGTGGCCGATGACGTCGGAGAAGGTGGCGGACTTGCCGGACTGGGTCTCGTCAAAGCGGGCGGCGATGGCGGCGAACTCGGCACGGGTGATGGGCTTGTTGGGCTTGAAGGTGCCGTCGGGGTAGCCGGTGATGATGCCGAGGGCGGACATGGTGGAGATGGGGTTGTTGTACCACTTGCCGTAGGCAACGTCGGAGTAGGTGTTGGAGGTGGTGAAGGCGCCGTCGCGGACTTCGTCACGCAGGAGGCGGAAGAAGATGGTGGCGACTTCGGCACGGGTGATCTGGCCGTTGGGATGGACGGTGCCGTCCGGATAGCCGATGACGTAGGCGAAGTGGTCGGTCTTGTTCAGCATCCCGGTGTCCTTGTTGATGATGGTGGGGATGATGATGGG
>JABLTN010100703.1_pt1 | contig 11852 bp, 8 predicted proteins | sample 7160141 | NCBI WGS metagenome assembly JABLTN01 (sample SAMN14651226, study PRJNA627086) | human gut metagenome | isolation source: feces | host: Homo sapiens | reverse complement strand
CCGGTACATTGATGATGCGGCGCAGGCGCAAATTATCTGTCGGATTGGCAATGACCCACAGATACGCCAGCATGTCTTTTACTTCTGCGCGGTCAAAGAATCGCAGACCGCTGACAATGCGATATGGCACACCGTTTCTCTTGAATGCGCTCTCAATGCTGTTGGACAGCACATGATTGCGATATAAAATTGCATAATCGCTGAAGTGTTTTCCGTCAGCGACACCTTCGGTAATCATACGAGCGACATATTCCGCTTCGCCTTCCTGTGTATCCGAACGGTGGAATCGAATTTTTGCGCCGTCACCGTTGTCTGTCCAAAGCTCTTTGCCTTTGCGGCGCGCGTTGTTGCGAATCAGCTCATTTGCCGCACTCAAAATATTTTGCGTAGAGCGATAATTCTGTTCCAATCGAATGGTCGTTGCGTTTTTGTATTGACCCTCAAATTCCAAAATATTTGTGATGGTTGCGCCGCGAAACTTGTAAATACTCTGATCGTCATCACCGACAACACAGATGTTTTCATATCCGCCTGCCAGCAGGCTGGTCAGTACATACTGTGCATGGTTGGTATCCTGATACTCATCCGCCATAACATAATGGAACTGTCTTTGATAGCGCTCCAAAATGTCCGGATTGCCCTGCAGCAGCTGCACAGTTTTCATAATAATATCATCAAAGTCCATGGCATTGGATTCTTTGAGCTGCTTTGCATATTGTTTGTAAATTTCTGCTACAGTAGACTTGTAATAATCCTCTGTATTTTCTACGGCGTACATGCGCGGCGTCTGTAAATTATCTTTTGCTCTGCCGATTGCGCTGGCGACACCGCGTACATCAAATACTTTGTCGTCCAGCTTGTTATTTTTAATAATCGCCGTCAAAACCCGCTTTTGGTCATCGGTATCGTAAATTGTAAATGAGCGGTCATAACCAATGGCGTCACATTCTCGGCGCAAAATGCGCACACACATAGAGTGAAACGTACTTGCCCAAATATCTTTGGCAAATTCTTCTCCCAGTGCGCGCTGCAGGCGGCTTTGAATTTCCTTTGCGGCTTTATTGGTAAATGTAATCGCCAGAATTTGCCATGGGCGGGCGGGATTGACGCGGCACAAGGTCTCTGCGCGCATACGATGTTCTTCCGTCGGATTGCGCAGGTATTCTCTCAAGAACAGCAAATCATCTTCTGTGGCGTCCTCCGGCGCATATGCATAGGAGTATCCTTCGCCAAATCGCAAAATATTGATGATGCGATTGATTAAAACCGTTGTCTTGCCGCTTCCGGCACCTGCCAGCACGAGCAGCGGGCCTTCGGTGTGAAAGACAGCCTCGCGCTGTTTTTCATTTAAATGCTGAAATTCTCGTTCGATAATTGCCGCACGCATTGCAGCGTATTGTATGTCAAATCTTGATTGCTCCATGAGCGTCTCCTTTATTTCCGTGCTTTCCTAACAAATCTAATTTATTGTATCATTGCAGGTATAAAATATCAAGTCGATGAACAACAGGGTGGCAGCGGTATCATCCCGCGCCACCCTGCAATCGCTTGTCTTATAATTGCTCGATTTTTTGTTTTACCGTGTCGTAATCCGCCACGGCATTGATAAATTCCAGCAAAGCATTGGCCGTCATATGGGAAGGCAAATCCAGCGCTTGAAGCAATTGTTTGCGCTTTTCCTGACTGCCCGGCATACCGGTTAATCCCCACTCGTAAAAGTCTGCTTTGGTAATTTGCGGACGGTTGGGTCTGCTGTCCAGACAATCAACACCGGCTTTTTGGAGTGCCTGTATAATCACTTGGTTTGGTACACCCTCTACGCCCAGCGTTCCTTCTTTCGAGCCTTTTGTCTTGCGTTTTTCTTTTCCGGCAATCTGCGGAATATAGGCGTGGCGAATCTGATTGCTCGGAATCGCGCCACGCAAATAATTGCGAATGACAAAGCCCGCGCCATCGCTGTCCGTCAGCATCAAAATGCCGCGTTCCGCCGCAATGCGGCGAATCAACTTTAATTTTTCCTTGTTGTTAAAGATGGCAAAACCGCCGGTTTCGATGACAACAGTATCTACCAGCTGTTTGATTTTATTGACATCATACCGGCCTTCTACAATAATTGCCTCTTTGATGTGTATCATCGTCTGTTTGATTTCCTTTCTTCCAAGTTTTCCGCCAATTGCAGCAGCAGCAGTTCCAATACCTTCTGTCGATCAGAACCGGCGGACTTCATGGCAACATCGCTCTCTCCGCACAGCAATACCGCGCACCGCAGCCACTTCACAGAAAGCTGCGCGGCAGACTGCTGCATTTTCCGAGCATAATACGGGGACTTGCTGCCGAGCAGTTCCATGAGCTGCGCTTCGCTGCTGTGTGCCTCAAGAGCAAGTCGTGCTGCGTATAATCTCTGCATATGGCGTGCCACAGCGGCAAGCAATACAATCGGTTCATTTTTTTGTGCAATCAATTCTTGAACCAATCCCAATGCGCGGTCAAATCGCTGTGCCGTAATCGCGTCAGTCAAATCGAACGTTACGGCGTCCAGTACTTTGGTACATACCGCGTCAATATCACTTTTTCTGACGGAATCCGTTGCGCTGTGTGCACAGGCCTTCTCAATCTCTGACAGCAGATTGGTCATAGACGTACCGCAGATAAACAGCAAATAGTCACACGTATCGTTGTCTATCTGCTTGCCTGCCGCGCGCACATGTCGTTTGACCCATGGAATTAAATCATGCCGTTCTAACTGGGAAAAATTTGCAATACACCCTGTTTTTGCAATGGAAGTATACAATTTGGTGCGCTTGTCCGGTTTGAGTTCTATCGTATCATAGTAAAAGACCAAGCAGACGAACTCCGGCAAATCGCTTAGAATGGCGGGCAGTTCGTCTTTGAGTGCGGCAGTCGGCTTAAAGATATCCAAATCCTTCACGACAATCATGCGGCGTTCCGCCATCATCGGAAAACTGTCCACCGTATCGCGCAAATCTTCTGCGGTCAGCGAAGCGCCTTCAAATACTGTGTAGTTGAAATCACGAAAGGTTTCATCAACGACCTCTTTGTCCAGCGCTGTCAAATAATGCTGTTTTAGGTAGGCTTCTTCTCCGCCGATGACATACAACGAACCGACCGTATGATTTTTTAAATCTTGTTTGAGTAATTGTGTTCCATCTGTCTTGCTGGACTTCTTTGCTTTGGGCGGCATCGTTTTCACTCCTCTTCTCGCACGGTTTTCCAAATAATTGTTCCGGAAACATAGGGATTGCTCGCCGGAATCCCGTCATAGCTCTCTTTGCTGTTCCAGCCGTTTTCTATCACAAGCTGTTCGGGACGAATGCGCCGCAAAATTTCGTGCATCTTATCCGCATCTTCCGTAAAACTGCCAGCTACCAGCAAGGTATCACAGGCCAGCGGATACTGTTCCGTCAGCTCCAGCAGCATTTTCTGTGTCAGCGCACGAACCGTTACTATGTTGTGCTGTTCCGATTGCATGCGCACAACCAATTTGCGCTCGGTGCGCCCCAAAACAGACAATCCCAGTACCGGATCTCCCACCTGTAATTCGTTCTGCGGCGCGGTTTTATCATACGGGATGTTTTGCTCGCGCAATATTTTCATAAATTTTGGGTACACTGCATTCTTTTCGCGGTTTTCCTCCGGCAAAATTACCATATCCACCGGAATTTCCTGCAAAAGCTCACTGGCGTTTCGAGCGGCGGATTTGTCTACAGAAGTCAGTATGAACAAATCAATATTTTGCTGATTGTTCCAATCCATGTATTGTTTGATGTCCTCCACGGCGTCATGGTATCCGGTTGCACTGCAGTCAATTAGCGCCAGTTCATCGCCGCAAGACACCAAAATAGCTTGCCCGTTTCCCTCGGATAAAACAGTAACCGTCCAATCGTCCCACGCCGCATTGCTGCGGGACAGGCTGACGCCAATCAATACGGCTGTTATCATCGGCGTGCATATTGCGAGCACGCGCTTATTCGCCAGCCACAGCATCAAAATCATCAGGATACTGACGAGAACGGACAAAAGAAAATCTACGGTATTCTCACAGTATAGCACACCGAACGGGATTGCTGCAAAGAAATCTCCAATTTGATATACATAATCTGTCAGCCATGCCGCCGGTTTCAGGACGATGCCCGCCAATGGCGCGGAAATGATGCCAAGGACACCACCGAGAAAAAGCAGCGGAAACAGCAAAGAAATAGCCCAAAGTGCCAATAGATTGGAAAAAATCGAAAAGACAGACAAATATCCAAAATGATACAGCAAAAATGGCGTCGTCAATGCGGCGGAGGAAACCGAACAGCCAAGACTTCCCATTACGCCACGATATACTTTTTTCAATCTGCGCGGCATTCGTTTGGGAACCGAAAAGATATGCTGGTATTTCCAAGCAAAGCACAAAATTCCCAGTGTCGAGGTAAACGACAGCTGCAGGCTGACGGATAACAGCGCATCCGGCAGAACCAGCAAAATAAGCAAGAGCGCGAAAAATAGCGCATTGACACTGTCATATTCTTTTCGCAGGGCAAACGCCAATAAAATCAGCCCATACATCACACAGGCACGAACGACTGACGGTGACCAGCTGACCATGAGATAAAATGCAAGCAGCACAGGAATGCCAAGATACGTGCCGATTTTTCTTCCAAGCAGCAACAGCAGCATCGAAATCAAAAATCCTACATGCAGACCAGACAGTGCAATGACATGTGATAAACCCGCACGCCGCAGGTGATCGGTATCTGTCGTGGTCAGGGCAGTGCGATCTCCGGTTGTCAGGGCGCGCCAAAGGGCAGCCTGCCGCTCGGTTCCGTGCTGCATGTAAACAGCGCGCAATGTTTGCGCAAATGCCTTGGGATAATAGCGCAGAGGCCGATGGCTCGGTGCTGTCACAACCATGCCAAATTCTTCGTTGACGTGTGCCAAAATCGCATAGCCTTGTGAGCGATAATACGAAGCGCGGTCAAATCCCTGCGTTTGGTTGGGAATATAAAAGTCAAACGTAGCAGTCAGTTCATCTCCGGGCTTGATGTCCTGCTCCGTCTTGGGCAGGTATGCCAGCGTCCGAAAATTGAGTGGGCATCCGATGCGGGAGCCGATGACACGAATTTCCACGCGCTGACCGGTATCATACTGTTTTGGGAAGTCTGTCACTTCAACAATCACGGAAAGCAGACCATTTCCATCCGAACAGGAAACATCCCGCGAGCAATGTCAGCGCCAATACCCACGGCAGCGAAAAAGAACGCAAAGCCAGAGCCACACCGGCGGCAAATGCCGCGGAAAACCAAATCACCGGACGCTTCATCGGTATGCCCTCCCCTTTTAGATAGAAAGCGAGGTGGTGTTCCTTTTCCGGAACACCACCTCAGTTGTATCAACAAACTATGCGCATTAGCCTGGAGGCCATGTCATATCACGGCCGGACAGAACATGAAAATGCAGATGGAATACACTCTGCTGTGCCTGTTCTCCAATGTTGGAGACAATGCGAAAGCTTTCAATGCCCTTTTCCTTTGTGATTTTTGCAATTGCTTCAAAGCACTTTGCGACAATCATGCTGTTTTCCGGTGTTACTGCGGCAGCAGACGGGATATGCTGCTTGGGAATCACCAAAAAATGAGAAGGTGCCGCCGGAGCAATATCATTGAATGCATAGCAGTACTCGTCTTCGTAGACCTTTACGGACGGAATTTCGCCGGAAATGATCTTGCAAAACAAACAATCAGTCATTACCACAAACCTCCTTTATTGAAGGAATAAGAATATAAAATTCTTATGATTACTTAACAATACCGGCAACTACAGAACAAACTGCCTGCAGTGCCTCATCCAGCTTCTCCGGCTTCTTGCCGCCTGCGGATGCGGAGTCCGGACGACCGCCGCCGCCACCGCCGCACAGCTTTGCAACTTCCTTGATGATCTTGCCAGCGTGTGCACCAGCCTTGACAGCGTCCTTGCCAGCTACACACAGCAGCTGAATCTTGCTCTCACCGGTAACCGTTGCCAGAACAGCAACGCCATTTGCATTGCGTTCCTTGAGAATGTCACCAATCGAACGCATAACCTCCGGCGTGTCATCCAGCTTGGCTGCGATAACAGAAACGCCGTTGACGTCTTCTGCAGCGTTCAGCAGTTCAGACAGCTTCATCTCTGCAATCTTGCTGTTCAGGCTGTCTACATTGCGCGTCAGACCGCGAATTTCTTCAACAACCTGATCCGCACGCTGAACCAGATCGGTCGGGGTGGTCTTGAGTGCTGCTGCCGTGTCATTCAGGGTCTTCTGGCGCTCCTCAAACAGCTCCAAGAACTTGCGGCCGGTCAGTGCTTCGATACGGCGCACGCCAGCGGCAACAGAAGCTTCGCTGACAATCTTGAACATGCCTGCCTTTGCCGTGTTGTCCAAATGGGTGCCGCCGCAGAATTCGATAGATACATCACCGGCGCGAACAACGCGAACGATGTCGCCGTACTTTTCTCCGAACAGAGCCATTGCGCCGAGCTTCTTTGCCTCTTCAATCGGCATCTCGTCGGTGCGAACTTCCAGACCTTCCAGAATGATATTGTTGACGATGCTTTCGACCTTTGCAATCTCTTCCGGCGTCATAGCGGCAAAGTGTGTGAAGTCGAAACGAACATGGTCAGCATCGGTGTACGAACCGGCCTGTTCTACATGGCTGCCCAGTACCTGACGCAGAGCTTCCTGCAGCAGATGGGTTGCGGTATGAGAACGGCAGATTGCCTGACGGCGTTCCTTGTCAACCTTGCATACCAGTGTGTCGCCGCGGCTGACAACACCGCTCTTTACAACACCGGAGTGCAGATAAATGCGGCCGTCGCCGTTTTTCTGTACATTGGTAATTTCAATCTCGCAGTCACCGTGGGACATGGTGCCGTAATCCGGTACCTGACCGCCCATCTCAGCGTAGAACGGGGTCTTATCCAGAACAACGGTTACCTTGGAACCGGCGCGAACCGCATCCGTGCTCTCGCCTTCAGAAACCAGAGCGAGTACATTGCCCTCTGCTTCCAGCTGCGTGTATCCGCAGAATTCGGTCTTGAGAGACTTGTCCAGACCCAGATCTTCGGAAGCCCAGCCAACATCGCCCATGCGCTTGCGGTCCTCACGGGAACGTTCCTTCTGCTCCTGAATCAGAGCGTCAAAGCCGTCGCGATCGGTGCTCATGCCCTGTTCTTCCAGAATTTCAATTGTCAGATCAATCGGGAAACCGTAGGTATCATGCAGCTTGAATGCATCGGCAGCCGGAAGCTCCTTAGAACCTGCATTCTTTGCCTTCTCGATCATATCGTGCAGAATGGACAGACCAGCGTCAACCGTTGCATCGAAGCGCTCTTCCTCCACCTGAATAACCTTGCGAATGTACTCCTGCTTCTCAATCAGAGCCGGATATGCGCCGCCGCTTTCGTGAATAACCGTATCACATACCTTGTACAGGAACGGCTCGTTGATGCCGAGCAGCTTGCCATGACGGGCAGCGCGGCGCAGCAGACGGCGCAGCACGTAGCCGCGGCCTTCGTTGGACGGGATAACGCCGTCGCAAATCATCATAACCGTGGAACGGATATGGTCGGTGATAACGCGCAGAGATACATCGGTCTTGTACGATTCGCCGTACGTCTTGCCGGAAATCTTAGACACGTGATCCGTGATATTCTTAACGGTATCTACATCGAACAGGGAATCTACGTCCTGCATAACAACAGCCAAACGCTCCAAGCCCATGCCGGTGTCGATGTTTTTCTGAATCAGGTCGGTGTAGTTGCCGTGGCCATCGTTGTTGAACTGGGAGAATACGTTGTTCCATACTTCCATATAACGGTCGCAGTCACAGCCTACGGTACAACCCGGCTTGCCGCAGCCGTACTTTTCGCCGCGGTCAAAATAAATCTCCGAGCACGGACCGCACGGACCGGAGCCATGCTCCCAGAAGTTATCTTCCTTGCCAAAACGGAAAATGCGGTCCGCCGGCACACCGATCTTCTTGTTCCAAATCTCAAATGCCTCGTCATCGTTTTCATAGATAGACGGGTACAGACGATCTTCCGGAATTTCCATTACCTTGGTCAGAAACTCCCAGCTCCAAGTGATGGCTTCTTCCTTGAAGTAATCGCCAAAAGAGAAGTTGCCGAGCATCTCGAAGAAGGTACCGTGACGAGCGGTCTTGCCTACGTTCTCGATGTCGCCGGTGCGGATACATTTCTGGCAGGTCGTCACGCGGCGGCGCGGCGGCTCCTGCTCACCGGTAAAGTACGGCTTCAGCGGTGCCATGCCGGAATTGATCAGCAGCAGGGACTTATCGCCCTGCGGGATCAACGAAAAGCTCGGCAGACGCAGATGGCCTTTTGATTCAAAGAATTCGAGAAACTTTTCACGAATCTCATTCAAACCCATGTAATGCATACATTTGCCTCCATATGATATTAAAATAAATTTTAAACAACCGATATCCGTCATACAAACAAAAAAGCCCTCGCCCCAACAATAGGGGCGAAGGCTATAGCTCTACGCGGTACCACCCTAATTTGCCGCTGTGCGGCATCTCAGTGAGCCCTTAACGCGGGCAGACGACTCGGTTTATTCCGAATAGCTCAGAAGCAGCTGACCGTGTTCCGCTCTGCAAGGCTTCCACCGTCCCCTGCTCTCTAGTAGGCTTATCCACTGTCTCATTTCGTCATCGCCATTTTGGTTGTATAACAAATTTTATTATACAGTTTTTCCACGAGATGTCAAGGGTGTTATGCTTTTTTAATCGGATTTGCCGCTTTTTCCTTGCGCAGAATCGAGAACTCCGAAACCTGGAACGGGAATTTGAGATGAATGCGCATCATTGCCGAACGCGCCGCATCCAGCACTTCGCCGTCATCGTTGGTCATGTTCTCGACCTTAAACGAGTAAACCGGCTTGCCCGGCTGCATCAGTTCCAGTGTGTCGCCGCTGAAGAATCGGTTTTTCAGAACAAAAACCGCATTTCCATCCTCATCGCAGCTGTCAAACAGACCGGAGATTTCCCAGTCTCGAATGTACATGACATCCGGATAATACTGACCCTTCGGATCTCTGCCGAAGTAGAAGCCGGTAAAATACTCGCGGTGGCTGATTTTTCCGATTTCTTCTCGAATGTCCTCCGGAACCTTGAAATCCGGTGTCGGATTTTCAAAATATGCATCAACGGCGCGGCGATACGATGCGGTAATACCTGCGGTGTAATACGCCGTCTTGGCGCGGCCTTCGATTTTGAACGAGGTGACACCTGCTTCAATCAGCTCCGGAATGTGGTCAATCATGCACATATCTTTGGAATTGTACAGATACGTGCCGCGCTCGTCCTCATCGACCGGAAAATACTGTCCCGGGCGCTTTTCTTCCATCAGCGCGTATTTCCAGCGGCACGACTGCGCACAGGCGCCGTGGTTCGCATCTCTGCCGGTTGTATAGTTGGAAATCAGACAGCGGCCGGAGTACGAAATGCACATCGCTCCGTGCACAAAACATTCGATCTCCACCTCCGGCGGGATGTGGTCGCGGATGGTTTTGATTTCTTTCAGTGTCAACTCACGTGCCAATACAATGCGCTCAGCGCCCATATCCACCCAGAACTGCGCCGCCTCATAGTTGAGGATGCTGGCCTGCGTGCTGATGTGCAGCGGCATGTTCGGAACAATACGCTTTGCTACGCGAATGACGCCCAAATCCGACACGATAATCGCATCGGCATGATAGAGATACAGCTTTTTCAGATACTCCTCCAGCTCCGGAAACTCCGGAGATCTGGGAGAAATATTGACCGTCACATAGATTTTGACACCGCGCTCGTGCGCATAGGCGATGCCGTCGCGCAGCTCTTCATCCGAAAAATTGCCGGATGCCGCGCGCATGCCAAAGTGTTTTCCGGCGAGATATACTGCATCTGCGCCGTACGCAATGGCGTACTTCAGGCGCTCCATATCTCCTGCCGGCGCCAAAACTTCAGGTTTGTTCATATTATCCATTCCATTCTTACGTTTTAATTAGATTTCGCTTCTGCTTCGAGCTGAGCAATGTTTTTGTTGTGGTCTGCCAGTGTCTTTGCATACAAATGCTTGGTTCCGGCGTCATCTGCGACAAAGTAGTAATAATCGGTCTGGTTTGGATTTGCCGCTGCCTTGAGTGCATCCATACCCGGATTGCAAATCGGTCCCGGCGGCAGTCCCTTGGATGTATACGTGTTATACGGGCTGTCCGATTTCAAATCTGCTTTGGTCAGATTTTTGTGTCCGACTGCGTATACAACCGTCGTGTCCATGTTCAGATACGGATATTCGGATGCATTGTTCAATCGGTTATGGATGACACTGGATACGTTGTACATGTCCTCGGAATTGACGGATTCCTTCTGTGTGATCGACGCGATAATTACCATGTCAGAGACGGACAAATCCTTTTCCTTGCAGATCTGCGCCAGGCTCTTGCCGTTGGATGCATCATTGAGCTTGTTTTCAAAGTTGCCGAGCATCTTGTTGATGATCGTATCCGCAGAATCGCTGAGATAAAATTCATATGTATCCGGGAACAGGTATCCCTCCAACCGATTGGTCTGATTACCCAGATCGTCCGGCAGGAAATCGTAGTTAAACGTATCGTTCTGCAGTGCAGACTGAAGCTCCTGCTTGGAGCTGAGTCCGTTTTTAACCAGTGTATCAACAATTTCGTTGACGGTATAGCCTTCCGGAATGGTGACAGTCACCGTGCTCTTACTGGTCAGACGAATCTGGTTAACAATGGCGCGGTAGTCCATGTTGGAGTTGAGCGTCCACATACCCGGACGGAACTCAACGTCTTTATAAACTGTGCTGGTAAACAGGTGGAACAACGAGCCGTAATGAATCACGCCGCTTTTATCCAGCAGCTTGGATACCTCGCCCACCGTTGCATCCTCCGGAATGGTAACTGTGATGTCTTTGTCCGGCTTTGCAAGGGCAAAGAGGTCATTGCTCAGCAAAATACCGCTTCCTGCCAGCACGGCGGAAATGACCAAAATCATCACCAGATACTTGATGGTACCGCCGATACGCTTTTTCTTTTTTTTGTTCGATTTCATATCTCTATCCTTTCTGATGTTATTTTAGGACAATTCGAATGATAAAGCTGGAAATAAAGATGAAAAATCCCGGATTAACGACACAATCTCGCACGGCATCCCATTTTGTCGATGGATTTGGCTTCATCTTGCGTAAATTCCCGCGCTGAATCTGGGTTTCCAGCGAACGCAGCGTCAAATACAGCGTCAGCAGGAATAAAATCACGTTGATAAACGTGAAGTATTTCCAGATGCCAAAAGAACTGTACAAATGAATCAGATAATTGATAATGTAATAATAACAGTTGTTGATGACGTGCGCAAGGATTGCTGGCCAGATGGAATCAAACATGTAAACCAAATAGGCATAGGCACAGCCGGCAATCAGCGGGCCAACAAAGCTGAGCAAAGAGCCGTGCAGCATGGCGAAGCAGACACCGCTCAGCACGATGCTGACAACGGTTCCCGCCCTGCACTCAAAAGAGGAAAACAAGGCGCCGCGCACAAACAATTCTTCCACAATGGGAGAGAACACAACAATGCCCAGAAAGCTGAGGAAACCGTAATGATTTCCCGCGCCGCTTGTCGTAATCATCGCGCTGATGTCAATGTCGTTCGCACCGCACACAACATAAGCGACCAAATTGCTGAGAAACGACAAAAAAGAAACCGCAAGGGCAAATTTTACCGTAAATCCAAAGTACACAGGCAGCTTGTCCGGCTGCTTTTCCCATCGAAAATTCAGCCGAAAATTTT
>JABLTN010118411.1_pt1 | contig 11860 bp, 14 predicted proteins | sample 7160141 | NCBI WGS metagenome assembly JABLTN01 (sample SAMN14651226, study PRJNA627086) | human gut metagenome | isolation source: feces | host: Homo sapiens | reverse complement strand
GTTATAAATCTAATGATGACCGCATTGGAGCTATGAATCTGTATCGTATGGGAATAGACTATCTTGCAGATAGCCAAGTACCTAATACAGTTGTAGCAGAGTAAACTCTGCTGCAAAGGGTGCTGTCAACCACCCTATGATGTAACGCCACTTTAGATAGCAATATCTATTGGGGTTAAAGGTCGGAGGTGTAAACCGTTAGTACGACTGGGCAGTTACAAGCCCATGACCTTTAGGTCGTGGGTAGTTGACAGGACACCTCCATACGAAAATATTCTATCACAATTATTCTCTATTTACTAATGAGTTTCGTTATTATAAAATAATTGTAAAATAGTCAAAGGAGGACAAGAGGTTGGATAATAAGGAACTTTTATCTATGAGTGATGGTCTTTTAATTCAATTATTACAGAAAAATGCAAGATATAAGGTTTCTGACCTAGCCGCCGCGCTAGCAGAATCTAAAGACAGCATTGTAGAAAGATTAAATAGACTAGAAAAAGAGAAGATTATTTGTGGTTACCATACTATTGTCAACTGGGACAAGACAAATACTGAACTTGTGACTGCGATGATTGAGATTAATGCTATTCCTGAAAGAGAATATGGTTATGATCGTATTGCATCACACATTTATAAGTACGAAGAAATTGAGACAATGTATTTATTATCAGGTGATTATGATTTTATGTGCATTGTAAAGGGTCGTACTATGCAGGAAGTCGCACACTTTGTTGCATCTAAATTAGCATGTATTCCAGGTGTTACAGGAACAAAAACAACATTTGTGTTAAAGCCATATAAGACAGATGGACATGTCCTAGTAGATGATGAAGATGGTAAAAATACGCGACTGGTGGTGACTCCATAAAATGGATTATGAGAAGAAATTAAGTACTGCAGCACAAACTATTAAACCAAGTGGTATTCGTAAGTTCTTTGATCTTGCGAACCAGATGGAAGGTGTTATTTCATTAGGTGTAGGGGAACCTGATTTTGCGACACCTTGGAAGATTAGAGAAGCTGCAATCTATTCAATTGAAAAAGGACGTACTTTCTATACCGCAAACAGAGGTTTATTAGAATTACGTCAGGAAATTAGTAATTATTATTATCGTCGTTTTGGTGTACATTATGATCCTGAAAATGAAATCATTGTGACTGTAGGTGGTTCAGAAGGTATCGATATCGCAGTAAGAGCCTTAATGAATCCAGGTGATGAAATGATTATCTTAGACCCAGGATATGTTGCTTATGAACCAAGTGTTATTCTTTCAGGAGGAGTACCTGTAAGAATTCATCTAGAAGAAAAAGATGAATTCAAATTAACACCTGAAAAGCTTAAAGCAGCTATTACACCAAAGACAAAGGTCATGTTGATCAACTTCCCTTCAAACCCAACAGGTGGGGCAATGACAAGAGAAGACTATGAGAAACTTGTACCTATTATTAAAGAATCAGGTATTATTGTTATATCAGATGAAATCTATGCAGAATTAAGTTATGAAGAACCATTTAGTACATTGGCTTCATTCCCAGAAATCAGAGATCAGATTATTGTCATCAATGGTTTCTCTAAAGCTTATGCTATGACAGGCTGGAGATTAGGTTATGTTCTTGCAAACCCAGTATTCTCTAAGGCAATGTGTAAGATTCATCAGTATATTATCATGTCAGCACCTACTGGTGCACAATATGGTGCAATAGATGGACTGAGACATTGTGATAAAGAAGTAGAAGAAATGAGAGCCTCTTATCTCTCACGTAGAAACTTCCTTGTAAAAACATTTAATGATATGGGACTTCATACATTTAACCCAATGGGTGCTTTCTATGTATTCCCATGTATCCGTTCTACAGGACTTACATCTGAAGAATTCTGTGAAGAACTATTAAATGATCAGAAGGTAGCCTGTGTACCAGGTACAGCCTTTGGTGATGCTGGAGAAGGATTTATTCGTGTCTCTTATGCATACTCACTAGAAGAATTAAAAATTGCGACTGAGAAGATTAAACTATTCTTAGATAACTTAAAAAACAGATCTCATTAGAGGTCTGTTTTTTCTCTTTCCAGCATCTCCTGATAGCTATAAACACAGCCACAGTAGTTCTGTCTATACATATGATATTCATCACTCATACGTGTTGATTTCAAATAACCATTATCCTTCTTAAAATCACTATGAAGGAATTTTGGTGTTTCTAGATCTAAATCATCACCAATCTCATTGATCCATTGGCTATTCTTATGAGGAGAAACAGACAACACAGTTGTCCAATAATCAAAACCATGCATTCTAGCATAATCTCTTGCTTTCTCCATTCTTACTTTATAACACACATAACAGCGGTAGCCCTTTTCTCCAGTATCCTTATATGGCGCAATATGCGTTAAATATTCTTCAGGATCATAGGTATCCTCTACCACTTGTACATTCTGGTTCTCTTTATCATTGAACTCTTTCACAAATCTTTCTAATTCAGATTCACGACGATGATACTCATCAGCAGGGTAGATATTACTATTTGTATAATAAATAGTAATATCAAAGTACTGACATAACTCTTTAATTACATTAGAAGAACAAGGACCACAGCATGCATGAAGCAATAACTTTGGACGTCCTTCTAAATGTTTAAGAGTCTCCAACATCACTAAACGATAATTCTGTTTCATTAGTGGATAAACATTGCATCACCAAATGAGAAGAAACGATACTTCTCATTTACTGCAATCTTATAGGCATTTAAAATATGTTCTCTACCTGCAAGAGCACTTACAAGCATCACTAATGTAGATTTAGGAAGATGGAAGTTTGTGATCAATGCATCGATACCAGTAAATGTATAACCAGGATAAATAAAGATATTTGTATTTTCATGAGCTGCTTTGAAGCATCCATATTTAGAATGGTTGGCTTCTAGTGTACGACAAGAAGTAGTACCCACCGCAATAATACGTCTACCTTCTTTTTTAGCCTGATTTAATTTTTCAGCGACTTCTTCACTGATTTCATAATATTCACTATGCATATGATGTTCTAATACATTTTCTACCTTAACAGGTCTAAATGTACCTAAACCAACATGTAAAGTCACATCTAGGATTTCAACCCCTTTTTCTCTTACTTTCTGAAGTAATTCTTCAGTAAAATGTAAGCCTGCAGTAGGGGCAGCAGCACTACCTTCTACCTTTGCATAGACTGTCTGATAACGATCAGGATCATTTAACTTTTCTTTAATATATGGTGGTAAAGGCATAATACCTAACTGATCTAGAATTTCATAGAAGATTCCATCATAAATCATCTTGAAGATACGAATACCTTCTTCTCTGATTTCAGTACACTGAGCCTTTAAACGACCATCACCAAAAGTAATCACAGTACCTAGCTTTACAATCTTCGCATTACCTACTAAACATTCCCATAAATCATCATGAAGATCTTTTAATAAAAGAACTTCTACATGTCCACCCGTTTCTTCCTTAAGACCATAAAGACGTGCTGGAATAACCTTTGTATTATTTCTTACAAGCACATCACCTGGCTTTAGATAATCGAGAATATCATAGAAATGTTTATGTTCAACATCTCCTGTTTCTTTATCTAGAACCATTAAACGTGAAGTATCACGTTTCTTTAATGGTGTCTGTGCAATTAATTCTTCCGGAAGATCATAATCAAATAATTCAATATCCATAAAACTAAAACGCCCTTTCATAAACATCACGACCATACTGTTCTAAGAATTCTTCCTTAAAATCAGCTAAACGGTCTTCTTGAATTGCTTTTCTAATATCTGCTGCAAGATCTAATAAGAATGCAACATTGTGAATAGATAATAAAGACTTACCAAAGATTTCATCACACTTGTGAAGATGTCTTAAATAAGCTCTTGTATAATTTCTACATGCATAACAATGACACTTATCATCAATAGGAGTAAAGTCACGTTTATACTTTTCATTATTGATATTCATACGTCCATGATGTGTCATAAGTGCACCATGTCTAGCGACACGTGTAGGAAGTACACAGTCAAACATATCAATACCTCTCATAGCACCTTCAATTAAATCAATAGGATTACCTACACCCATTAAATATCTAGGCTTATCTTCAGGTAACCACTTAACACTATCTTCAATCATTTTATACATGATTGGTTTAGGTTCACCTACAGAAGTACCACCAATAGAATAACCAGGGAAATCCATATCAACTAAAGTCTTAGCACTTAGTTCACGTAAATCCGCAAACTCACCACCCTGGACAATACCAAATAAAGCCTGGTCTTCTCTCTTATGTGCTTCCTGACCTCTCTTAGCCCATCTTAATGTTCTTTCTACAGAGTTCTTCATATAATCATGAGTACATGGATAAGGTGCACATTCATCAAAACTCATAATAATATCAGCCCCTAAATCTTCCTGAATTGCGATAGACTTTTCAGGAGATAAGAATAGCTTAGAACCATCCACAATACTCTTGAAGGTAACACCTTCTTCTTCAATCTTACGTGTCTTACCTAATGAGAATACCTGGAATCCTCCAGAGTCTGTAAGAATAGGTCCATCATAGTTCATGAACTGATGAAGCCCGCCTGCATCTTTTACAATATCACTACCTGGTCTTAACCATAAATGATAAGTATTCGCAAGTACAACCTGAGAGCCCATTTCTTTAAGCTGTTCAGGAGAAATACCTTTTACTGTTGCCAGTGTTCCTACAGGCATGAACATAGGTGTTTCTACATCACCATGTGGTGTATGAAGAATCCCATATCTTGCGCCTGTCTGTTTACATACGTGTTTACATTCATACCAAAAATCTTTCATAACATCACCTCGATAACCTTGCCTATTATACGAAAAAATAGCCATTAAATCAATAAAAAAGGGGAAAGCTCCCCTTTCTTAAGAATATTATTTGTGTTTTAAGTCATCCAGTTTTTTAAGGATTAGAAGACCAAAGATAATAATCAGTCCAATAATCATTACGCCATAGGATCTAATGTTTGTATCATAAGGTGATATAATATACACTATTTGTTCGACACAAACTAAAGCGAAAAGTGATGAAATAAACCAAATGACAAATTTTACTACAATACTGTCTTTCATAAAATTTCCTCCATCTAAATTATAACAAATTTTGTTATAAAGAATGATAAAATAAAAAAGAGGTGAAGACGAATGGTTTAGCACTTGCAATCATTACTCCTAAATGGATGACTTATTTATTAAACAAAGATGAAACTGTAGCTGGAGACTTTGCTCGTTTTGGTTTAAATGTGATGGGTATTCAAGATCAAGGTAATGATCAAGATAATGCAAAAGCAGGAATTGAAGCTTTACAAAACTTCATTAAAGATGAACTTCTTTTACCTACAACACTTAGTGAAATGAATATTACAGATGAAAAATTTGACGAATTAAAGGTTAAGGCTTGTTATGGTCAAGACTCTTTACCAAGAGCTTATCGACCATTGAGCCAAGAAGATTATTTAAATATTTATAAAATGTGTTTATAAGGGGAGGCGTTTAGCTTCCTTTTTGTTTATAATAAAGTAAAGGGTTGTTTTTTGAATAATGTTGTACACTTTAATATGATTCTAGAAATCAATCAATTACTTAAAGAAAATAATATAGAATACTCAATTCATGGTGTTGGTGGATGTACATGCTGTGGGTTAGAACTTAGACAAGATGGTAAAAGTTATCCACAGATAAGATTTTAGAAATCATAAATGGTTCTTTAAAAAATCACTGGATTTATGTTCAAGAAAACAAAAATCAGCCAGGATTTCTTACAGTTCATTCAAAATTTGATAAAAAACCTTGACTATAAAGTAACTCTATAGTGTTAGATAAAGTTAAGGAAGGGGTGTTATCTATGAAAACACACGAATTAGAAAAAGAATTAGGAATCTCAAAACATACCATTTTCTATTATGAAAAGGAAGGAATCGTTACACCACAAAGAGATGACAATGGTTATCGTAGTTATAGCCAAGAAGATTTACAAAAATTGATCATGGTAAAATTTTTACGTAATTTAAATATTTCTATTGATGATGTAAAAGCAATTTTAAATAATGAACTAGATTTTAAAGAATGTTTAAAAATCAATCAAATTCATCTAGAAAAACAAATTAAGAGTTTAGAAGAAGTTCAAGGAAATATTGAAATGTATGTAAGAAAAGATTTACCAATGTTACCCGCTTTACAACAAATCCAAAGAGAAACAAAGAATTATAAATTAGGTTATCAAAAAACAACGGATACAGTATCTCTTGGAAGAAGACTTACAAAGAAACTCGCAATAAAAAAATTCTTATATAGATTTATTCCTACATTTTTAATTGTTTTATTCTTTAGTGCTGTGAATGAGCAAGATGTTTTAACAAGAGTACTTTCAGTATTAGTGATTTCATTTGTATTTACAAATGGTTTTATTGCTGCTGATTTCCAGTTTTCACAATTATGGTTAAGATTACCACTTGATCAAACAAGAAATCAATCGGTAGAGTTTTTAAATGATCGTATTCGTTATTATCGTTTTAAAGGTTTCAAGGATAATTTGAAATATTTCTATGCCGTTTTATTTGGAAAAGAAGCTAAGTTTATGAATGAATATAAATATGAAGATATTCAAAGTGTAGAACTTCTTTTAAAACATCGTTATGAAAACTATGGAACACCGATTGCTAGAGATTGGTATGTTCTTGATTATCGCTTTGAATTTAAAGATGGGAATCATTTCTATTTCTATTGTCCTTTTACAATTGATGATGATGCACGTTTTATTGGAATGATTTTAGATGAAAAGGTAGAAAATGTGATTGATAAAGATCATGTCATAGAAGCTTTAAAAAATGGTATTCATTTAAATGATTATGTGAAAAAGACTGAAGATTAAAAGTCTGTAATATTCTATATAAATATATTACAATAAAATTATAAGTACTAACTATTTTTAACGGGAGGAAACAGAAAAGATATATGTATTCTGTGCACTATTTTTGCATTTCATATATATAATTAGGTATTTAACAAAAAAATATATAATAGAAGCATAGATATAATGTAATGTCTACATTGGTAATTTTCTATTTTTTAAACAAGGAGGTGTGGTTATGATTGAATATATATTAATGGGTACAAAAAAACATGGATGTTTAATCGATAATCGTAAAAAAGAAATTATATATTACCAATCGCTAAGTTTGTACGAAAAAATTTTAAAAACCTCCCAGCAATTATTAATTAAATACTCGGATATAAAAAAATTAAGATATGCTATGGGCTTACTACAGGAGTTCGATTTGATAGTGCACAAATTACTATGGAGGTATTAACAAATAACAATACAAGTTATGATATTCCAGTTACGTATAACTCAACAAAAAATAAAGATATACTTTCATTTATAGAAATACTTAAAAGTTCAAATTTATTAATTGAGGATCCATATAACATTTTCAGTTTATATCCTGAGACGAATCTAGATTTTATAGATTTTATAAAATTTATAAATAAAGAGCATTATAAAAAAGGATAATTACTGCTGATTTATTAATTGAAAATACAGAAATTTTAAATTCCTTTTTGTGTTTTCTTGGAGCAAGCACTCTATTACTATGGTTATTAATTGATAAATAGTATTTTGCTTAAATGACATGAAAATTTATTTTTTAGATATAACCAGTGTATACAAAATTAAACATTATATGAACAATACAAATGAAAAAGAAATGCTGCTTTAGGTAATTATATTACGCAGCAAAAATATCATAATGATACTCATGATATGCTTCTTTAGGTGAAATAGGCAATGGTATTAAGATAAAGAAAACTAATACCTTCGTGTCATTAAGAAAGGGTGTTTGCTATAAAATAGCAGACACCTTTTCTATTACCGCTAAAAAGCATTTGAAAATAATATGGTTTATGAACTGCTCCTAAAGAACTATTACATAGTTCTAAAAAATACATTCCTAAAATAATAGTGCATAATAAATTATGTTAGGATGCTCTATAATTTAGAAGCTTACATGATCTTTTATGGCACATTTAAATGATTTTTATGGTCTTTTTGGGAATAGAATTAAGGACTTTAGTTAAATACATGGAATGTGTGAAGTAGTATTATTTACTATACGTAATATCTAGTTTTATAATACAAAAAATCCAGGAAAATAATCCTGGATTAATCAAATGTAACATATTCGTTATCTAAAGGTTTAGCCCCTTCAACATGATCTACATCAAGAACACAGATATTCGCATTCATAGATGGATCATATTCAATATGTGTATGACCTTCTAATAGAAGCCATTCATTAGGTATGAATTTAGACGCATATTCACTTACACAAAGCATACCAATTAATGAAGTATCCTGTTCACAGCATACCATTGCATAACGACCAAGAATAAAACCATTAGGAATCACTTTATCACGACCAATGAATTTACCTTTGATCTTGATTGTCTTTTGATCATAACGTTCTGGATGTTCCATCGCATCATAACAGAAGATACCAAAATCATGATCCGCAACTTCTAAATGATCCTGTGTATAATCATATGGTAATTCATCATCCTGCATAGTATTTACAGAACCATCTTTATTTTCATAGATGATCTGACATACAGGATTCATTGCCTTGATGTTGTTTCTTAAAGTAGACTTCTTTATACCATCTTCGATACGGTTAAAGATGACTAAATCACTCTTAGCACAATGTTGGAATAAAAGTGCACGCATGTTATTCACATAAAGCTGGAAAGTAGAGGCATTGATAGTAGTTAGAATCTGTACAACATCCCAGTTTTCAGGGAATGGTGATTCTACAAATTGATCTACATTCCACATACCATTAAATTCTACAAGAACCTGTGTAGGATGATATTTTTCCTTTAAATCCTTAAAGAAATCGGCACTCAAGTCTTCTTCATTCTCTACATAAACAATTTCACAGTTATGTTCCTTAATTGCAGCTTCATTATATTCTACTTCACCTTCTTCTGTCACAATAAGCACAGATGTCTCATAATCACAGAAGTCAGTATTAATAATTGTATCGTTGATAAATGTTGTTTTACCACTTTCTAAAAAGCCAGTAAATAGATAAATTCTTGTTTCTAAATTATCCATACATTAACCTTTCATTAAATCATAGATTTTATGTGCATCAAGCTTTTCACCAATCACACACATTCTTCCACCAACATCTGGTGTACATTCACGGATTTCATAATCACCACTTACAAAGTCAAACTCAAACCACTTACCATCAGTACCCTTTACAATACCCTTAGAACGAAGAATATGACCTAAAGATTCATCAGTACCTAAAGTCTTTAACTTATCATCAAGTTCTTCTTTAGTAAATGGATGTGCTGTTTCAATACCAATACTATTGAATACTTCATCTGCATCATGCATATCTTCTTCATCATAGTATAATGTGCTGTCTCCATCATGGTGATGATGTTCATGATCGTGATGATGACCACATTCGCATTCATGATCATGGTCATGGTGATGTTCACATTCGTGGTCATGATCATGATGGTGTCCACATTCACATTCATGGTCATGATCATGGTGATGATGATGTTCATGATGATGTCCATGAACACTTTCCTGATGTTCCTTTTCAGCCGCAATCAATGCCTTTTCTAAAGCATCCTTGTGATTACTTGCTTCAAGAATCATATCACCTGTAATCTGATCCCATGGAGTAGTAACGACTGGTGCATGAGGATTTAATTCTCTAATAATATCTAAACATTCCGCAATCTTTTCTTCAGACACATCCTGTGAACGGCTTAAGATTACACAGCTTGCTGCACCAATCTGGTTATTAAAGAACTCACCAAAGTTCTTATGATACATCTTACATTTCTTTGCATCTACTACAGTAAAGAAACGATCAAGTGTTAAATCAGCACCATGTACCTTCTGTACAGCTGCAATAATATCAGATAACTTACCAACACCTGTTGGTTCAATAATAATACGATCAGGATGATATGTATCTACAACTTCCTTTAAAGCTGTTTCAAAATCACCTGCAAGACTGCAACAAATACAACCCTGACTCAATTCATTGACAGTAATACCTGCATCACGCATAAAACCACCATCAATTCCAATTTCACCAAACTCATTTTCAATGAGTACTAATTTTTCATCTTTTAAAGATTCATTTAATAATTTTTTAATAAGTGTTGTTTTACCAGCACCTAAGAATCCAGAAATAATATCAACTTTTGCCATTTTATTGACTCCTTTCTTAACCATCTCACATTATATCATTTTTCTTAAAAAACGCTCATAAAATGATAAAAAAGCTTATATAAACTTTTCAATAAATACACCTATTCCATTAGAATCTTTATCCTCTGTGACATAGTTAGCGACAGCTTTCGCATGAATAGAACCATTTTCCATCACAACACCAATAGCTGCTTCTTCCAACATATCTATATCATTATCTTCATCACCAAAAGCCATACATTGAGATATAGAAATATCATGAAGAGCTAAAGCCTCTTTTAAACCATTAGACTTAGATACATGAGGATCCATATATTCATACAAGAAACTGGTAGTCACTAAGGCAGACGCTTTATAGTCTTTATTCTTAAATGATTTAGAACGTTCCACTATCTGAGGCATATAGCTTGGATCACATATAATCATCAACTTACGATAAGGACATGTTAAGAACGTATCAAAATCAACAACCCTATATTCAATCCCATCACCCTCAGCCATATCTCTAATATAGTCATCATCTTTAGGTGCATATAGAATACCTTCATGACAGATTGTAAAGTTACACTCCATATCTTTGTAATGATTCATGATTTCTTTAATCAATTCAGGACTCAATGTATGATTCTCCTGATATATATCAAGAATATAATCATCAATCTCAGAACCTCCAGAACCCACTACAAAATCAATACATCCTTCAATACCCCATGATTTAATATGATTTCTTACACTATCTGCATCTCTACCTGTACATATTCCAAATAATATTCCTTTACTTCTTGCTTTCTTAATAGATGAAACAGTTCTTTCATCCACAACCTGTTTACTAGTCAGTAATGTTCCATCAACATCACATACAATAGCACGTATAGCCATATTTATTCCCCCGTCATTCTTTTATAGTACTCTGTCTTCTTTTCAATATTCTCTTCATAATGTCTTTTGAAATATGCTGTATAAAGAGTATCTAATACAAATAATAAACTTAATCTTGTACTATAGGAAGACATTTTCTTATAGTGATTTTCCTTTGAACTTAAGAATAACTGATAATCATAATACTTGATTTCAGGATGATATTCAGTAGAAGAAATCAGTACAGTAGGGACATGATTTTTATGCAAAATAGAAGGAATCTTTTCTGATAACATCCCACGTCCATTAAAGGTAATGACTATTGCAAGGTGAGAAGAATCACTTGATGCAGCAAGTAATTGTGATTGATATTCTTCTGAAGGAACATTAACCTGTTTTCCAATCTCCAACATCTGAAAACTAAAATTCTTCGCAAAGAATAAATGACCAGCCGAAGTATAAATATCAATCTGTTGTGAAGAATCCATTAACTGTACAATACCCTGTAATGTATCTAAATCAAAAAGGTGACTTGTTTCTAATACTGTTTGATTATAGTCTTCTTTTAATAATTCAATCATTTCATGATGTGTCTGATATTTCTTGATTGGATAATCAAAATCAAATGTCTCATCCATCTTTTTGTATTCAGATAATGAAGATGATAGTTTTACTTTTAAATCAGATAATCCTGATGTGCCACATTTAGT